>WNFT01016315.1_pt1 | contig 18397 bp, 15 predicted proteins | sample 5400191 | NCBI WGS metagenome assembly WNFT01 (sample SAMN13153359, study PRJNA577476) | soil metagenome | isolation source: 80 cm saprolite under Madrone tree | place: USA:California | collected 2016-06-14 | reverse complement strand
ATCCAAGCCCTCTGCGGCGACTTTCCCCTCGAGTAACATGACTGTCTCCTTCCAGAGAAAACAAAGCGCACCGTGAAGGCGTACCACCTACACAGCGGTAGCGCTCTGCCTCCACGATGCGTCATGTCAACTCATGCGCCCATCAACGGGCCACGAGGAATTCCGGCCGGTTCCGTTCCTCGATACGGATCACGCCATAGCGGTCCGTCGAGGCCTGGAATTGCGCCCCGTTCGTTTCCTCGGAGATAATCTCCAGAATGCGCGGGCATTTATTTTTGCCGATGAAGATGGTGTGGATAGCCACGCCGAGTTCTTTGGCCAACTCGCGCTCAGCCTTCACCTCCCAATCTCCTTGCGTCGGCACGCCGTCCGTCAGGAAAAGGATGTGCTGGTTCCCCGACCCCAAACGCTTAAACTCCATGAGGGCATCTTCCAGCGAGTTCTGGTAATTCGTGCAGCCCGAGCAGTGCAGATGCAGGGCCCGCTGCGACATTCTCTCGTAATCACGTATGAAAAATTTTCCGGCCACCTGGTACTTGGTGGAGAGGTGATTGAACTCAATGTAGCCTACGCGCATGCGCTTCTTTCTGGACATTTCCACAAGCCGCAGGATCACTGACGAGGCCCATTTAGAATAAATGCCAGCCATGGACGAGCTAATATCGCGCAGGATGGCCAGTTCCCCGCCACGATCAAAGCGCTCACGCAGTAACACGCGTGGCAATTGCGGGTTGACATGGTCATACCAAATGGAACTCTCCACTGGATCCGTGTCGAGGAGATCCGCAAAGTTCGTCATACGGCGCCACTTGCGCGGTTGCCCGCCCGGGTGCGGCACCTGCTCCGCCATATTGCGGTCCATACGACCTTTGAGGACTTTGAGCAGCACCTCGATATTCTCGATGGTCTCGTTATCGAGATTCAGCTCACTGTTGTCACCGCCGTCCTCAGCATTGGGGCTGAGCGTCTGCTGCACCATATCGCCCAGCTCCAATTGCTGCTTACGGTGATCCATCGTGGCTTCCTGCGCACTGTAATCGGTACGCGGTTGCCCCTCGGTGCGCTCCTCAGACTGCGCCTGACTCATCTGCTCAACATCTTCTTGCTCTTCAGGCGCTACTTTTTTTTTTCGCAACAGTTCGTTGATGATTTCCTCAAGTCGCTTATGCAGCTCTTCAGGAATACGGAAGGTGGTAAGGTACTTGAGCACGAAGAGGTCTTCTGGGACGCAGTGCATGCGCCCTTCGAGCACTGCCTTCGACTTGAGGATTTTGACCGCTTTCACCAGGAAGGTACGATCGGTCAGTAGGGAGTTGCTGTCATTGAGGTGGTAGTCATTGAGCAGCACATTGAGCAGCTCGAGCAGTAACTGCTTCACCTCTGCCGTCAGATCGACCTGCGGCACGGTAGCATTGGCCGCATCGAGGACGGCCCGATTGACTTTCGGGGAGAGCAATCCACTCAGGTGGTTGTCCGCGTAGAGGTCAATGACCCTGGCCGCTTGTTCCCACTGATTCCGCTGCAACAGGCCCAGCGTGCGCATCTGGATGGTAAAACGGTCCAGATTGGCTGGATCCAGAGGCTCATTGTAATACTCGTCCTTGGTGGGGTTGCCTGTGGCAATGGCGGTTAAGAGGGGGATATTATCGTCGCCGAACTTGCGCTCATTTAAGATGCGTAAGAGTATGTTCAGCGCTTCCCCTGGCGCCCGCGAGATATCGTCGAGGACGCAGATTTCGGCAGTCAGAATGCCGCCCTTGCGGTTCATCTGCCGGATGAGTTCGCCCCCTGATGTCTCCCGCTCGCGAAAGATCACCGTGTCCCCAACGAGTTCAGCCAGACGCGTATCACGGTGCAGTTGATAGAAGAAAAATTTAAGGTCTGCCGCCTCCGAGGTAATTTCCGCCAGCATGGTTTTCGCGGTACCCGGCGGCCCCTCCAGATAGATATGCTCCTGCGCGATCAGCCCGAGCATAACCGCTTCTTTCACATCGTCATGCCCGACGACATACCTATCCATCTCACCCCGTATCTGTTGCAACCCTTCCAGAACATCCATATGAGGAACCCTACCTGCTAGTGTCATAACCTGTTAGCCCTGGACACACTATCAGCACTGTATAGTGCACAACCCTAGCATACCTAGACGGTAAAGGCAAAGTAAATTTCCCCTGGAAGTGGCTCTGGGGATCAGTACCCCTTGTGGGGCTTGCATGACTAGTCGCTCGTGTGGTACGGTGAATAGCATAATTCAAGACCTTTCATGGAGGAAGGATCATGAGCTACAGACCAAAGTATCTGGGTCATGTCAACATTTATGTGCGCAACGTCGAGCGCTCCCACAAGTGGTATGAGGATGTGCTGGGATTGCACACCTATGACTACATGCCTGGCCGCGCCGCCTTCATGTCAGCGGATCAGGAACAGTCGCATGAGGTGGCGCTGATGCAGGTGGGTGACGACGCTCCCCTGCAACAGAAGAGGCAGGTGGGCCTGAATCATATGGCCTGGATGATGCACAGCCTGGACGATCTGAAGGACGCTTACCAGCGGATCAAAGAACTGAATGTCCCTATCGAGCACGTGTCCGATCATGGGATCTCCATTGGCATTTACTTCCGCGACCCTGATGGCAATGGGATTGAAGTATCCTACGAACTCCCCAGAAATCAATGGGCGCGCCACGACAAAGTGTTTTCCGGCGAAGGTCGGTCCAAGGGCCTCTTCCCTGGTCCCTGGGACGAGGAGCTGGCCCCACAGATGGCCGCCGCCAGGTAGCTTCTCAACGGACGCGGATGGGAGTCCGGCTATTCCCCTCCTATCCGCGTTTATCCGCGCTGAGCTATCGCAGGCTGATGTAAGACAGGAGTGGGCGCGGAGCGGGATGGGCGTCCTCCCAGCATGATCAGAAACGGTAGTCCCACGACGAAGAGCATTCCCATCATCCAAAAGACATCGTTGTAGGCCATCATGGTGGCGTGACGATTGACCATGCCGCCGAGCATTTTGAGCGCACTGTCCGTCGCCGTGCCTGGTGGCAAACCAGCGCCAGTTAGGCGCGACGTCCAGCCGGCACAACCTGCCCCACTTCCAGGCGCTTCCGGGCAATAACGCCGGCGACCGGAGCACACAACATCGTCTAGCTGAGTTGCAACCGTGCAGCCTCCAGATCCGCTTGCACCTGTTGTAAGAATGCCTGGGCCGTCTGCACCTAAGCTTGCTTGATATCCACCGTCTGACGATTCGCCTGCGCGCCAGCCAGCACGGCCTGCGCTTCAGCCGTCCGCTCCTGGCTCCGTTCCACATACTGCCAGAGTTGCCAACCATAGGGGATACCAATACCCAGCAGGACGATACAGAGGCCATAGAGCACATACCAGATCCGGAACAGCCTACGTCGTTGCCCGCCTGCCACAGGGTGTATACGAGCAGAAGGGTCAGCAGTGCCCACTGGCGGGGTCACCACCGGGGTACTGCTCGACGCCTCCTCCGTCCGCTGGGATTCATACGCCATTGTCTGACTCCATTCGCAGGTACGACTCAAGCCATGCCAGGAAGTAGGGCCCGCAGGAGAGACAGGGCACGATCACTAGGGGCGTCGAGAGTGTGTTTGCGCCTGATGCAAGGCATTGTGCAGGAAGCTTTTGCGCTCCTGCTCCGTCGACAATTGGGCGGCGAGTGCCTGGCAGAGTTCATGCAGATCTTTTGTGTGACGTGCAGCTCTCCCTACCAAAATTTTGGCGACTGGGCCAATGTGTTCGGCCAGGCTGTCTTCGACAACCTTGAGCACACGAGGATCCCACGGCGCCGTAGAAGCCGCATGCCCAGGCTTTGCCGGGGTGTGTTCCTCTTGCCCTGCATCCTGAGCCGGCGATACAGCCTCTGCGTGCTCAGGCTTAGAAGTATGCGGTATGGTCGGGCTTGTCGTTTTGTGCCCCCATGGCCACTTGATTCCCCACTTCCAGATCGATAGTTTAGCTGGCTCACTGGCAGGCGCGGCTGGGGTAGTGTTGTGCGCAGCAGGGGGGCGGGCGTCCCTAATGCTCTCAGGGAAACGCGACGGCGCCGTCAAGGAACCACGTTGCGCTTTTGCCTCAGGACTGTTCTCTAGAGGCGAGGCAGCTTGCGCCGGCCGCGGCACAGACGCCTCTGTGGCCCGGATGTTTGTAGGTATGTGTTCCGCCCCAGGCGTGGGACTCGGCTTGTTGGGGGCCTCAGGACGTACATGCTCCTTGACGATCAGGCGTGCCAGCAACACGGTGACATTGTCGGCTCCCCCCACTGCGTTCGCGGCCTCGACCAGACGGCGGCACCGCACATGCTCGTCCTCACCCGAGGACAGAATCTCTGCGATGCGTTCGTGCGCCACATAAGACGACAAGCCATCCGAACATAACAACAGATAATCATTATGAGAGAACGGCAGCGTCTGGATCTCCGGCAGGACAGATTTGTCTTGGCCCAAGGCTTGCAGGATGATGTTGCGGTGCGGATGATTTTGTGCTTCTTCGGGCGTCAGCAGGCCTTTCTTTTGCATCATGTGCACGACGGTCTGGTCATCAGTCAGGAGCGTGAGCTTCCCTCCACTGCACCGATACGCGCGACTGTCACCCACCTGCGCAATGGTCAAAACGCCATGCCCCACATGCACCACTGTCAGTGTCGACGCCATATGGCGCGTCCGCCCACTGGCACCGTGATGCTTACAGATCGCTTCATGTGCTATGTCCACAGCACGCTTGATCTGTTCAGACATTGGCAGGGCTTGCTCTGCCGCATTGACGAGCGCTTGGGCCACGATATCGACTGCCAGTCGGCTGGCAACCTCCCCTCCTTCATGGCCGCCAAGACCATCGGCCACCATCAGTATAGTCCCACGCGTACCAATGTCGTGGTGGAACAACTCTGGATGCAATTGGTTATCATGGACACCGATCACTTTACGGGTCAGATCGGCCACCATGAAATGGTCCTCGTTGTTGTCGCGCTGTAACCCCCGGTCGGAGAGGCCGAAGACAACGATCTGATGTAGCGCGCGATCGGTGCTCATACGTTCTGCCATTAGCGCACTTCCTGTTTTGACAGAGCGACGATACGTCTGCGCAAGTCATCCATGCTCTGGAAGCGCTTGGCAGGGTCAACACACATCGCCTGGAGAATAATGTCTTCCACCGCTGGAAGAATACCCGGCTTGAGCTGCCGCGGTGGAGTGGGATTGCCTTCGACATGTTGAAACAAGATGGCCATGGGATCGTCCGCCACATAGGGCGGCCTCCCGGTGCATATTTCATACATGATGACGCCGAGACTATAGATATCCGTCCGCGCATCGATGGTGCGCGCCCGCACTTGCTCCGGTGCCATGTAGGTCGGTGTCCCCAGCAGCACCCCAGTTCTCGTCAAACGTGCGTCCGCATGACTCAGGGCCGCTAGACCGAAGTCGACAACTTTCACCAGGCCACTGTCGTTAATCAAAATATTAGGTGGTTTGATATCACGATGCACCACCCCGACCTGATGGGCGGCGCTCAACCCACGGCAGATGTCCCACACAAGCTTGAGGCCACGCTTGAGGCTGATAGGCCCCTGTTTGAGTTCATCAGACAGGGTGTGACTGGGAAAATACTCCATCGAGATCGCATAGGATTTCTTCAGCGTTAAGAAATCGTGAATGCGAATGACGTTTTCGTGCGTGATCCGTCTAGCATACCGCAACTCATGTTTGAAACGTTCAATCATGTTGCCATCCGCCGCGATTTCACGATTCAAGAATTTGAGAATAATCTCCTCGCCAACCACGGTATCTTCCACGAGGATAACCGCGCCAAACCCCCCTTTGCCCACGCGCCGCATGACCCGATAGCGCTCAACCAACATATCGCCTGGTTCAAGTGTGTCGGCATCGATGTAACGATCCGTCTCGCGGTCATCCGTGATGATCGCTTCCATATCGTGATCGTGGGCTTCAGGGATCAATATTTCCAGGGCCCCAAGACCATGCAGATCGGGCAGTGTCGGCTGTAATTGTCCCACCGTCGAATTGGAAGGCCGCACCAACACCCCTCTGCTCACCAACGCGTTCGCCGTAGCATTTGCAGCCTCCTTGAGTTCGGCATCGTCAGCCGTCTCACGTACTGCCATAACCGCCTTCCAGATTTGTTCCGCGTGAGCCGCATCTGCCAGGGACGAGAGCGCCCGGAGAGCTGCGATACGCACTGCCTTGTCGGTGCCTTGTAGACACTCGATAAGGGGTGGAATAGCCTGGCGCCCCTCGAGCTTCGCTAACGCTGGGATGACGAGAGTGCCTAGCGTCGGCATCTCACGCAGCAGGCGCAGGAACACAGGTACGGCCCGTCTGTCCTCCAGCGTCACGAGCGCCTCTACCGTGCGCGCCCGCACCCCCGGGTCAGTGTCGTCGAGAGTCTTGACCAAATGGTTAAAGGCACGCTGCTGCTTCTTCAAAATTTCCACAGCGCTGCTGCGGATATACTCATCTGCATCCTGGAGGAGGGTCAAAACGGCCTCAAACAGTTTCGACCTACCCGAAGTGCGCAGCGCCTCAAAGGCCCGCACCTTCACCCACCACTCCTTGCTTCTGAGAGCGTCCAAGAGAGGGTTGGAATCCCGTAACATTTGGCAAATCGAGCCAACTTCCAGCGGCATCTTCAAGCTCGCCAGACCCTCCAGGGCCACCTGCCGGACCTCTGTGCGCGGATCATTGAGGAGGCTCGACAAGATGTCGCGCACCGCTTCCGTACTAAAGCGTGCCAGGATACGTGCCATATTCGCACGGATCGTCACATCCTCGTTCCGTGCCGCCCGCATGAGGTCAGGGAGCACGGCCTCGGACGCAGACCGTTCGATCAAACGCAAGAGCACAGCACGGCTTTCACGATCGGCAGTGCCGAGCAAAGCGATCAGAGACTTGACATGCAAATGATCCTTACGCTGGGTCAAAATCTTCCCAAGGGCTGCTTTGGGAGCCTTGGCATCGGTCAACAGCGCAAGCAGCCGATTGGGATCGTATTTCGTGCTTTTGACAAACACCCTGGCAACGCCTGTCGCTACCTGAGCATTCGGATGCGTCAGGTGGCTCATGAAAAAAGCGAAGGTTTCGTTGTCCAAAAAAGCTGCTAGCAGTTCTGCAATACTCTCAGGATGTCTTGCATTGCCCAGTGCTTCCACGAACTTGGCGAGCGCCGGCCGTCCGATCTCCTTCAGTCTCGAGAGGGCCTGCACTGTCTGGGGACTGGCAGGGTTCTGCGAGGCGAGGAGCACGGCAAGAGCTTTTTTAATCTTGTAGCCATCCAGGAAGCCCATACACACGTACCTTCTGGCTTACTCTGCCATTGTGACAACCTGCGGGCAAAGGAGATGGATCACAGCGTTCACACTGATTGCCTTATAACTGAAAAAACTTTTTGCGTTACTTAAGGCATTGTAGGAAAGCTAACCAGGCTTCGCAAGTCAAAAACGTATAGATTGGTCGAGGAGAGGAGGCCACTAGCGTACCCTCATCGCGTCGACTGTTTGAGGAGCGGAACCAGGCTCTTGCCTAATGCCTCCATACTCTGGAAGCGCTGCGCCGGATCCACAGACATGGCCTTCAGGACGATGGCCTCTAGTTCCGGGGCCAGGGCCGCGTTCAACTCTCGCGGCGGGGTCGCTTTCCCTTCAAGGTGCTGGTAGAGGATGGCCATGGGATTATTGCCACAGTAGGGCGGCCGACCCGTGCACATCTCATACATCATGATCCCCAGGCTATAGATATCTGTACGGACATCAATCTTACGATTCTGCACCTGTTCTGGCGCCATGTACAGCGGTGTGCCGAGCAGCGCACCGGTCCTGGTGAGCCGTGTCGCGGTGTCGCTCACTGCCGCGGCAAGGCCAAAGTCAACGATCTTCACCACCCCAGCGTCGCTGATTAACACGTTCGGTGGCTTCAGGTCACGGTGAATGATCTTGACCTGATGGGCAGCGTGCATGCCGCGGCAGATGTACCAGAGGATGCGCAGAGCACGTTGGGGATCCATGGGGGTGCGCCTGGGCATCTCAGCGCTGAGGCTGTGGCTGGGAAAGTATTCCATGGAAATGGCGTAGGCTTTCTCGACGCGCAGGAAGTCGTGAATGCGAATAACGTTCTCATGGGTGACGCGTCTGGCATAGCGCAGTTCGCGGATAAACCTTTTGATCATACGGGTATCCGAGGCCATGTGGGGATTGAGGAATTTCAGGATGAGTTGTTCGTGGACCATGGTATCTTCCACGAGCACTACGGTGCCAAAGACCCCCTGGCCAATCTCGCGAACGACGCGATAGCGCTCTGCTAACACCCTACCATGGACCAGTGCAGTCGCGTCCAAAATCGCCTCAGTAACGGGGATATCGGCCTCTGGGTCAGGCCCACTACTCTCAGGCCCTGGCGTGCTCGCCATGGCCGACTGGAGGCTGCTATTTGGCGTCGACTCGTACAGTAGCGACTGGGGCGCTGGGCGGCTTACACTGATGTCCCGCGCGGTACTGCGTCCTACAGCCCGCACCCCAAAACGCCGAATGATCGCACTCGCTGTGCTGTTCGCGAGGGCTTTGATGTCCGCATCATCGGTGCTGCGCACTGCCATCACCGCCTGCAGGACTGCTTCGGAGTGTTCGGTGTCTGTCAGAGTCGCCAGGGCCTGTAACGCTTCGCGTTGCAAGACGGGGGCACCCTGGTGCAGATGGGTGAGCAGGAGGGGGATCGCACGTGCATCTTCCAGACTGGTGAGGGTACGAAAGGCGACCAAACGCATGTCCGTAGACCCGGTCTGCGCGAGACGCAGCAGGGCTGGGACCACACGTTTCTCGCCTAAGGCTCCTGCGGCCTCTGCAGCGCACGTCTGGAGCCAGGAGTCCTCAGCGTCCAGCGCCTCTATCAGAAAGTTCAGCACTTGCGGATCCTGGGTCAGCTTCAGGATCTCGATGGCGCTACGACGCATGCCCGCATCTGTATCCAGGCTAAGCTTCAGGGCTGCATCAACGACCTTCGCCCCACCGTCTCGTCCAAGTGCATCCGTGACCCGCATGGTCACCCACCACTCCTTGTCGGCCAGAGCGCTTAGGAGATTCTTGAGGAGGGAGATGTCCGCAATCGTGTTCAGGATGGCTACGGCTCCCTGGCGCACGTCGGGCGCTTCGGCCTGCAGGGTCTCAATGAGGATGGGGAGCGTTTGTGGATTATTGAGTTGAGTGAGGAGTGCCGCCACCTGTTGCCGTACCGTGCGATCCGGATCCCATAGTAGGCGACACAAGGCTTCAAAGTCTAGAGGCACCTGAAGACTCGTCAACCCCTCAAGAGCGAGCTGGCGTATACGTATCTGGGGGGCCTCGAGGAGCCGCATGAGGGTATCGCGCAGCACCGGCGTGTCGGTCCGTGGGGTCACCGCAGCCTTGATGCTATTCGTATCCCCCACCACGGACAGGAGTTCCACAGCTTCCTGTTGCACTTCCGGAGAGGGATCCTGCATGATGTCGAAGAGATACGATACTGTCTGTGGGACTTTCCATTGGGTCAGAATGGCGCTGGCCTGGCGCCGCACGATTTTCTCTGGATCCCTGAGTAGTTGACAGATCGGTCGCACGTCCTGTGGTAATGGCAGGCTCGCGAGCCCTGCAAGCGCTGCCTCACGTATGGGTGCATGCGTATCGGTCAGCAAACTCATGAACGCATCCCGCACCTCCTCGGTACGGAAGCGCGTCAGCGTGCGGACCATGCCCAGACGTACAGTCTCATCTGTACTTGTCGTGCGGCGGATGAGCGCTGGCACAATCGCCCCGGTCGCGACCTGATGCACCAGACCTAAGAGCAGCGGGCGGTGTTCAGCCTGCACCGTATCGAGACACCGCAGCAAGAGTTCAGGCTGCAGCATCGCTTTGCGGGCGCTCAGCAGCTTGCCAAGCGTCGATTTGGTAATACGGGGATCCGTGAAAAAATCGAGCAGTCGATTCGGGTCGTAGATGGTGGCCTGGGTCAGCACCGCCACAACACCGGCGACGACGCGTGGGTTGGAACTCGCTAAACCATCCCCAAAGAGGGGGAGAGTAGCATTTTGGACGAGAGTCGTTAGAGACGCCACAACGGTGTGCGGCGTGCGCACCTTGCCCAAGGCTTCGATAAGCTTCGGAATAGCGGACTGCCCGAGGCGCTTCAGTGTCGCCACGGCCTGCATCGTCTCGGCGCTTGCCGCATCCTGGGACGTAAGCAGTACGGCAATAGCTTTCTTGATTCTGTACGTATCCAACAGACCCATACGTCCGCGCCTTTCCCTTCCAGCCAGCCAGGGGTAACGTGTATACGTATCGGTCGAAAGCGGGGAAAGGTTGAGCTGCGTGGCACCTGGCCTGCTCACCAGCGGCTATAGTCATCGTCGGCATAGTAAGACCGCTGAGAACGCCTGGCCTCCCGTCGACGCAGGGGAAGGGCCCACAAGAGACCGACCAGAAATCCACCAATATGTGCCCACCAGGCCACGCCACCAGCTCCCGTGTGGGCGGCGAGAGACCCAATGCCACTCAAGAGGTTGGTCAAAAACCAGAACCCCAGGAAGAACACTGCCGGGAGCTCAATGGTCTGCAAAAAGATAAAAACCGGCACTAGCGTCAGCACTCTGGCATAGGGAAAGAGCAACAAGTAGGCGCCCATGACGCCAGCAATGGCGCCACTTGCTCCCACCGTGGGGACGGGTGAGGAACGATTGAAGACAATATGCAGGACGCCAGCGGCAAGCCCACTGAGCAGATAAAAGCAGAGGAAGCCAGCTCGGCCCATACGATCTTCCACATTATCACCAAAGATCCAGAGGGACCACATATTCCCGATGATGTGCATCCAGCCGCCATGCAGAAACATCGACGACAGTATGGTGAGGTAGTGTGGGTGCTGTGGCAGAAGCAGGAAACCACCAGGGATGCGTAGGCGGGCAGGACAGGTGCCGGTAAACGTGCACGGTACAATGCCCCACTGATAAAAGACGGCGTCAAGTCCTCGTGTGCTCACGCCGAGTTCGAAGAAAAACACGAAAGCGTTCACCACAATGAGCCCTAGGGTCACGGCGGGGAAACGTATGGAAGGAATAGTATCACGCAGTGGAAACATACAAGCCTTCATTCGGGCAAGGCACTGTCCCGCCGCACTCTCAGCCGGACGAGCACCTCGTATGGGTGGGAAACATAGTGTTACAACACCGCCAACGTGCTATCGCGTCGATCGCTGATGAACATGTGCCCCGGAGCGTGCGTCAGGGCTAGCCCAGGTTTCACCTGCATCATCACTGCTTGTGGTGTAACGCCGCAGGCCCAAAACACCGGCACTTCTCCTGGGGCCACGGGGACCGCATCGCCAAAGTCGGGGCGTTGCACGTCACGAATGCCAAGAATTGCGGGGTCACCTACATGGATGGGGGCGCCGTGCACTGCTGGAAAGCGACTGGTGATTTGCACGGCGCGCACGACATCGTCTGCTGGCAGAGGGCGCATACTGACTACCAGAGGACCATGGAACACACCGGCGGGTTTGCACGGACGATTGGTAATAAACATAGGAACATTCACGCCCAGTTCGATGTGCCGCATACGCATACCGGCATCCATAAGGGGGTGTTCGAAGGTAAAACTACACCCGAGGAGGAAACCGACGAGATCGTCTCGCCAGTGGGACTGGAGATCGTCGACCTCCTCGACGAGTACACCATCTCGGTACACACGATAACGTGGAATGTCCGTACGAATGTCGGCGCCTGGCGCGAATTCTCGCGGTTCGGGATCGCCAGGGTCGAGCACTTCAAGAAGTGGACAGGGTTGGGGGTTCCGCTGGCAGAAGAGTAGAAAATCATAGGCCAGGGTACGCGGCACCACTGCCAAGTTGGCCTGCGTATAGCCCGGTGCCAGGCCAGCCGTTGGACGGCGCCACTGGCCGGCACGAATACGCTGACGGATCTGGCGCGGCTGCAAACCAGTCAGGTCGTGCATGGAGCGTGTAACGGTTGCCATAAGACCTTCCTTGTGTGCACCACGAAGCAACAGCCCGTACGCTAATGTTGCGCCGGCATCGTTTCCCTCTCCTCGAGGAGATGGTCTGAGCGCTCGACCGCAGCGGCTACGGAACCGTACCGTGGCCAGAAGTGAAAGAGCAGGGCAATGATGACACGCATTGCTCCTCTCAGGCAGGGTGGCCCTCTACGCCTTCCCACCGGGCTCATCAGATGCCGCGTTATTGGATGATCTCCAGGGAGCCACATCCCCCAACGCGTTGAGGTCGATCTCAAGCGTCAGGTAGCCTGGGAGCGGCGGCGGCTCTGAGTTCTCTCGTGCAGACCGATCCTCTACAGAGGCTTCTGGCACCAGAGGTAATGGTTGTGAGGTATTCTCGTGGCCCTCGCTACGTCTCAAACGTACCATAGACTCTACCTCTGGTGAAAACGCCGCCCAGTTTTATGCTGGTTCATCGTCGTCCAATTCCAAACTATCCAAATCGAGTAACAGCTCTTGCTCATCGTCTGCCTGATCGTCGCGAGGAGGCATCTTCGACTGTATATCGCCAGGCGGATTTTCCAGATGCAGGTTGTCCAGGATTATAGATGAAACCTCCAAGGCCATGTCGGAACTATCCAATTCGAGGGTGAGATGGCCTGGCAAGGCGATATCATCAAGGTCTTCGAACGCTACAGTCTCTACAACAGGCACGCCAGGCTCTGTGCCAGCGCTGGTGAGCAGCTCAGGTATTTCAGGGGCGGCGGGTAATGGCGTATGCGGAGCATTTTCGAGGCGGCTTGACGCCAGGTCCGCCGGCAGCACGGGTGGCTCCAGTTCCAAGGTGAGGTATTCCGGGGTTATGGAGTCTTCTAGGTTTTCCAACGCAAACATGTCCGAAGAGGTCAGTAGGCCTTCGGGCGGGGTCTGCGCGGCAGTGGGCGTCCATTCGCTGACCAACGGTGGACGAGGCAGGGGCTCGTCTACAAAGGTGAAGGATGCCTCATCGAGTGTTGGCACAGCGAGATCCGACAACGTTGCCTCGGCTTCTGCAAGCGTAGAGAGATCGAACTCAAGAGATGGCAGAAGCCCCATAGCCTCCTCGGTCTCTTCCGAGGCAGAGGGACTTGCATCGGTTTGGGCAAACGCCGTTATGGCATCGAGCAACTCGATGGTCGGGAGGGTGGGGTCGACAACCTCGGGGGCGGGCTTCGCTGATGCTATTGGGCTCTCTTCAGCGAGCACGACGTCCTGGAGTGGCAACGACGCTAGAGTGCCCGAGAAGTCTGCCATGCTGACGGCTGCGTCAACGCTCTCAGCCTCCGCCTCGTCGATACTCTTGGCCTCAGGAGTATCGACAGGTGTGCGGTGTGCCAAGTCAATGTGACTCACATCAAACTGCAAAGAGGGGGCATCCTGCGTATATTCTGGAGTATAGCAGTCGGGAGATCACTCGAAATACCTTCAGGCTCTATTTCGAGGGTGACATGTCCAGGGAGAGTGATCGCCCCCGGCTCTGCCGGTGGTTGTGTAGGAGTTGCTGGAGGTTCACCAGAAATCACCTGCGCCGCTCGGAGGCGGGCCGTCATTTCGGGTGGAAGCTCCGACGCGTCGAGCTCCAGCGTCAAGTGGTCCATGCCAGTGAGATCCGTCGCAGTCTCCGGTCGCCCAGAGCGTGGTGCCCCTGCTGGGGCACGCCGTATGCCCGGATGCTCAGCGTAGTCATCGAGGCTAATATCGAAATCGTCGTCGTCACTGGCATGCAGTGTGACCCCCTCTTCGACGCTCTCGAAGAGGTCGTCAGCTCCTGCCCCACTCAGCACGAGACTCAGATCAAGCACGCCAGGTTGGAGAACCAACAGCCCAATATCCTGCTTGAAAGTCACCAGATCAATGCCGCACTTGCGACAGGCATCAAGGTAATCATGGCTGACGTAATTACACTTTGGGCACTTCATGACGTTGGGCTCCCCTTGCGAGGCATAAGCGCTTATGTCCCCGTCAGGACAATTTGTTCTTGATGTTCGCCGAACACCGCACGCAGGGTATCGGCAATCTCCCCGAGTGTGGCATAACATTCCACCGCCTCAATGAGTAGCGGCACGAGATTCTCACTGCCGCGTGCGGCATACTCCAGACGCTGCAGCACAGTCTTGACCTGGGCGTTGTTCCGCTGCGCCCGCAGCGCCTGTACGCGGGCCACTTGCTGCCGTTCGAGATCAGGATCGATACGCAACAGAGGTGGCACTGACTCGCCCTCGAGCGTGTACGCATTCATGCCCACGACGATCTGAGAACGCGCTTCAATGTCTTGCTGATACTGATAGGCACTCTGCTGAATTTCGCGCTGGGGAAAGCCGAGTTCAATGGCCCTGACCGCACCACCCATGGCGTCGATCTGGTCGAGATACGCCTGGGCACGCTCCTCAATGGCTTTCGTCAAGGCCTCAATAGCATAGGCACCACTGACCGGGTCAACGCTTTTGGCTACCCCGGTCTCATGGGCGATGATTTGCTGCGTGCGCAGTGCGATCTGGACGGATTCTTCCGTAGGTAAGGCTAAAGCTTCATCGCGGGAATTTGTATGCAGCGATTGGGCGCCACCAAGGACTGCGGCCATGGCCTGCAGCGCCACCCGCACGATGTTATTATCCGGTTGCTGTGCCGTCAACGTGCTCCCCGCCGTTTGCGCATGAAAGCGCAGCATCTGCGCCCGTGGGGCCGTCGCCTGGAAGCGATCACGCATAATCCGGGCCCACAACCGACGCGCCGCCCGGAATTTAGCGATTTCCTCCAAAAAATGGTTGTGCACATTGAAAAAAAACGACAGTTGTGTCCCAAACTCGTTGACGTCCAGCCCCGCTTCAAGCGCCGCCTCGACGTACGCGATGCCATCTGCCAACGTGAAAGCCACCTCTTGCACCGCCGTTGAGCCGGCTTCGCGGATGTGATAGCCGCTAATACTGATCGTATTCCAGCGCGGCATCTCCTTAGCAGCATAGGCAAAGACATCAGTAATAAGGCGCATCGACGGTTTCGGAGGATAAATGTACGTGCCGCGCGCCATATACTCTTTCAAAATATCGTTTTGAATCGTGCCCGTGAGCTGGGCTGGCGCCACCCCCTGTTTCTTCGCTACCGCAATATACAGCGCCAAGAGCGTCGCAGCCGTGGCATTGATAGTCATGGAGGTGCTCACCTGCTCTAGGGGAATATCTCTGAACAGAGTCTCCATATCCTGGAGGGAAGCGATGGCCACCCCAACTTTGCCAACCTCGCCTGCCGCCATGGGATGATCCGAGTCATACCCCATCTGGGTCGGCAGATCAAAGGCCACACTTAAACCTTTCTGACCATGCTCCAGGAGAAATTTATAGCGCTGATTTGAGACCTCCGCAGTGCCAAAACCAGCATACTGCCGCATCGTCCACAGACGCCCTCGATACATAGTAGGATGCACACCACGTGTGAAGGGGAACTGCCCAGGGAAATTACTCTGCTCCAGATAGTCAGCATCCGGGCTGTCGAGTGGCGTATACAACCGTTTGAGGGTGAGCCCCGATGACGTCGTGAAGTCTGCCTGGCGCTCAGGAGTACGGGCCAGCACTGACTCAACAACCTCTGTCTGCCAGCGTTGTTGCTGTGCGGCAATTTCCTCGTTATTATGGTGTGGTGCCATCCAGAGTTCCTGACATTGGGACTACGGTGTCTCATGACTGGGGCGCAGGCTTGCTCAGGAGGTAAGCGACGCCAGGTTATAAAATGATGCCCTTGGCAAGGGACGATATGCTTTGCAAGTCAAAGACTTATTTGGCTTTAAGTATCAAGGCATTGTGCCACACAGGGGGGTAAATGTCAAGAGCGGCAACCGGCTGTGTCCTGGGAGGCATGTTGCCGTGGAGACAGGGAGAAGAGGCGAAATGCGGCTGGGAGTTCTTGGGGATATCCATGGATATCTGCCGGGTAGTGACAGGATGTGTATTGACTTTGCCGTTCACTTAACGGCAACACTGGCGGTGGATGCCTTCCTGCAAGTCGGCGATATGTGTCATTACCGTTCGTTTGCCCGAGCGGTGCACTGGATTTATGGCAACAATGATTGGCCAGACGTGGTGCGACAGGTGGAGACCGGCGAGCGTCCACTGCAGCACTTCCATCACATCAAGACTGGAGAAGTCCTCACGCTCTCGCACGGCACCGAACACGTCCGCATTGCCGGGCTCAACGGGGCGTTTGATGACCTCTACTACGACCTCGACCCCGAGGCTGAACGTCCCCTTGAAAGCCTGGCCTTCTTTGGGCGTGCTGACGTGGAAAAATGTCTCACTCTGCGCCACATTGACGTGTTCCTCGCGCACGGCTGCCCCGCTGGGTTGGGCTATGGTCGTGAGCCGGATCACGGAGTCCCGGCCATTCGGGCGATCCTCGATGTGGTCCAGCCTCGCCTGATGCTGTGTGGTCATGCCCATTTCTTCCGGGAAGCGTATACCGTGACCAGCACGGTTTACTCCCTGAACCAACTGCAGGACGAATACTATATCCTCGATACCAGCAGTTGGACACTCGAACGTTTTCCCAGCAGGAGTCTGGTGTGAAACGGAGTGCTAGGCCCAAGCGCGTCGAAGTGCAGTTGGCCCCTCTACAGCCAGAGGATATTGAAGCGATGCTCGCCATCGAACAGCAGTCCTTTACCATGCCCTGGACCGAGGCCATGTTTTCTTCTGAACTCCGGAATGAGCGCACGTCGCATATGCTCGTGGCCCGCGTTGGGGCCACCGACGGCCCCATTGTGGGCTATGTGGGGTACCGGGTCGTCTTAGATGAAATGCACGTGATTCTGCTCGCGGTGGCGCCAGCCTGGCGGCAGCGGGGCATCGCCAGGCAAATGATGTCCCAGGCCATGGATGAGGCGCGCGCCGCCGGTTGCACGCGGGCGACCCTTGAGGTCCGCGTCTCTAATACCCCGGCGCAACAGCTCTACTATAGTCTGCGGTTCGCCCCGGTGGGCACACGCCCGAAATACTACGTGCGCCCCACAGAAGATGCCCTGATTTTGTGGCGCGATCCGCTCTGAGCCGTATTGGAGTACGGACGTTGTCCCCATCCTTGCCACCCCCACTGCCATACATCCCACAAACGTTCCAGTCTGGACGTGGGGGTGGTTTCGGGCATCCGCAACTCATGCCGTTTTTTCAGTCGATGCTGCGGCGCGAGTCTCTGCCAGATGATCCTGACGTGCTGGTGTATCGAGAACGTCCCAATGTTGTATGTGAAGTCCGTCTGCCACTGGAGTTGGGCCTCCTATGGACGTACGTGGCGGTGAAACTTTTGGCTGGCGCGGTGTCCAGCATTACCTGTCGAGCCCCCTCAAGCGCTCACGGGCGATGAAAGCCTACCGCACTGCCTGCCATCTCCTGGCGCACGGTTTGTGTACCCCCATACCCCTGGGTGTGCTGGAAGAACGGCGTTGGGGCTTCGTGCAGTACAATGTCTATGTCACAGCAGCCCTGACAGATGTGACCACGCTCCAGGAATACTGTGCGACCTTGCCTGATGGTCCTGCTGGCCTGGAGGAGATGGTGCGTCTGGTAGCGACGTACCTGCGCCGTATGCATGACAGCGGTCTGTGGCATCGAGATATGGTGACTTCCAATGTGTTGCTGACGGGCGCGCCAGGCAACCGGCAGGTGTCCCTCGTGGACCTCAACCGGGCGCGTCGTCTACCATATATGCCCATGGTGCTGCGCGCCATAGACCTGGCCCGCATGGGGTGGTGGGAACGGCTGCCACAGTTGTGTGCCTTCTACAGCGTGGGATGTTTTTCGGCCACGCGCCTATGGTGGCTCATGTACCTGTATGGACGCTGGCGTACCTGGCGCTGGCATATGCGCAGGGCGTTCAAGCCTCTGCGTGCCCGGTGGCGTATCTAGAGCTGAGATCGCACGGCGAGATCTCCGATGTGAGATCGTGAAGGGGAAGGCATGGACGACACAGAACTGGCACGCTTACACCAGGCCGTGCAGGCCGATCCGGGAGATATCGCGGCTCGCCTGGCACTGCTCGACGGCCTCGTCGTGGCCCGGCGTTGGCACGAAGCCGAGCAGGTGGGAAGTCCTCTGCTCCAGGCTGAAGACGCTCCGGCTGCCGTGCATACCTGCATGGGGATTGTCTACGGTAAGCAAGGACGGTTGGACGAGGCTGTGCAGCAGTGTCGTCAGGCCCTCGCGCTGGCCCCTGACGACGTCCTCGCTCTCTTCAATCTGGGGACGCTCCTGGCCCGCCAGGATGACCCGAAAGCCGCCCTGGAGTGCCTTGACACGGTCGTGGACCACGCCCCAGATTGGGCAGAGGCGCACTATACCCGGGGCACTGTTTTGCTGCGTCAGGAACG
>WNFT01002152.1_pt1 | contig 18405 bp, 11 predicted proteins | sample 5400191 | NCBI WGS metagenome assembly WNFT01 (sample SAMN13153359, study PRJNA577476) | soil metagenome | isolation source: 80 cm saprolite under Madrone tree | place: USA:California | collected 2016-06-14 | reverse complement strand
CGGCGCGCCGGAACTGGTCAATCCGTCGGTCCGCACATTGGGGTTTTCGCCCGAAGGGTCCCTGGTTACGTTTTGGGTTCGCAAGAAGAACGAGTCAAGCAGCGCCGACATCGGCATCTGGGCAGTACCAACGCTGGGTGGAGAGCCGAGGCCCTACCTTGAAGGAGTGGCCGAGTTCGATTGGTCGCACGACGGCTCCCGACTTACGTACCACACACCTGGACCCGGAGATCCGCTGTTCGTATCAAACGGCGAGCGCCGACCGGGAGACCAGCCCATTTTTAGGGCTCCTGCCGGGCTGCACAGCCACTTTCCACTGTGGGCGCCGGATGGGGGATTCATCTACTTCGTTCAAGGTGCGCTCCCAGATGAATTGGACGTCTGGCGCATCCGCCCAAACGGCGGATCTCCTGAACGGATCACGTCGCACAATGGCCGCGTGACTCATCCGGTGCTATTGGATAAGCGGACGCTGATGTATTTAGCCAGCGATCCCGACGGTTCAGGTCCATGGCTTTATAGCATGGATGTGGAGCGCCGCCTTGCGCATCGTCTGACTTCTGGAGTTGACCGGTACACGTCGCTGGCGGCGAGCGCTGACGGCCGCCGTCTGGCTGTCACGGTGGCGAGTCCGAAAAGAACATTGTGGCGCATGCGGATCGTTGATTCGAACCGCGAGACGCCGGCAGCGACGCAAATTCCGCTGAAGACCAGCACGGGATTTTCTCCACGACTGGGCGCAAATTATCTTTTGTATGTTTCCGCGACCGGCACAAGTGAGAGTATCTGGAAGCTCGTCAACGGAACTGGCATAGAGTTGTGGAGTGGCGCGGGCACGCAAATATTTGGCGGCCCGGCGGTCTCCCCCGATGGACGGAATATCGCCTTCGCGGTGCGGCAACATGGGCAGGCGCTTCTGTACGTGATGCAGGCTGACGGCACAAACGCGCGGATTGTGGCCGATTCGCTGAACCTGCAAGGCGCTCCCGCATGGGAACCGGACGGCCAATCGATCACCTCGGCGGTGGAAGATCGCGGTGTACCACACCTCTTCCGTGTGCCTGTGAATGGTGGCTCGCCCGCGCCATTCGTAAAGGAGTACTCGGTCGATCCCGTGTGGACACCCGACGGCCGCTTCGTTGTGTACTCAGGTCCTGACATCGGCACGACGTTTTCGGTGAAAGCCGCCACGGCCGAGTCCGCAGCGCATGCAACTCCTCATGCGATGCCGGCCCTGACACTGACTCGCGGAGCCCGGCACTTGACCTTCCTGAATGTAGGACGCGCACTCGTGTTTTTGCGGGGAGAGATTCAACATAAGGACCTTTGGCAGATCGACTTGGAGACCGGAACCGAGCGGCAATTGACTCATCTCGCTCCCGACTTCCATATTCGGGACTTCGACATTTCGCCAGACGGCAGTGAAGTTGTGCTCGAACGAGTGCAGGAGCGGTCGGATGTGGTGCTGCTGGATCTGCCCCGGCCATAATCGGACTTTAACCAGCGGCGCAAAATGTTTGCGGTCATTTCTTTTACGCCGCACGGGCGGGAACGGGAATATCTGAGGCACGAGGAGGTCGGAGAGTACGCATCGATCAGGCACGCCTAGGGTCGGTCAATGGAAGCAAGTCCGCTTATGCATCGAGGAAGTCGGGGAGCCGGGCTGAAGCCCGGCACTACGTGAGGAAGCTGCCTCGCGTATTTAATGACCTCGGCTAGGTTGTGGTGCCAAGCCCGTGATAGACTCCCGCTGTTTGTTTGGTTGAGAAAAGATTGTAAATCTAACGATTCCGCTGTGTTTTCCTAATGGGTCCGGAGGTTTTGATGCACAGAAAATTTGTGCTGTTCGTATGCAATCGGTTGGCGGGAGCTTTGCTGTTGTGCTTGCTGGCGGCGGCTGGGCTGCGAGCGCAGTCCGCTGATCAATATGCGCTGTTGCGCAAGCCTACGATCAGCAAAACGCAGATTGCGTTCAGCTACGGCGGGGATTTGTGGATCGTGGAACGGAGCGGCGGCGAGGCGCGCCGGCTGACGAGCGACATTGGGATTGAGATCGATCCGATTTTTTCGCCGGATGGAACGTGGATCGCGTTTACCGGCGAATATGACGGGAATGAGGATGTTTATGTGATTCCCGCGGCGGGAGGCATTCCGAAACGACTGACGTCGCATCCGAGCAGCGATCAGGCGGTGGGCTGGACGCGTGATGGGAAGCGAATCTTGTTTCGCTCGACGCGCGACAGCTATTCGGGATTTTCGCAGTTGTATACGGTTGGACTTTCCGGCGGGCTGCCGGAAGCGCTGCCTTTGCCGATGGCGGTGGAAGGTTCGTACTCGCCGGACAGTTCGCACCTGGCGTACGTGCCCTACACCAATTTCCGGGAATCGTGGCAATTCCAACGCGGGCTGAAGCACTATCGCGGGGGCACGGCTTCACCGATCTGGATCGCAAAACTTTCCGACTCCAGCGTAGAAAAGGTGGAGCGAAAGGATTCGAACGACTCTTCGCCGATGTGGGTGGGAGATAAAATTTATTTTTTGTCAGACCGCGACGGCCCGGTGAGTTTGTATGTCTACGACGCCAGCAGCAAGCAGGTGAAGAAGGCGCTGCCGAGCAACGGCGCGGACATTAAATCGGCGTCGGCGGGGCCGGACGCAATCGCGTATCAGCAGTTCGGCTCGATTCATGTGTTTGATCCGGCCAGCGGAAAAGAGAGCGCGGTGAACATCCATGTGACCGGTGATTTTCCCGCGGTGCGGCCACACCTGGTGAATGCCGCGGAGCAAATCGAGAACGCCGACATTTCGCCGACGGGCGCACGAGCGGTGTTTGAAGCGCATGGGGAAATCCTGACCGCTCCGGTGGAGCATGGAGACATTCGCAACCTGACGAATACCACGGGAGCAGCGGAACGCGATCCTGCATGGTCACCGGACGGGAAATGGATTGCGTATTTTTCGGATGAATCGGGCGAGTATGCGCTGCACTTGCGTACACAGGATGGGATAGGGGACGTGCGCAAGATCAATTTGGGCAATCCGCCGACATTTTACTATTCGCCGAAGTGGTCGCCGGACAGCAAGAAAATCGCGTACAGCGACAAGCGGTTGAACCTGTGGTACGTGGACGTGGAGAAGGATGGAGGAAAGCCGGTTCTGGTGGATACGAATCCGTACGACGGAGGGCCGGGGTCTGGATTCGATCCGGCGTGGTCGCCGGATAGCAAGTGGATTGCGTACACTCGGCAACTGGATAGCACGATTCGCGCGGTGTTTGTGTACGGCCTGGAAGGAAAGACGGCGCACCAAGTGACGGATGGATTGAGCGATGCGGCTTCGGCGGCTTTTGATAAAAACGGAAAATATATCTATTTTTTCGCGAGTACCGATGATGGGCCTGCAATCGCCGCGAGCATGGGCGCTTACAAGATACCGGTGACGCGCAGTGCGTACGTGATTGTACTGAGCAGCGAGCAGAAATCGCCGCTGGCTCCGCAAAGCGACGAGGAGAAGACTGCAGCGGCAGGAGGCGCGGCCAAGAATCCAGCGGACAGCGATGAGTGCAAAGGCGAGGGCGAAGGCGGACCGGGCGCGGCACCCTCTTCGGAAACGGCGGCAAAAGGTGAAGAAAAGAAGGGCGATGAGAAGAAAAGCGACGAGAAGAAGGGCGAGAAGGCCGCTAAAGATAGCAAAGAAGTTCACGAGGTGAAGATCGATTTCGAGAATATCAACCAGCGCATTCTGGCGCTGCCGATTGCGGCGCGAAACTACGACCAATTGCTGGCTGCAAAAACACACGTGTTGTACCTGCTGGAAGGTCAAGAGGTGGACGAAGGCAATTGGAGAGGGCGCACGGTGCAAAAGTTCGACGTGTGCACGCGCAAGACGGACAAAGTGCTGGAGAACGTCGGAGGATTCGTCATTTCGTCAAACGGTGAGAAGGCGCTGTATGAGCAGCTGCCGCCGAAAAATCCGCTGGCGCCGCCAGGCGGACCGGTGCATGGCAGCTGGATCATCAAGCCGTTGGCGGCGCTGGGTAAACCGGCCGAGCCGGGCAAGCCAGACGGGACATTGCATCTGGAATCGATGCGAGTGAACGCCGATCCGCGAGCGGAGTGGAAGCAGATGTTCCGCGAAGTGGGGAGGATTGAGCGGGACTTCTTTTACGACCCCAACATGCATGGCGCGGACTTGAAAGCGCTGATGGCGATGTATCAGCCGTACGTGGACAACGTGATGAGCCGCGCGGACCTGAATTACATTTGGGCCGACATGCTGGGAGAGATTACGGCACAACACATTTATGTATTTGGCGGCGAGCGTCCGGAAGTGAAGCAGGTAAATGTGGGATTGCTGGGAGCGGATTACACGATCGAACATGATCGCTACCGTTTCGCGAAAGTGTATTTCGGCGAGAACTGGAACCCGGATTTGCGTGCGCCGCTGACGGAGCCGGGAGTGAATGTTCGGCAGGGCGAGTACCTACTTGCGGTGGACGGACGCGAAGTGCGTGGCAGCGATGAGATTTATAGTTTTTTCATCGACCGTGCGGGCAAAGCGATTCAGCTGAAGGTGGGCCCGGACCCGAGTGGAAAAGCTGCGCGCGTGGTGACAGTGGTGCCCATCGGCAACGAACGAACGCTGCGCATGCGTGATTGGATGGAAAGCAACCGCAGGAAGGTGGACGAACTGAGCAACGGCAAACTGGCTTACGTGTATTTGCCGGACACTGCTGTGAACGGCTTCACCAATTTTAACCGTTATTATTTCCCGCAGAATTCGAGACAGGGAGCGGTAATTGACGAGCGGTTCAACGGCGGAGGATGGATCGCGGACTACATCGTGGACTGGCTGAATCGTCCCTTGTTGATGGCGGCCATGACGCGCGAAGGCAAGGACAATTATATTCCGTGGGTGATCTTCGGACCGAAAGTGATGCTGATCAATCAATACGCGGGTTCGGGCGGAGATGCGCTGCCGTGGATGTTCAAGCAGCTGGGCATTGGGCCGCTGATCGGGACGCGTACGTGGGGCGGACTGATCGGGATTGGCGGTTATCCGCCGCTAATGGATGGCGGAGCGATTACTGCGCCGCGCTGGGGGCTGTTCAATCCAAAGACGGGCGAATTCGACGTGGAAAATAAAGGCGTTTCACCGGATATCGAGGTGGATTTAGATCCCGCGCTGTGGCGGCAGGGACACGATCCGCAGCTGGAGAAGGCCGTGTCGGTGACGCTGGCAAATCTGAAGGAACATCCGGTGACGCCGGTGAAGCGGCCGAAGTATCCGATCTACGATTGGCCGAAAGTGCGGTCGGACGCGAGCAAGTCTGGGACGGGTTCCAGCCAAAGCCAATAATCAATAATGTGGCGGCGCCCTTTTTCCGAAGGGCAGATAAAGACACAGACCGGGACCGGCCGCTTGGTGCGAATACAAGTTCGGAGCGGCATGAGGAACCACAAAAATGCGCTAGCAATGGCGCAGCGGGTATAATTGTGCTTACTTTATTATACAAAGTACTTGACATTAAGAATTACTTTGCTAGGATTTGAAGCGCGGCGGAGAAGGTTCTAGAGGAAAACTCTTATGCTGAAGCGGATCCTGGCGATCATCGCCATTTTTGCGTGTACGTGTGTCGCGTGGATGATTCTGGGCACGTCGATCTATTTGCGGACAGAGAGTGCGGGGTCGGAATTGTCCAGCCGGGTCGCTTCCACCTGGGGAACGGCACAGGAGCAGCATCCTCCTGTGGCGAGCTACGTTACGAAAGTGACGAAGACGGTAGAAACGGAAGAAAACGGGAAGAAGATCAAAAAGACGGAAACGCGCGATGTGACAAACGCGGTGCCATTGGACTCCAGCCAAATCGTGGCCGATTTGCACATTGATTCCCGTCAGAAAGGGCTGTTGTGGTTCAGCACGTATCGAGCGGGGTTTGCTGGGAATTACACTTTCCGGAATCCGACCGGGCAGGAAGAGACTTTCACAATTAGATTGCCGCTGCCTTCGAAACAAGCGGTTTACGACGGAATGGAGATTTCGCTGGACGGGCAAGTGCTGCCGTTGGATTTTGGCGGCGCGGAAGCGATTGCCCGGGGAGCGCTCAAAGCGAATGCGACAGGCGTTGTGCGGATTGCGTATCGTTCGCAGGGGCAGGATAACTGGAGCTACAAGTTTTCCAGCGGCGATGAAGTCGCGCGAGTGAAGGACCTTCATTTGCTGGTGAAGACGGATTTCGGCGGATTTGATTTTCCGGAAAATTCACTGTCTCCCACGGAAAAGCGGCAAACTTCCGAGGGTTGGGAATTGAAATGGGATTACCAGAATCTGGTTTCGGGCTTCAATATAGCGCTGAGGATACCGCAAAAATTGCAGCCGGGGCCATTGGCCGGGCGAATTTCTTATTTTGCTCCGGTACCGCTGTTCTTTTTCTTTTTCCTGGTGTTCATACTTTCGACGCTGCGCGGAATTGACTTGCATCCGATGAACTATTTCTTTCTGGCGTGCGCTTTTTTTGCGTTTCATCTACTGCTGGCGTATTTGTGCGACCACGTTTCCATCCATGCGGCGTTTGCGATTTCGTCGGCGGCTTCAATATTGCTGGTCGTGACTTATCTGCGGCTGGTGGTGAATTTGCGTTTCGCGGTGGTGGAAGCAGGGCTGTCGCAGTTGATTTACCTGGTCCTGTTTTCCTATGCATTTTTCTTTGAGGGGTTCACAGGATTGGCGATAACGATTGGCGCAATCCTGACGCTGTTTGTGGTCATGCAGATGACTGGCCGAATCCAGTGGACGGAGAAATTTGCGAGGAGAATCGCCTAGCAGCGATGTAGCGGCTGGACTGACGGAATAAAGGCGACACGGGCTTGGATCCGTGTCGCTTTTGTTATTTTGGGCTTAAGCAACCGGAATCAGTGTTTCGCCGGTTCGGCGGTGGGAGGAAGAACGCCGTTCAGGCGAAGGTACATGGATTGAGCGGAGTAGTGGTCTGCCCAGGAGCCGGCCAGGATGAACATGGCGGCGGCGCGAGAGAAAGAACGGCCATTGAAGAGGGGAATGGAATCGGAGAGATGGGAATCGTCGACTTTAGCGAGAGAGGAGGAGCAGAAATCGAAAGACTGTTTGACGGCAGCGACGAGCTTGTCCTTCGAATCGCTTTCGGCGAGCTTGGGGCCTTCGGCGGCGGGTACACCGGAGATTTTGGAGCAGAAGAGATTGTTGGAGTCGGCGATGTGAATGGCCAGATGAGCGAAGGACATTTGCTCCGGCGTGGGCTTGAAAGAAAATTTATCGGCGGGCATGGCTTCGGCGGCGGCGGTCATGTTTTTTGCGGAGCGGGTGAGGCCGAAGCGGAGGGCGTCGCTTACGGGATTTGTGGATGGTGATGCCGAAGGAGCGGCTTGCGCGAAAGTTAGAAGCGGAGTGCAGGTGAGAGTCGCTAGGACGGCGAGTTTGCGGATCATGTGAAGGCTCCTTTGTTGGCAGGGAAGATGGTACGCCGGAAGGGAGTCGAAAGTAAAAGTTCAAGTTTGGCGGGAAATCGCGCCGGGAATTGTAGATTGAGGATGGGCCAATGAGTCTTTTAACACAGCGTTCGCAGAGGGCACCCAGGAAGAACGCAAGAGTTAGCGGGTTAGGACTTGGCCGGGGGTGGCACCGGTGGGTTTGTTGGCGGACCAGACTAGGATGCCGTTGACGAAAACTTTTTCTATGCCGGTGGGGAGTTCTTGCGATTTGGCGAAAGTGGAATGATCGAGGATGGTGGCGGGATCGAAGAGGACTAGGTCGGCGTAGGCTCCTTCGCGTAGGATGCCGCGGTCGGGCCAGTTGAGGCGTTGTGCGGGAAGCGAGGTCATTTTGCGGATGGCTTCGGGCAGCGTGAGCCAATGCTTCTCGCGTACGAAGCGGCCGAGAACGCGTGGGAAAGTTCCGGCGCCGCGCGGATGCGCTGAACCGATGCCGCCGTCGCTGGCTACCATGACCCACGGTTGTTGATAGAACGCTTTGATGTCGCTTTCGATCATGGAGTGGCCGATGATTTCGGCTTCGGAGTTGGCGGCGTCGCCTTCGCGGACGATTCGAATGAACATATCTGTTGGAGAAAGTTTGTTGGATTTTGCGATTTCGGCGAGAGAATGACCGGCGTAGGAATTATTCGGCTTGAACTCGGTGACGGTGAGATGGTCCGGGCCGCCTACATCGGCGATGGCTTTGGCCACGCTTTTGGGATTTTCGTATTGCTTATCCGGCACGGTGACTTTGAGATTGGAGTGCCAGGCGTCGTAGGGATAGCAATCGGCCAGGAAATCCACGCCGCGGTTGCGGGCTTCTTCGATGACGCGAATGTATTCGGAAGCTTTGCCCTGGACGGCGACAGTGCCTAGCTTGATATGCGAGTGGTCCACGGGGATGCGGGCTTGCTCGGCGATTTCAATTTCTTCTAAAAGTGCGTCGAAAGATTTGTCCGCTTCATCGCGGATGTGGGTGCTGTAGAAGCCGCCGTGTTCTGCGGCACTGCGCGCCATGGCGATAAGTTCGGCGGTGTTGCTGTAGCTTCCGACCTCATATTCGAGGCCACTGGAGAGGCCGATGGCGCCTTCGTTCATGGCTTGCCAGGTGAGCTGAGCCATTTTTTCGATTTCCTGTGGCGTCGCCACGCGTTTGAAATCTTTGCCCATGACCTGTTCGCGGATAGTGGCGTGACCTGCGAAGACCGCGACGTTGAGTGCTGCGGGATGTTTGCGGCGTTGCTCGATCCAATCCTTTATTGGCCAAGGTGAATCGCCATCGGGACCTTGCACTGCGGTGGTGATGCCTTGCGCGATTTGCGTTTCAGCAAGCGGGTCGGAGTCGAGGCCTTCGATGGAGTGATTGTGGATGTCGATGAAGCCTGGAGCCAGGACGAGGCCGTGGGCGTCGAGGACTCGCTCGCCAGGAGCGGGAGAGAGTTTGCCGATGCTGGCGATGCGATTGTTGCGGATGCGGAGTGAGCCTTCGCGGAGAGGAGCGCCGGTGCCGTCGGCTAGTTGCGCGTTGATGATTAGGAGCGTTTGGTCGGCGGGCGAGGGAAATGCGTGGAACGTGAGCGGAATGGCGATGGCAAACGATATTGATAGCAGGAGTAAAAAGAATGCGCTGCGGCCTGTGAACACTAAAGAGTCCTTGGTGATTCTGAAATTGTTGCTTCTTGCTGCGAGCGTGCTGCGGCTTGCACTGCACACAGCCTGAAGGCTGTGTCACCGAAGAAAAACCTCCACCGTCCAAGAAAAGGCCGTGCCGATTTAAGAAAGTAACGGCGTCAAGAGCGCTCGGAGCGGGTTCGGAGATGGTACCAGACAGTGATGAGAATGATGGAGACGACCAGGATGAGTGTGGAGATAGCGTTGATTTCGGGAGTGATGCCGCGGCGGAGGCGGCCCCAAATTTCTAGAGGGAGAGTGTATTCGCGGCCGTAGAGGAAAAAGGTGACGGCGATTTCGTCCATGGAGAGAGTGAAGATGAGAAGTGCGGCAGCGATCAGCGAGAGTTTTAGATTGGGAAGCGTGACGAGCCAGAAAGTACGCCAAGGAGTTGCGCCGAGATCGAGAGAAGCCTCTTCCTGACGGCGATCGATTTTTTGCAGGCCGGCGAAGAGTTCGGTGGTGGCTACCGAGATGAGCGCGGTCCCGTGACCGAGGAAGATTGTGATTAGGCTGAGATCGAGGCTGATGCGGACGGCGAAGAGAAGGAGCGAGAGTCCTGTGATGATGCCGGGAAGAATTAATGGAAGAAGAACCAGGCGGCGGAAGAAAGACTTGCCGGGGAAATCGGCGCGGTCGAGCGCGAGTGCCGCGAGCAGACCTAGAGTTAGCGAGAGGGCCACGGCCCCAGCCGCGACGATGAGGCTGTTCAGCACGGAATCCCAGATGGCGGAATCGGCGAAAAGTTGGCGGTACCAGTCGAATGTGAAATGACGTGGTGGAAATCCGCCGACGCCGTCGCGATTAAAGGAATAGACGACGAGGACGACAATCGGCAGATAGATGAACGCGAAGACTAGCGCGGCGTAGGCAGCCAGCAGTGGCGAGCGGCGCATGGAGGTTGTGCTGGTGGCGCTCATTCGAAGGACCAGCGCTTTTCGACGCGCTGGGTGAGGGCGAGCAGCGCGAGAGTAATGATCAGGATAAGGACGGAGATGGCTGCGCCCAGCGGCCAATCGTAAGCCGCGCCGAAAAGCGATTGCACCAGGTTGGCGATCATGGTGCCGGAGGGACCGCCGACAAGCAGTGGCGCGAGGAAATCGCCTAGTGAGAGGACGAAGGCGAAGGTGGCTCCGGCGAGAAGACCGGGGAGCGAGAGCGGGAGGATTACGCGGAGGAAAGTTTTGCGCGGCGATGCGCCGAGGTCTTGCGAGGCTTCGATGAGCGTGCGAGGAATGTGTTCGAGCGAAGCATAGATGGGAAGAAAGACGAACGGAGTGTAGATGTGCGTGAGCATGAGGACTACGGCGAAAGGACTATAGAGGAGCGCGGAGACTGGGCCGTGCGTGATGTGAACATACTGAAGTGCGCCGTTGAGGACTCCGTCGCTGCCGAGAATAGTTTTCCAGGCATAGCCGCGGACTAGATAGCTGACCCAGAGCGGGACGATGACCAGTTGGTAGAGGAATTCTTTGCGTGGGCCTGCGTGGAACGATAAGAAATATGCGAGCGGGTAGCCAAGGAGTACAGAGAGAAGTGTGACGCCGGCGGCGATGCGTACGGTGCGGAAGAGAACCTGCACGTAGAGCGGATTTTTGAAGAGAGTGGCGTAGTTTTCGAAATTCCAGTGGTGGAGGATGACGCCGTCGCGGACGGTCCAGAAACTGTGCAGGAATATTAGCAAGTAGGGAAGAAGGAGGAAGAGCGCGACCCAGAGGATGGGCGGAAGGGAGATGAGGAGTTTGTAGGTGCGGGAGTACATTTTAGTGACCAGAGACCAGTGACCAGAGACCGGTACGGCGGAAAAAGCAAGCAGTGACCAGCGAGCAGCGAGCAGTTAAGAAACGGGAAGGCTGGGTTAGGTGCGGTAGCCGGTAAAGTTTTGCGTAAATGAGTTTCGAAGAGTGCATGGTCAGTCGTGGACGGGAATGGCGTTTTGGGCGGAGAACATAAATTCGTGGGAACCGGTGATGGGAGCGCGGGAGGAGATGCGGGCGCGCAGGATTGTACCCGTAGAGGTTTCCAGTTCGAGGAGTTCGGTGGCGCCGGAATAGATTTGCTGGTGGATGGATGCGGTGAAGCGAACGGGATCGGAGAGTTGCGGTGAATTTTCCTGAGACTGCGAAACGTGACTCGCGAGGGAGATTGCTTCGGGCCGCAGAGAGAAGAGCGCGGAGCCATCTGCTTGTGTTGACGGAAACTGGAAGGGGCCGCAGTAGGCGATGCCGTCGCGAATGATGGCGCGCAGCAGATTAGTTTGACCGATGAACTGCGCAGTGTAGGCGGTGGCGGGGTGCGCGTAGATTTCGCGCGGCGATGCGACCTGTTCGAGCGCGCCATTGCGGAGAAGGGCGATGCGATCGGAGAGAGCCATGGCTTCTTCCTGATCGTGAGTTACGAAGAGAAAGGTGATGCCGACTTCGCGTTGCAAGGATTTTAGTTCGGACTGCATTTCTTTGCGGAGATTGGCGTCGAGAGCCGAAAGCGGCTCGTCAAGTAGCAGAAGCTGCGGGCGATTGACGAGCGCGCGGGCGAGAGCGATACGTTGCTGTTGGCCGCCGGAGAGTTTCGTCGACTTGGAAGCGGCGTATTCCTGCATGCGAACCATGGAAAGAGCATCGCTGACGCGCGTGGCGATTTCTGCTTTCGGAGTGTTGGCGGCGTGCAGGCCGTAGGCGACATTTTCGCTCACGTTGAGGTGCGGGAAGAGCGCGTACTGCTGGAAGACCGTGTTGACCCGGCGTTTGTAGGGCGGAAGAGTATCGAGGCGGGTGCCGTGCATCCAGATCTCGCCGGCAGTGGGCTGTTCGAATCCGGCGATGAGGCGAAGCAGCGTAGTTTTGCCGGAGCCGCTTTCGCCGAGCAGGGTGAGAAATTCGCCGGCCGCGATTTCGAGCGAGAGAGTTTTTAGAACTTCACGCGCGCCGAAACGCTTGCTGACGGCGCGCACCTCGAGAAGCGTGGCGCCGGGCGGAAGTAATTCGGCGATGGAAGGCGCAACAGTTGACAAAGCGCGGGTCACTGGGCGGCTTTGACCTCATTCCAGATTTCGTTGTATTTGGCGCGGCGTGGAACATCCTGCCAGAAATAGATGTGCATCATGTAGGAGTTGGGATCGTCGAGGTGCAGAGATTTTTTTTCCTGGTTGGAAAGATATCCGGCGGCGTCAGGATTCGCGGGCGTGTAGTGGGTAACGTCGCTGACCAGCTTTTGTGTTTTGGCCTCGACCATGTAGGCGAGAAATTCGCTTGCCAGGTCCTTATTCTTGCTGGCGGCGGTGATCATCAGGTGGTCGATCCAACCGGTGGTGTTTTCTTTTGGAATGGTTTCGCCGATAGGGAAATTCAATTTGCGAAGCTGCGCGGTGTTGAGAGGCCAGCCCATGGCGAGAACGATTTCGTGATTCTGAAAAAGGTTGGTTAGTTCGCCGCCGGTGGACCAGAATTTGCGGACGTTGGGTTTAAGTTCGATCAATTTTTTCTTGACGGCTTCGAGCTGTGCGTCGGAGAGATTGTAGAGCTGAGCGGGATCAGGCTTGTCGTAGCCAAGAATTTGCGCGGCCAGGTAGACGCTGGAGAGTTCATCCCACAGAGAAACCTTGCCGCGATATTTGGGATCCCACAAAACGATCCAGGAGTCGGGCGGCTGGGGAAAAACGCTGGTGTCGTAGAGGAGCGGGTTAGGACCCCACATAAAGGGAACGCCGAAAACCTGGTTATTTGCTTTGACCAGGGAAGAATCGCGAAGCCTGACCGACAACTGCAGATAGGAAGGAATTTTGGAAAGATCAAGCGGAGCCGCGAGCCCCGCTTTGACGATGGAGGCGGCGACATCGCTGGACGGAGAAATTACGTCGTAGTTGGCAGCGCTGCCGCCGCGAAGCTTAGCGACAAGTTCGTCACTCGAGCCCATGTAGGAGGCGACGACTTTGCAATGGTGGGAAATTTCGAAGTCGTGCACGAAAGAAGGATCGGCATAGCCTTCCCATACGAGGAGGCTAAGCGTGGCCGGAGAATTTCTGCAGGCAGCAACAAAGAACGAGATGAACAGGGCCGCGACCAGAACAGTCGTTCGCTTCATCAGTCCTCCATCAGGAAAGAGCGGCAAGCATTCGCAAGCAAGAATTTAACCTAAAAGGTGGGTGGCGTGTTGATCCAGAGCAGCCAGGATTCGGTTTTTCCCGGATTGCGCCAGCGATGCGGTGTGGAGCTCTGGAAATAGAGGCTGTCGCCGGGCTTCATACGGTAGTGTTCATCCGTGTTCAGCCAAATTTCGAATTCGCCGCGGAGAATGTGCAGAAATTCCTCGCCTTCGTGGGCATAGGATTCGCCGCTGCCGCCGCCCGGCTTGATACGAAACAGATGCGGCTCCATGGCGGTGTTGCCCCAGGCGAGAAGTTCCATGCGCACGCCTTTGGTGGTTTCGAGGACCTTGCGTTCAGTGGGCTTGACCAGTTTGGAGTTGTCTTTTGCCGGTTCGAAGAAGGAAAGAATATTGGTGCGATAGTAGCGCGCGATGCGGCGCAGCGTGCCGATGGAAGCGCGCATCTGGCCGCGTTCGAGAGCGCTGAGAAAACCAATGGAAACGCCGGTGGCGCCAGCAACTTGCGCGAGGGAAAGATTACGGCGCTGGCGAAGGCGGCGAAAACGGAGCCCAGGAGAAGCGGTATTTTCGGCGGGCGCAACGACACCCTGGCGTGTGAGGACGTGAACGATCGCGGCGGGATTCAATCCGCGGGCTCGGCGAAGGAAGATGGCGCGTTTCAGCAGGCGCACGTCTGTTTCGCTGTACAGGCGATAACGGCTGCGCGTGCGCTGCGGGGTGACGAGGCCGAGCGCTTCCCAGGCGCGCAAAGCGGAGGAAGAAATACCGACGCGCTGGGCGACTTCGCTAATGCGCAAAGAAGCGCCAGCATCGCGCGAAACCAATGGCTCGGATGAATTCTTTTTTCTTGACATCAACACGGGCTTTCCATAAGTTTACAGGATTATAGTAAGGTTTACGGGGCACAGCAACCTCGAAGACACGGTGCAAAATCAAAACTTCGAGGCTCAGGGGTGAGTCAATGAACGTGAAAAATCTTCTCCGCACATTCTCGTGCGGAAGTATTTTCTTGCTTTTTGTCTTCACACTTTATGGAGTTCTTGGCGCGACGAGCACGCCCGCGCAGAGTACGGGCGGAAGAATACGCGGCACGGTGACAGATGCGACGGGAGGCGCGGTAAGCGGAGCGAAATTGAGCGCCGTCAACGAGGCGAACGGCCAGGAGCGCTATGTCGATAGCGGCTCGAACGGGGAATATGTTTTTCTGGAAGTTCCAGTTGGCACTTACGACGTATCGGTGAACCAAGCGGGATTTAAGAAATACCTGCGCAAAGGCATCGTGGTGAATTTGAACGAGGTGCTGAACCTGGACATCGTGCTGCAGGTCGGCGGAGCGTCGGAAACAGTGGAAGTGACCGGGGCGGCGCCGCTGGTGGATACGACGTCGACGCAGCTTGGCGCAGTGGTGGGAGAACGCGCGGTGAGCGAATTGCCGCTGGCGCAGCGCGATGCCTACCAACTGCTGCAATTGCAGCCTGGCGTTCAATCGCAGGTCGGTTTGGACACAGTTTACGGCAGTGACCGTGCGGGTGTGGTTAGCGTGAACGGTGGTCGCGGCCGCGACAACAATTTCACTGTAAACGGCGGCGATGGTAACGACCAGTTCGCGGGACTTCCCGCGATTCAACCATCGCCCGACGCCATTGCCGAGTTCCGCGTGCTCACCAACACCTTCGATGCAGAGTATGGCCGGAACTCCGGGGCTGTCGTAAACGTGGTGACAAAATCTGGGACCAACGATATCCACGGAAACGCTTACGAATTTTTCCGCAACCAGAATTTGAACGCTAAGGGATTTTTTGACACCACGAAACTGGACTATCTCCAGAATCAGTTCGGCGCGACCTTAGGTGGGCCGATCAAAAAAGACCGGACATTTTTCTTTGTGACGTACGAAGGCGACCGCATCCGCAGAGGGACCTCGGGTGACACCGTGACGGTTCCTACCGCCGCAGAACGCGCTGGTGATTTTTCCGCGAATGGAGGGTTTACCGGAACTCTTTCCAGCGCAAACATTTTGAATAGCCGGCCGGGCTGCCTGTCCGCACTGGGACGGAATAGCCCGATCGCGGATGGCACCCTCTATTCCGACATTTTTGCGAACAGTCAAGTTCCGACCGCTTGCATGGATCAGACCGCCCTTGATTTGTTGAATCAGTTTGTGCCACAAGCAAATATTGGAGATAACACTTTTCAGGGCGTGCCCTTGGGCCACGAACACAGCGACCAATTTACCGTGAAGATCGATCATGAGCTGACAAAGAAGCAGCACTTAACGGGGTATTACTATTTCGAACAGCATCATTTAGAAAAGCCCTTCGCGAGGTTCCAATCCGGCGGCGCGAACCTACCCGGGTTTGGTGACTTGACCGATGAAAGAATTCAGCAAATCAATATCGCGCATACGTATGCAATTGGTCCGACGGCGGTAAACGAAGTGCGCTTCACGATGTTTCGTGAAGGGCAGGGCACGTTTTTGCATCCTCAGCATACAAATCTAGTGCAGGACTCGTGCAAAACGGTGGCGACGACAGACTGCTTTGCTGACACAAATAACCCGGACCTGGGAATTCATCCCGGACTTGGAGCGAGTCGCGAGGGTGTTCCGTTTGTCAATATTTCGGGCGGATTCAACATCGGAAATAACTTCGAAGGCGAGTTGCCGCAGACGGGTAACACCTTTCAATGGTCCGACAACTTCAGCAAAACTATCGGACGGCACGACCTGAAGTTTGGCGGGGATACACGCTACCAGCGGTTCGATCAAACTCTATTTTTTGACGTCAGCGGGCAGTACTTCTATTTTGGAGGAGGCCCGAACGATCCAGGCTATAGCAATCTATTTCCTAATTACCTTTTAGGCATGCCGGACGAATACGGGCAAGGCTCGGCGCAAGAAGAACGCGTGCGCAGCAAAGCCGTTTATCTCTACGCCCAGGACAGTTGGAAGATCAAGTCGAACCTGACATTAAATTATGGCCTGCGGTGGGAACTCACGACGCCATTGGCCGATGCGGGCCAAAAGGTTCAGACATTCCGGCCGGGACAAACTTCCACAATCTATCCCTGCCAACTGTCTCCGATCAGTCCGCTTTTTGGGCCGGGAAATGATTGCAACAGCACAGGCGTAACCCCTATCGGTTTGGTGGTGCCGGGCGATCGGGGAATTCCTAACGGACTTTCGAACACTTATTACAAGTCGTTTGCGCCGCGAATCGGATTGGCATGGAGTCCGAACGCGCAAGACGGGTTTCTTGGGAAATTGTTCGGCGGGCCAGGGAAGACGAGCATTCGTACAGGGTTTGGCATCTTCTACAACCCTGTCGAACAACTTGTACTGGAGCGTTCCCCAATCCGTTCAATGGAATTCTGAATCCGCCACGCGGACAGCCGGTGGACTGGTCGTTGTTCCGGCCGATTCTGCTTTTCGGACAGGCAGCGAAGAATCCAAGAACGCAATACGCTGAGCAGTACAATCTGACAATCCAGCGAGAAGTTGCAAAGAACTTGGTATTGCAGCTTGCCTACGTGGGCCGGCAAGGACATCGATTGTTGGCTTCGCAGGATTTGAATCCGGGGAATCCGAAAACGTGTCTGGACCTGCAAGCGCTCTCTGATTCGACCGGAGACGCCAGCCTCGCATGCGGGCCATTCTTTGCGGACACGGCATATCAGTTCAATTTGCCGGTGGGTTCGGTGTTCCACATGCCGTACATATCCGGCCCAACGCCCGGCGGACCGAACATCCCTTGCCCGATCGCTAATGCCCCGGCGGCTTGTACAATTACGGGCACTGGCCAACAAATTACTCTCGTCGGATTGCGTCCGTACTCTTCGCCTCTATGCGACCCGCTTTCGGGAACAGGTTGCCCGCCAGATGGAATCGACGTCTTCTCCAGCATCTTTACGCAGAATACGATTTCCAATTCAGCGTATAACTCGTTTCAAGCAAGCTTGGAGAAGCGATTCTCGAACGGACTGCAGTTTACGGCGTCTTATACCGTTGGCAAGTCGTTGGACAATGCATCCACATTTGAAAACCTCGTCGACCCTGTCAATCCGAAAAGGAATAGGTCGCTTTCGTTGTTCGATGCCCGGAACCGGTTCGTATTCAGTTACTACTGGGAATTTCCAGTTCCCAAGTATGAGGGATTTAAAGGCAAAGCCCTGAATGGCTGGGCGATGTCGGGGATCACTACGTTCCAGAGCGGGTTTCCGATTCGTATTACGGAGCAGGACGACATCGAACTGCAATCCAGCTTTGATTTTGAAACGCCGGGACAGCCCAATGTTGGCGCTCCGTTCCATACCATCAATCCGCGTAAGTTGACGTGTGCCGCAGGCACCGGCACTGATCCGACGACGTGCACACTGATCAACGCTGGATTCAACACGGACGCATTCACGGAGGCCACAGTTGCGCCAGGAACGATTGGCAATGCCCCGCGGACGGTCTGCTGCGGTCCAGGAATCAACAATTGGGAATTCGGATTCGTAAAGAGCACCCCAATCGGCGAACGGTATAAAGTTGATTTTCGTGCCGAACTCTTTAATGCATTCAATCACGCGCAATTCTTTCAGCCGGATGGAAATACCACAGACGGAACAGACTTCGGCCGTGTTAAGCGGGCGCGCGATCCGCGCCTGCTGCAATTCGCGCTGAAGTTTTACTTCTAAGGACCGCCGCGCGGAAAATAGAAGCAAGCGGGAAGCGCGGCTCGCAGGAGCCGCGCTTCCGCGTGTCTGGAAAAAGATTTTTTGTAGCACACTGACGGCAGGGAAGAGACCTGCAAGGAGCTGGTCCCGCCAATGCGGGACGGGCTTGATTTGGAGAACGATCATGTCGTACGAAGCACTGAACAAAGAAATCGCGGCATACGAAAAGCGCACGCCGAAGTCGGCGGCTGCGCACAAGCGGGCGGAGAAACGAATTCCGCTGGGAGTTGCGAGCAATTATCGCCACTACGAGCCTTACCCGATTTTTGTGCGGGAAGGAAAGGGCAGCAAGATTCACGATCTCGACGGCAACGAATATATTGATCACAACCTTTGTTTCGGCGCCCTGATGGCGGGGCACTGCCACCCAGCGGTGGTGAAAGCAGTTGAAACGAAATTGCACGAA
>WNFT01001748.1_pt1 | contig 18409 bp, 17 predicted proteins | sample 5400191 | NCBI WGS metagenome assembly WNFT01 (sample SAMN13153359, study PRJNA577476) | soil metagenome | isolation source: 80 cm saprolite under Madrone tree | place: USA:California | collected 2016-06-14 | reverse complement strand
CAGGCGCAGCCGCTCCAGAACGAGCCCCGATCGTACCGGGTCGGGGTAGCCGGGGCTCGTCGGGGCCAGTGTTGGCAAATGAACGCCAGCAGGGCAGCCCCAGAGCGGGCCTGGAGCCGGATCACCACAACGAGCGTTCAGGGTGGCCGCTACCGTGAACCGGTTATTGCTATTGGTAGAATCATCCAACACGAGACGTCTTAATTCATCCCAGATTCGACGCCAGGGCGGTGCATCACTACTCAGGCCAAGGGCAGTAGCATATCCACCTGGATACCCATAAGGGAAATCAAAGCCGAGGAACACTCGTCGCCTCGCCTGCACGTGATGAAGGAGGCGTGCACGGACATAGGCAAGACAGGCCTGCCGAGTGCGCCAGTATGTTTCGCCAGGAACCTCCGCATCAGCTATCCCTGCTGCAAGTTTCTCGCCAACCCAAAGTGCGTCGCGCGTTGGCACTGCTGGACTGGGGAGGCTGCGGGCACTCCAATCGACAGCGAGATAGGCGTCGAATAGATGCATCGTCCGATCTCATTGAAGAAGGATATCATCTGTCACCTCAACATGATACGCCTTGAGGTGTCGTTGCGCCTCCTCCAAATCCTCAACCTCATGAGAACAGTCACGACTATGGACTCACACTCCAATTGCCAGCGCCACCTGCTGCAGGATTGCAATGACCTGCCTGGTCCAGGCTGCAATATGTCCCTTTCATGCTACCACCTGATTGCACTATTCCCTGAAAAGAGAGCGGAGCGGCCACCTGGTTGCTATGAACAACGAACTGAATATGGTTGTTAGCCGTGACGCTTCCCGTCAAAGGCCCACTGCCTATTAGGGGAAAGTCTACTCGGAAGGAGCCGGTGATGCCTCCGCCATTTTGTTGGATCGAGAGAGACATGTTCGCAGTCACGCCTCCTGTCGTGTTGTTGACCGTACCATTGTGTACCCCGCTGACTCGTGGATAGGCAGGAGGTACAGGAGTAGGTGCCACCGTTGGCCGTGCAGTAGGAGTGGGAGGAACAGGCGTTGCCGTTGGCTGAAGTGTTATCGTTGGCGTGGGTGAATTCACGGTGCGATCACTGGCAGTAGCAGCGAAGAAACCTGCTACAATACCCATGCCGATGAGCAGGATGGCTAAGAGCACGAGTATGCCAAGATGTCTAGGACGACGACGCCATTGGGGAGCAGTTGTTCGATGTGCTATTGTCGCAAGCCTACGAACCCGAGCTGGTGGTACAATCATAGGTGGCTGTTGATCTGCTGAGTCAGCAGGCAGAGGATGAGCATTCAGAGCTTGCCAGAATTCCTCGACCGTAGGGAAACGATCATCCATGCGCATAGCCATGGCGCGCTGAATGGCCTCGGCTACAGGCGCAGGGATCGAAGGTACTAACTGGTTCACCGGCTCAAGAGGATCAAGGCCCCTGTCCCCCATGTTCGTCATGCGATAGAAGGCATCCACCGGAACCACGCCGGTCAGCAGAGCATAGATGGTTGCGCCCAATCCATAGATATCGGTACGTGTGTTAGTTCCTCTGCTGTAATGTTCGGGCGCTCCATAGCCAGGTGAACAATGACGAATAGCAGTGGTTGTTGAATCGGGGTCGTACTCCTTGGCGATGCCAAAATCAACCAGCACCGTCCCATCGCCCGTTTTTGTGGCGATGATGTTGGCCGGCTTGATGTCGCGATGGATAATTGGGGGGTGCTGCTGATGCATGTAGCTGACGGCGTCGATAATTGGCGCCATGAGCAACAACACCTGGGGCAAGGCAAGACGCCTCTCCGGTTGCTGTTGCCGCAAGCGTTCGAGGTTTGTCCCCTCGATATAATCCATGAGGAGGTACGCTCGCCCACTTTTGTCATCGTGGAATACACGATAGATACGCGGCAGCGCCAGGTGATCAAGCCGCCTGAGCACTTCACCTTCGAACGTGAAACGCTCCCGCTCCACCTTGCTTGGATCGTGCAGCTCCTTGAGAGCAAAAAGATTCTGTCTCACGCGCAGATCTCTGACCAGGTAGACAGCACCAAACCCACCTTTGCCGAGCAACTCTTCCACCATGTAGCGGCCGCGTACAATGGTTCCGATAGGAAGCGTCGTCCGTATATCTTGCACCTTGCACCTCGAGCATACTGTAAAGGGCTACACTGTGTTATTATAGCCCCACAGAATCCATTACAGCAAGTTCAAGTGCTACGGCAAACGCAGTTTTGAAGGCTTGACGAAAAGCTGGACATCGTGGACAATGAGAGATATCATTTTTTAGAATGTGTTCCACAAAGTAGTAGCAAAGAAGCCAGGGACTTCTAGCAAGGAAGTGCCAACAACAGAAAGGAGGTTTTAAGCAACAACACGAAACGTCTGTTCCCACTCCACGAACTGTGAATTGTCGCATATCGACTCAGGAGGTATCTCTTGGCTTCATCAAACCGCACCGCCAAAGAAGAACTCATCGCGCAAGACATCAAACGCCTGCATGCCATGGGCTATGCACAGGAACTCTTCCGCGCCATGGGTGGTTTCTCCAACTTCGCCATTTCGTTCACCATCATCTCGATTCTTAGTGGGTGTGTAACGCTCTTTTACCTGACCACTATTAATGGAGGGTATACAGCCGCCTCAATTGGCTGGCCGTTTGTCACCATCTTCGTGGTCATCGTTGCCCTGGGTATGGCCGAACTGGCTTCTGCCTATCCGACTGCAGGCGGCCTATACTACTGGGCGTCCAAACTCGGTGGACCTGGCTGGGGATGGTACACTGGCTGGTTTAACCTCATCGGCCAGTTTGCCATCACCGCAGGTATCGATTATGGCGCAGCCGTGACTATTGACACGTTACTTCATGCCTGGTTCCCTGCTGTCCCTGCCACACTGGGCAGTGTGACCGGCATTGACCCTGCAACGCAATGGGTGACCTTGCTGATCTACGCCATCGTACTGGCTGTGCATGCTCTGCTTAATATCTTCGGTGTGCGCATTGTCGCCTTGCTGAACGATGTCAGTGTCTGGTGGCACATTGTATTCGTGATCCTGATTGCCGGCGGTGTGGTAGTTGCAGCGCTCCTTTCACTGCAGTTCAATCCTGGCAATGCCGGAGTATGCTGCGCCGCTCAGGTGACGGGTGCTCATGTTCACGGGCTGAATTCCGCAGGCGCGCTTTTCACGGTCAATCAGAACTTCAATGCGACGGGCTTCCCTCTCTGGTATGCCTTCCTCTTAAGCCTGTTGCTGGCACAGTACACATACACGGGCTATGATGCTTCTGCCCATATGACCGAAGAGACGGTTGGAGCTGCCACGCGAGCGCCGTGGGGCGTGGTTATGTCGGTGGTTGTGTCTGCTATTGCGGGTTATGCTCTGCTGATGGGTCTGGTAGCAGCTGCGCCTGACCTGGCCGCGGCGGGGGGCTTTGTCAATCCAGTGCTTTACATCCTGGAAAGCCGGCTTGGCTATATCCTGGGAACTCTGTTATTCGCTGCAATTGCTGTTGCACAACTCTTCTGCGGTATGTCTTCGATCACGTCGAACTCGCGTATGATCTATGCCTTCTCACGTGATGGCGCAGTGCCTTTCCACAATGTGTGGCATAGCCTGGACCGTGGGCGTACCCCGCGCAATGCCATCATCCTGGCTGCAGTGGCGGCCTTTGTTCTGGCTATCCCCACGGTATGGAACTTCGCGGCCTATGTGGCGGTTACTTCTATCGCCGTCATTGGCCTCTATATCGCGTATGCGCTGCCCATTCTGCTGCGCTTGCTGGCAAAGGACTTTAAGCCCGGACCATGGCAGCTGGGTGCCTGGAGCAAGCCTATTGGCTGGATCGCTGTAATTTGGGTTGTCTTGATCTCGGTGCTGTTTATGCTGCCAACTGCCAATCCCATTACAGTCCTTACTTTCAACTACACTGCTGTGGTAGTGCTGGGCACGTTCCTGATTATCACTGCCTGGTGGCTGGTCAGTGCGCGCAACTGGTTCAAAGGGCCGATTATTCAAGGCTCGGCGGCTGAGCTGGCAGCCATTGAGAGAAGCGTCGGCGAAACTGTCGTCGTGGAAGGTGCTGCTGGCGGTGGTGGCGGCGGCGGCAAGTAGTTTCTTGCATACAGGACGGGTCGCCGTAAAAAGCGATCCGTCTTTTCCATTGCACCTTGCAGTTCTCGCCCTACCACTGTTTGCGACCTCTCCGCACCTGCACTCTCCTTCAGACAATGAGACATTTGTCTTATTACCTTGTAAACCAGCCAATCCTCACGTATGATGGCGGTCAGATATTGATCTTGCCCTGTTGTAGGATAATTGCGTCGCCGTAACTAGTAAGCGAGGAGTATTTCATGGCTCATCCATGTCCATTATTCGAGCAAGCCCTTGATATACTACTTGCAAATAGAAGACTTTCTCGGCGCACCGTCTTACGGAATCTGGCAGGACTCGCGATCGCAGGCGGGAGTATTGCACCGTTCGCTACTGCGTGTGCCCCGGCATCACCCGGTCCTGCCCCTGCCCGCAAATCCACGCCTACATCCCGCCCTAACACCCCAGGAAACTTGCTCTACACCTATCTCGGCCATAACAATTATGTCTATACTGTGGCCTGGTCACCCGATGGCAAACGTATCGCCTCGGGTGGCTACGATGACACAGCGCAGGTGTGGGACGCGCTCGATGGGAAAGATGTCTACACCTATAGCGGTCATTCCGACGTGGTGTCGCAGGTGGCATGGAACCCTGTCTGGGGGACAGGTATGCCCGACGGTGCGCGTATTGCTTCGGCGAGTGCTGATGAAACGGTGCAGGTCTGGGACGCTGTCGGGGGCGACAGTGTGGCCAGCGATGGCAGGCACGTCTATACGTACCGTGGACATACCGATTGGGTGTTGACTGCGGCCTGGTCCCCGGATGGCAAACGCATCGCCTCGGCGGGCAAAGACGTGACGGTGCAGGTCTGGGATGCCACGGATGGTGGGCATGTCTATACGTATGATAAGCACCGCAATGATGTGTTTGCCGTGGTATGGTCCCCCGATGGCAAACGCATCGCCTCGGCGAGCGGAGATCGAACAGTACAGGTCTGGGATGCCAGTGATGGAGCACATGTCCATACCTACCGTGGACATACTGATTCGGTGGGGACAGTAGCATGGTCACCGGATGGCAAGCACATTGCTTCTGGAAGCATTGACAAGACCGTGCAGGTCTGGGACGCGACGGATGGCGGACATGCCTATACCTATCGCGGGCATAATCAGTTTATCACAACGGTGGCGTGGTCACCGGATAGCAAGCGCATCGCTTCTGGGAGCGCTGACAAGACCGTGCAGGTCTGGGACGCGACGGATGGCGGACATGTCTATACTTATCGCGGGCATACTGACGTTGTGAATGCCGCAGCCTGGTCGCCGGATGGCAAGCGCATCGCTTCTGCAAGCTTTGACAAGACCGTGCAGGTTTGGGATGTTATCGTGGGCAGCCAGTAGCGGTAAGGCAACTAGGCAACCGTCAGCGGCTCATTACTGAAGGGAGCCGTATCTCTATGACTCCACACCTGAGTACCATCCGCAGCCTTGAGCGCGTAGACCACACTATCTAATGACCCGACATAGAGCACATTGCCACTCACCACCAGGTTAGCGCCTGCATAGTTCATAATCGGGTGCTGCCAGCGCAACGAACCATCTATGGCATTGAGGGCCAGGATCATGTTACCTGAGATCATCCCGCTCGTCTCTCCAACATAGACCACCCCATCGACCACCTGTGGGGAAACATTCACCGCCCTACCAACAGCGCGCTGCCAAAGCAGCATACCACCATGGGCATTCAGGGCATACACGTTGGTATCGCGCGAACCGAAGTAGACCACTCCATCGACCACGGTTGGCGCGGCCAGAATAACATCCTTTACTGTCAACGAACGCCACTTCAGCGAGCCATCTTTCGCATTAAAGGCATACACAAAGCTGTCTGTGTTCACCTGCCCCCCTTGCTGGGCGATCGCCGAAGAAGCGATATAGATTATATCATTAACCACTTGCGGATTGGTGAAGATTTGATCGTTAACCCGGGTGCGCCAGAGTTCAGAGCCGGTTCCAGCGTCAAGCGCAAATAAGTAACTATGGCTCGTCTCGTCGGAAGAGCTTCCATAAACCACACCCTGATCCACTGCCACAGTGCCTACGGAGACGTTCTCGCCGCTCTGGCCAGCAAAATAGTTCCAGATCTTCGTCCCATCGGCGGCTCTGAGCGCATATACATTGCCATCGCTCGAGCCAACATAGACGACACCGCCATTAACGATGGGCGACGATATCACCGACGCACCCGTCTGGAACTGCCAATGAGTAGTACCATTGGCGGCATTGAGCGCATAGACCTTGCCATCCGTCGAACCAAAGTAGACTCTGCCAGCAGCAACAGTTACCGGGGCAGGAATGGTTCTTCCCTGGGTTTGGAAGCGCCAGAGGAATTTTCCGTTCTGGGCCTCCAGCCGGTACACTGCCCCATCCCCTGAGCCCACATAGACGCCCACTTGAGGAGCGGCCGCATAACTACCTCCCCCTACAGAGACAAATGTCAATATAATAACTACACCCCCGATTAACGGGGTGAGGAACGATATCACAGCATGCGTGCCAGTGAGCCACGGTAATGCCTGAAGCAAATTGCTTTTCATAACCACTCTGCCTTTCACGTTGAAATCTCAGTGAGAGTGCCCGTGAGCGAGTCCTGGGTGCACTCTGCTCAAAACAACGTGACACATCCTGAGATTCTAGCAACGGGCATACGAGTAAAGAAACCTTCACCATCGTTTGTTGATATTAAGAAATCTTAACCATGTTGGTGGAGAAATCTCTCTTGACAGAACCAACAAAGCAATGTAGCATTGCCCATAGTTGAAAAGCATGAGATATTCACTAAGATGGCCGATCTACTGTATTGAGGGATGCAACGGTAGGGTTTGGACGTCTTATAGTACGCTTCAAGCCCGGCTTGCTCCATCCCTGGGTGTTAGAAGATTGCCATAGTACTATTTTACCCCTACGTTCATGAGAAAGGCGGAGTCGAATGAACAACACCGTTTCTGAACCCCAACATAGACAGACCCTGCGCCGTCGTATTGAAATAGTTGGCACACTCGCGTTCCTTGCTGTGCTGGTCGGCAGCCTGATCGTGGTAGTGAACGTGATCCACCATGGCAGCAAACCCGCCAGTACATCTCATGCATACACTACCGGTGCAATTCACATTGCTCATGCAGCGGCGTTGGGCCTCTATGTAGGAGGAGGCGAGGGCGAGCTATACAAATTGGATACACAGACAGGAAAGCTCCTCTGGAGTTTCCCTACCTCCGGGCGCACGATTCCTGCCCCGGCGACCGTGGCGGGCAACGTCGTCTACCTGGGTGGAGGTGACGGCAACCTCTACGCACTCAACGCAGATACTGGTAGACAAATCTGGTCCTTCTCGACGGGCGGGTCTATTGTGGCTTCGCCCACCGTCGATGGGAATCAGGTGTATGTCGGCTCAAGTGATGGCAACGTGTATGCACTCAAAACCGCCGATGGAACGAAAGTCTGGAGCTACAACCCAGGCCAGGGTAGCGAGACCGTAACGGTCACCAGCGCAGCGGTGGTGAATGGCGTGCTCTACGCCAGTGCGACCAATGAGACCAGCCATAGCTACGTGTTTGCAGTGAACGTGCAGAGTGGTGCCCAGGTCTGGCGCTCGCAAGCCAACGGTGTCCTGTTCTCGGCTCCGCAGGTCTATCGGAATAAGGTGTATGTCGTCTCTTCACCCCTCAGCAAGCAAAGTGGACCAACGGCTACTACCAGCCGGGTGGAAGTCTTCAATGCCAAAGATGGTTCGCAGCCGAGGCAACCGGCCGCACAGCCAGTAGCCCCTGCGACATCGGCAGCGCCACTGGCTCCGGCGTCGCCAGTACTAGACGATGGGATTATCTATTTTGGCTCCCAGGATGGCACCGTCTCGGCACTGAAATCCAATACAACATCGGTGCTCTGGCATCAGAACTTCGCTGGGCAAGTGGATGCTTCTCTTGTCCTGACGGACAAACTTCTGTACGTGGGAGTGACCACCGGCACGATCAACAATAATGCGATTATCGCGCTCAACCCGGCGGATGGCTCACTGCGCTGGCAGACCCAACTCAACCACTACGCAGGCTCGAACATGGTGGTGAGCGGGAACGCGCTCTTCGTCGGGACCGACACAGCCCAGGTCTATGCCCTGGATGCCAACAGTGGCTCAATCCTGTGGACATACCAGGAGCCAGTACCTTTCGGCAACACCCCGCTTGCAGCGGCATAATGGGCGAAGAACGAGCAATAAATCATAGCCCTCCCCAGGTGTTGCCCGATATCTGTGGTCGTGTGGGGCAAGCCGGGGAGCGGTTTTTCAAAGTGAGAAAATACCTATACATTTTGATGCAACCTACCGAGGAGACGAGCTAGAGAACCATGAGTCGCGAGACTATGCATATAAGGGGAACCTGGACACAACAGAAGATACTACAGGGGAGGCGGGCACAGCAGTGGGCGTATCTTTTGACCTCTCTAGCCATAGTTGTGCTCACAGCATTCCTGGCTCCCGCCATGATGGGTACCGAGGCAAAGTCAAGCGAGCAATTTGGCGCAGCAGGCAACTTGACAACCTACGGGTTTAACAATGCACATAGCAACTTCAACTCAGCCGAGACCAACATTACCGCGTCAACAGCCCACCAACTGAAACAAAAATGGGCCCATAAAACCGGTAATAGTGTGACCGACCAACCGGCAGTAGCCACCGTAGGCAGTAATACGGTCGTCTTCTGGGGCTCGTGGGATGGATACTTACACGCGACAAACGTGAGCAACAATGCCAGACTCTGGACTGCCTTGCTTGGCCAGACGACGGACGCAAATTGTGATCCGCCCATTGCTGGTATATCCAGCTCTCCGACGGTGGTTACCATCAATAATCGGCAGGAGGTCTTAGTTGGTGGTGGCGATGCCAGGCTGTATGCACTGGACGCTGCCACAGGGGCGGTCATCTGGAAGACGCAGTTTCCAGGCTCGTCACCAAGTGTCTACATCTGGAGTTCACCAACCGTCTTTAATGGTAGCATCTATATCGGCTCCTCTTCTTTCGGAGATTGCCCACTGACACAAGGACAACTCTTGCAACTAGATGCTGCAACCGGGCAGATCATACATCAATTCAACGCGGTCCCCAACGGCTGCACCGGCGGTGGGATATGGGATACACCAACCATTGACGAAGCAACCGGCAAGCTCTACGTGACGACAGGCACTCAGTCAAAATGCACAGGCCCACGCGTCTATGCCCCTGCCCTGATTGAAGTGGATGCAACGGATATATCTCATTTTCTGGATGCCTGGGTTATACCCAAAAATCAGTGGGTATATGATTCTGATTTTGGCTTCACACCAACGCTTTTCCAGCAAACTATCAATGGTACCGTTACCCCGATGGTGGGGGTTGCCAATAAGAATGGCATCTATTATGCCTTTAACCGCGCCAGGATTGGCTCCGGCCCTCTATGGCAGGTGCAAATAGCCAAGCCAGGGGCTTGCCCACAATGTGGTGACGGGAGCCTTGCATCCAGCGCCTGGGATGGCCAGACGCTCTACGTGGCTGGTGGAATAACAACCATCAATGGGCAAAATTGTCGAGGGAACCTGCGGGCGATCAATCCTAACAACATGGTCATTGGTTCTCCTAGTACCGTTCCTGATCCTAAGCCGAAATACCTTTGGCAGGATTGTTTGCACAATGGACCAGTGCTCGGTTCTGTCACTGTGGCGGGAACAACACCATCGGCCGAGATAGTAGCAGTGAGCCAGGGCAACACGGTCACCGTGGCAAGTGCTGCCACGGGAAAGACGTTAGCCAGCCTCAGTGACCACCAGCATAATTCGCTCCTCTATGCTCCGCCAACTATCGCGAACGGTGTCCTATATGTAGGAAACATGGATGGCAACCTCTATGCTTACTCTATTAATGGAGCTTAACCATGTTATGAAATATCAGAAACGTCATTTTTGGATCATCATCGGCACATTTGCGTTGGTCCTCCTGTTCACAACAGCTAGTCTCACGGCAGCTTCACAATTGGCGACCGCCAGACTGGCGTCCAGGCCACTTGTGCCTACTCCGACAGTACCTGGTTCGACAGCGCCTTCTCCCTTAGTATCACTTGCCAACCAGATCATAGCAGGTGACTGGCCGTCGTATGCAATGGGCAATGGACGCAGTGGTTTCAATAGCGAAGAAAGCATGATCAACCCGGTAACGGCACGTCACCTGCTGCACTTCTGGACGTATCACACAGGCGGTGGCATCTCGGCTCAGCCGGTGGAAGCCAATGGATTGATCTACTGGGGCTCATGGGACGGGTTAGAGCATGCAACGTATCTGAACGGCAAACAGGCATGGGCAACCAACCTGGGCCAGACCACGGATGATAACTGCGCTCCTGCCTCCGTCGGTGTCGCCAGTACGGCAACGGTAGCCACTATAGCAAGCAACGGGACAACGACGGCGACGGTTTTTGTCGGTGGTGGGAACGGCAATTTCTACGCACTCAACGCAGCTAATGGAAAGGTCATCTGGAGTACGTTTCTGGGTAACCCACCAGCTCATTTTATTTGGGGTTCGCCGGTTGTCTACCATGGGAGCGTCTACGTTGGTATGGCCTCTTTTGGCGACTGTCCAGCCGTGCAGGGACAACTCTTCCAGATGAGCATGACAACGGGGGCCATTCAGCACGTCTTCAACGTGGTACCCGACGGATGTAGAGGGGGAGGCATCTGGAGTTCACCAACTATTGATAACACCACTGGCAAACTGTACGTTTCCACCGGCAGCAAGGATGCCTGTGGGACAAATGAATCCTATACCACGTCGCTGGTCGAACTGCGGGCATCAGACCTGTCATTTGTGAGTTCCTGGCACACCCCACCATCTCGGCAGGTGAACGATAGCGATTTCGGCTCCTCACCTACCCTCTTTACAGCCAGGATCGGCGGCGTTTCACGTGCATTGGTGGGTGCTTCGCATAAGAATGGAAACTATTATGCGTTCTTGCAGGATGCTGTCGGTGATGGTCCCGTGTGGTCGGTCAACGTAGCTGATCCAGGAGATTGCCCGGAATGTGGCGATGGCAGCATTTCAACTAGTGCCTGGGATGGGAGCAAGCTCTACGTAGCTGGTGGAAGCACGACCATCAACGGTGACTTCTGTCCAGGCAGTCTGCGAGCGCTTGATCCGGCCACCGGCGCATTCGTGTGGGAACATTGTCTGCCGGATGGGCCAGTACTTGCCCCTGTGACAGGTGCTCCCGGCTTGCTAGCAGTTGGAGAAGGCTCTAGCCTGGTTGTGATGAGTGCTGCCTCGGGAAAGACACTCTTCACCTATACAGATAGGAGTGGTGCTTCCTTCCAGGGGGCCCCATCTATCTCACATGGTATGCTCTACGCCGGAAACGCTGATGGCAACCTCTATGCCTTCGGAACCTTCGAGGAACTCATGATTTTGAAGTGAGGCGTTTCTCAGAAGAATCCCCCGCATGCATGCCGGGGGAGTGTCAATATGGAAATCAAAGGTACTCGTAGCAGCTCTAGCTGGTTACTGAGGCTCTACACTTACGTTCTATATAATGACACAGCATGAGAATAATAAGCATCGTATAGAAGGGATGCAAGATGAATCAACAGTCCCCATGGCCTCCAAAGGAGCTGCCCTTTGACCAACCCCAATGGGAGCAGCATATCCCACCACGATCAACGCCTGGTAGAGCGCCCGTTGGCGACGCTCCAACGCCGCAGCCATTGTCCTGGAGAGTGCCACAGCCAGGACAATTTCAATCCCAACCATACCCACCGCACAGTAAGCCTCAAGGAAAACAAGGGGAGTGGTACAAAAGACACACACGAGGAGTACTGATTGGCCTGTTGTGCAGCCTACTCGTGGTCCTGCTCGTGTTTGCCTACAACGTCACATCAGAATTGGGGAGTACCAAGGTAGCGACACCGAGACCCTCTCCGCCTCCCTCGGATTCAGGACAGATAGTGCTAGCAAGTCCTACACTTGCTCCCACCCCAACGCCTACACATCCGTCAAAGCCCACACCTACTCCCACTGCCGTGTCCACACGGGCACTGACTCCTACACCAAAGCCAGGGCCATCGACGACCGAGGTTACCGTGACAAATGCTGGCTTCAGCCCTGATCCTCTCACGATCACGGTAGGTTCGACCGTGATCTGGAACAATACGGCGTCAATCCCCCATACGGTCACCAGTGAAGACGGGACGTTTGATAGTGGGAACATGCCCCCTGATAGTTCATTCCGTTTCACGTTTGCCAAACCCGGTACATACCACTATGTTTGCAAGTACCATCCCAATATGGTGGGTATGATTATCGTGAAGTAGGCTTGTGAGTGTATATGGAACCTTCTCTGCAGCGTGTCCACGTGCATGTACCCCAAGCGGTGGATGAGGAGGAAACACAGGAAGTGGAAGCAGCACATCATGTTGAGCTTCCTAACCCAAGTGTGTGGCCGTTTCTGTTGAGTGCAGCGATCTTCGTCTTCATGGCTGGATTGCTGTTCGTATCTGACTATCCCTGGGTTTCTCTCATCACGATCCCTTTTGTCCTGGTTGGCATCATCGGATGGGCACTGGAAGATCCGACGGCCCGACCAACGCCGGAATCCTCGGTCAGATATACGCCAACCACCGTGGCTGAGATCATGCTGTACCAGACGCAAGAGGGAGTAGACAGAGCTATGACGTTGGGCAACGCGACAGGTAACACCTCTCTTGCCAAGGAGGCGAAGCAGGTGCCCGATGGTACGGGTAGAACACATCCTGCTGATCTATTAGCCCGTCGAAAAGGTCCTGACCGTATCAGATTGCTCCCCTTCTGATGGTACGTACTACCGCTGGTAGTGCCCACTTCATGTCAAGTTGTACTCCGCTACTAGTGACCCGGCTCCTCGAGCTGGAAGCCAATTTCGAGCGTGACCTGGTACTCAATGCTACCGTTATCCGTGATGCGACCTCGCTGTTCCTTAATTTCAAACCACATCACATTACGCAGCGTTTTGCGTGCACGTTCGACGGCCTTTCGTACTCCATCATCGAACCCCACGGAGGAGGTTCCCACGATCTCCGTCTTGCGGAAGATTTTGTTTTCCTGATCTGCCATAGTCGTTTTCTCCTTGCTCCTTCTATAACTCCATTGTCAGCTTGGACTGAGTGAATTCAGCAATACCAGTACTCTTAAAAGCAAGAGTGGGAGGCGTATTTCTTCTCTATCTAAGAGTATAGGCGAACGAAGAGCAAATTCGGAACCGATAGTTCCTCTTTTTTGCGGAACTGTTCCCCTGTTTCACGGGAACCGCTCTCAAGGAGAGGCCGACTTTGCAACAGCCCCGGATGTCAGGCCGAAAAGCCTTGACAAACAGCCTTCACCCTCGTACCATGTTTCTGATGCGACCCATAGAGCGACTTGAGGATGAGAGGAAAGAGCCATGAACAAAGCGATCATTCTACCACCCTGTGTGGAGGAGTGGGAAGGCGAACTTCCCTTATTTGCCCTGGACGGCTTGCTGCCTGTCGACCAGGCGCTCAGCGTGAATACGGCCTACCTGATCGTCTCGTTGGTCTCGACGCAGGCAACGAGCATGAACCCGATTCTTTTGCAGAGCCTTTTGACCGCAATGCAACTACGTATCCTGCTCCCCTTGCTGAAATCGCCGCGCTGCTGCTCCCATGAGATCCTGCTTGCGAGCTTTTTCTGTTCATACCGGGGACTGCTCGCTGGGCTCTTTTCATCTCAGCGAGCTGCTAAAGAGGAGTGGCTGGCAGCCTTACAGGAGACGCATCTGCTCTTGAAGCGCGCCCAGGAGCAGGGCACGTGGAGAAAGGAATTGAAGCAACTCTACAATGTCCTCTCCGAACTGCGCTCCAAATTACACTCGTTCGGCTTAGGCATCTCCATCTGCACATCAGGGTCAGCCTATGCCCTCATTTCGCTCCCTGCTTGGCAGCAGGAAGCTTGCGCTTCCTGAGAAGCCCTGCCCTTTAGGGCTGGGGAGTCGTCATAGCTTTTTCCATTACTTCAATTGGCGGCTCTATCCCAGTATAGACTTCAAATTTCAGCACACCCTGCCAGAAAAGCATGCGATCGCCATAGACTATCTTGCATCCGCTTTCTTTTGCTTCTTTGAGTAATTTTGTTTCTTTTGGATGAGAGACAAGATCCATCACAATGAATTCTGACGATAGTAGCTCTTTTTTTACTAATGATGCGTTTTCAGTCGGTACCATGCCAACTGAAGTTGCGTTAATCACAACATGAGCGCCTTTTAGTTCTTGTTCTAGCTTATCTATAGTCTCGTATTTACAACCAACGGCTTTTGCCAGAGCTTCTGCTGCATCTTTTGTTCTATTTATAATAACTACATCTCCTCCTTCATCCGCAAGAGCAAACGCGATAGCCCTCGCTGCTCCACCCGCACCAAGTAATACGACTTTCTTCCCAGCAATATCCATTACTTCTTGTAATGCTTTCACTGCCCCTTTTCCGTCTGTATTTGCTCCAAGTAACCTGCCATGATGATGAACGATAGCATTGACTGCTCCAATTCTTCTTGCATCGCTATCCAATTCATCAAGGTAGGGTATGACATCGATTTTATAGGGTATCGTTACGCCAACTGCTTTTATGCCTAGGTGACGTATTCCTTCGACCGCTTTTTCTAAGTCTTTAACTATTAACGGGACATAGACATAATTAAGCCCTAATGCTTCAAAAGCAGCATTATACATGGCATACATCTTACTTGTTTTATATGTCGATCCAAAGAATCCAATAATTTGTGTTTCGCCATTAATCCTTGCCATAGTCTCTTAATTCCGCCATAATGGTATGAATTAATTCTTCAGATACTCCCTCACTGACATCTATCGTTAAATCTGCCAATTTTTTATACACAGGCAATCTTTCCGTTAATAACTCATCCAATGATTTTTGTGGGTCATTCTGATAACGGAAAAATGCAGGGATGCCTTGAGCAAGGATACGCTTCAAAAGAACAGCTTTTTCGACATGCAAAAAAATGATGGTCCCCAGTTCAGCTAAAATTTCCTGATTTTCCTCTAGTAAAGGCGTCCGTCCCCCACATGCAAAGACAAAATCTGTATTGCCAAATTCATTCGCAATATGCTTTAACGTTTTTGTATCTAAAGCATTAAAATACTTTGCTCCATATTTCTTAAAAATCTCACGGAAAGGAATAGCCTCACCACACTCCTGTTTGTGCATTTTTTCAATTTCGGTATCAGCATCAATAAATGCTATTTGCAATCGTTCTGCCAATGACGCCCCTAGCGTTGTTTTTCCACACCCTTTCATACCGATGAAAATGATCCTCATGACATTTCTTCCACTAACTCAAAATTGGCGCCAATTTTTGTCATGTCCGAGATAAAATTTTCAAAAGATTTTTCCACCATTTGTGCATCGGAAATGAACGTTTCGCCTTCTACTTGCATAGATGCAATAGCCAACGACAATACCATGCGGTGATCATAATACCCATCAATGTGTGCAGCATGTAATTTCCAGGTGCCATCCTGATCGATAATAAGCCCATCCTCTTTTTCAATAACTTTAGCGCCCATCTTAGACAGCTCTTCACAGGTAGCAGCAATTCTGTCGCATTCCTTCCAGCGTGCAGTTAATGCATTTTTGATAATTGTCTTCCCTTTTGCAAAACAGGCTGCAACTGCTATCGTTGGAACTTGATCCGGTAGATCGTTCATGTCTACTTCAATGCCATGAAGTTCACTGGTTCTAGCTGTTAAGGCATCGCCATCAATGCTTATATCGGCACCCATGTTTTGTAGAACAGCAATAACCTGTTTATCTCCATAGGGGTCTTCCCAATTCATACCTCTTACGGTGATTTCTGAACAAGGAGTAAGAATGGCAGCAAGCAGAGGATACGCGGGGGTAGACCATTCAAAAGGTATTTCCGCATCAAAAGCCTGGGGCGGTTTATTGCCAGGAAATCTGTAATGCTCATGCTTATTAGCGACATTCTCATACTGCAAGCCCACTTTGCGAAACCAATATAATAACAGGTCGATATACGCTCTTTCTCCGGGATTTCTTGCAAATACTTCCACAGGCTTTTCAGAAAATGCAGAAGCAATCAGGGCACTAAAAACCGGTTGACAGCCAACGCCATCCATATGGGCAACTCCGCCATGTACTTTTCCTTTGATAACAAGTGGCGCCATGCCATCATTTTTTGTTGAAATTATCTTAACGCCTAATTCTTGAAATGGTTCAAACAAATTTTTTGAAATTTTTCTGAGTGTCCGTATTGATTCATCACCGGTAATCACCGACCACCCAGGACAGGCTGCAGCTACTCCCGCAACGAAGAAGAGCATGGTACCAGAATTATTGACATTAATGACATCTGCTGGCGTTTGTAAATTGCCTCCTACCCCTTCCACACGAAACACGTTTTTTTCAATCTCCTCAATGGTTGCGCCATACATTCTCATGGCCTTGACTGCTTCATGCCAATCACCGCTGAGTTTTGGATTCCTCACGAATGATGTTCCATTAGCAAGCGATGCCAGGATTAACGCTCGAAAAGAATGCGTTTTACTCCGTGGCATACGCACTTTGCCTTGCAAATTTTGGCTCTTAGTAACCTTTAAAAATACGTTTGTTTTCTGCATAGTATTAATGCGCCCTCACATAATTGATCAATTTTTTCAGTGCTTCATAATAGCTTTTCTCTTTTAGCCCAACTACCTGATCAATACGTACGTCTTCAAGGACATTGACGGATGTGTTGATGCCCATTTTGTGGATATCGGACATATGTACTTCGATAGCAGGTTTTCCCAGGTCAACGAGTGCCTGCCTGAGACAATAACTATAGCGCACCAGTGCCCCAGGATTAATAATGACACCATCGGCTGCTCGAGATGACTCTAGCTGTAAAAAATCTATGATTGCACCCTCGTGGTTTGATTGAAAACATTCAAGCTGGCAATCTAAGTCAACAGCAATAATGTGCAGCTGGCTATTAATATCAGCCATCGTTAACGTCCCGTATTTTGTTGGATCTCTTTTGCCCAACATATTCAGGTTTGGTCCATGTATTACTAAGATTTTCATGCTTTTTGGGATCATCTCCTATAGGACTATTATCCTACTAACTTTTTGATCACGCGTGGCGTTGATAGCGTCTCCTGGTAACGCCCAATATAGCATGAAAAGCCGAGAAACGCAATGTTTCTTCCCTGTCCCTGCTCGCCTTTCACCCCCTTCCAGAGGCAGAAACAGCGAATAAGCTCTCCGCTCTTCTGGCGAGCGGATGTACTCATGCCCTCCCACCAGGAACCGCCAAGGCTCTGCTACAGCTCCTGCGCGTTGGCTGCTGCGGTTGAGGAAGAGGCATGAGCGCATAGGCTGGGCACGAAGCGAAGATGGCAATCTCTAACCCAAACGGATGGATTTTGGAGCGAAGATTAGAGAGCGCATTGTAGAGCGGTTTTAATTCCTTTTTCCAGGTCCCCAGTTGCTGAGCACGCTGCAGGAGCAGATGCTGCTCCTCTATGGCACTTTGCCACTCCCCTCCGGTAGCGGCTTCGGACAAAAAAAGCCCGGCAAGTAATCCTGGGTAGGAACAGAAGAGGCTAGCACGAAGTACCTCCTGCGAACAGTAGTGGGGTGATTCCAGCAACGAGAGCAACAGACGCATATCAGTTTCGGTCAATGGCGTCTGCAGCAGGATCGGGTTGCCGTTCACTGAGTCGGCAGATACAAGGGAGAGGATCAGGTAGGTCGTATTCACGCTCAATGCTTGACCAGCAGGGAGCAGTCCTCCCAAAGGAAAGAAGCGCAGATCATTTTCCGGCCTTCGCTGCGCCTTTATCGCTCTTTTCATAAGGCTTTTCTCCTCCCAGAATGTTGATACTCGCGACAAATCATATATGATTTTATACAATGATACAGTATATATATCTATCTGTCAAGGGAATACGAATCTTTTCATGAAAACATATATGGTATGCTATATAGTGAAGAGCGATAACTCTTCAGGACCCCCTATCGCCTGCGAACTGTCGTATGTAGAATGCCGATTTAGTAGAGTGCGGATTTATCCAGCACGTCATCGTTCGTAGAACGGCCGATTTATCTCGTAGAGTGCCGATTTATCGAGCACGTCACGTCACGTGCAGTGAGACGTCTCGAAAAGCGAGGGTACGATGCTGATGTGAGAGAAAAGGAGATGCCATGAGTGTAAGCCAGACCAGTAAAAAGAATAAACACGAGCAAGCCTACAGT
>WNFT01001747.1_pt1 | contig 18409 bp, 20 predicted proteins | sample 5400191 | NCBI WGS metagenome assembly WNFT01 (sample SAMN13153359, study PRJNA577476) | soil metagenome | isolation source: 80 cm saprolite under Madrone tree | place: USA:California | collected 2016-06-14 | reverse complement strand
CAGCACGACCGCCAGCGCGATCAGGAAGGCGGCATGCGAGCCGACCGCCGCGGCGACGCGGCAGGCGAAAGCCCGGAACCTGCTTTCACGCGGGGTCGCGTCCACGCGTTCAACTTGGCCGCTCGGCGGATATCCGCAACCCTACGCAAGGCGGAAGTGCTCGAAGGCGACATGGACGCCCGGGCTCCAGTGACAGAAGTCCGGTCGGCCGAGCGGCGGCAAGCCCGCCGCGGCCGAAAGGTCTTCATGAAGGTCCGACACGCTCGCCGCGAACAGGGGCCACGGCTCGTGTCGCACCGGGCCTCGCCAGAGGGCCGGCCCCAAGGCGCGCGAGTAGAGCTGGTACCGCTCGACCAGGAACTGCTCCAGGGATCCGGGCGCGGCGTGGCCCAACTCCGCTCCGGTGGAGAAGCGCACCTCGAAGCGGGCCCGCCCGACTCTCCTCTTGCTCTGGAACCAGCCGCCGGCCCGCTCCATGCGCGCGGGAAAATATGGCAGCCGGATCGTGATCCGCGCCATTGCCACAGCGAGCGCGTTCGCGGCATCGAGGCTGAAGAACCAGATCCCGGGCCCGTGGCCGGGAAGCGTCACGTAGGTCCGGAAGTTCAGCTCGTGAAAATCGGGCAGCGGCGGCAGCCCGCGCAGGCGCCCGTTGCGCAGAGTGAACGGCGTCATCGACACCCACGCGCTCCCGTCGCGCTGGTCGATCGAGAGCCGCGCGGGCACGCGATCGCGGAGATCCAGGGCCGGCACCCGCCAGTGCAGGAAGAGGAGATCGCTCCAATCCTGCTCGCCGACCCTCATGGCGCGCATGCCTGCATACGGGGGCCTACATCGCTCGCGAGGGCAGGCCTTCGCGCCCGTTCAGTCCACGACATCCGGCGGGCGGAACCCATACCGGCAGTTGTGTAGGTAAGTTGCGCACACGACGGGAAGCCCTTTGAAGTCCAAGAATTGCCAGAATGTTCACGACGCGACACGGTCGCCCTCCAATTGACAACGATGCAACGGTCCGGCTTCTCGAAGGCCCGGTCATCGAGCTACAAAGGAAAGTACCAATGGCATCCGAACTGCAATCTGGACGAAGCCACGGCAGCGGGCTGGTGGACGTCCTCGACCGCGTCCTGGACAAGGGGCTGGTGATCGCGGGCGACATCAAGGTGTCGCTCGCCGAGGTCGAGCTGCTCACCATCCGGGTGCGCCTGATCGTGTGCTCGATCGACAAGGCCCAACAGATCGGTCTCGACTGGTGGCGCTACGATCAGCACCTCGCCCCCGGGCGCCGGCAGGGAGATCTGGAAAAGGAACAGCTCCGCGAGCAGGTCCGCCTGCTCGAGCGCAAGGTCGAATCTCTCACGCGCAGGACGCCCATGGCGAAACGCCGGTCCTCCTCACGCAGCGGCGGGGTGTAGCCAACCAGGAGTCAGCCAATGCCGGTCGAAAGAGCTTCAGGCGGAACCAGTCTCATCGACGTCCTCGATCGGGTGCTCGACAAGGGCATCGTGATCGACGCCTGGGTGCGCGTTTCGCTGGTGGGGATCGACCTGATCACCGTCGAGGCACGCGTCGTCGTGGCCTCGATCGACACGTATCTCAAGTACTCCGAAGCGGTCGGCCAGGCTCCGGCCATGACCCCCAAGGGAATCGACAGCAAGACGCACGAAGCGCTGCTGGCCGAGAACGCGGCCCTCAAGGCGCAGATCGCCGCCACCTCCACCGGCGAGCGCCGCCGCAGGCGCAGCGAGTAGGACGAGATGAGCGCGGCGGTGCCCACGCAGAACCGCACCGGGGCGGAATCGGCCCGGGAGTCGACGGCAGCAGCGCGCCTGGCGCTGGCCGAAATCCTATTATTCAGCGACGATCCGATCGAATGCTCCCGCGCCACCGTCGACTGGCTGGCGGGGCGAGGCGGAGCGCGCAAGGCGATCTGCGCGCTGATCCAGGGCGACTCGGGGACCCTGCAGCACGTGGCGGCGAGCGGCGTCCCCGAGGGGCAGCTCGAATCCCTGCACCTTGCGCTGGGGGAGCCTGACCACCCCCTCGTCTTCGCCCTCTCCGGCCGCGATCCGGTGACGCTCGGGAAGGGCACGAAGCGGAACGGGAGCCGCGAGAATCCCTGGCGGAGCGACTTCCTCGCCATTCCGCTGCCACTCTCGGAAAAGCGGGAGGCCCGGCAAGGGCTGCTGCTGGTGAGCCCCTCGCGCTGCGAGCCGGAGGCAACCTGGGCGGCGGAGCTGCTCGGGCAGAAGATCGCCCGTCTGCGCGCTGCGGCCACCCTCGCCGAGGGCGAGCACAAGCTGCAGCGTGAGCGCGAGCTGCTGCTGAACATCATCAACGCCTCGCCCGACCCCATCCTCCTCACCGACCCCGAAGGCAGGATGATCATCTCCAATGCGCGCGCCGATGCCCTCTTCTCGGCCCGGGAGGGGGAGAGCGAAGGCCGGCACCGCGCGGTGACGCTGAACAACATGTTCTTCTCGGCGACCCTCTCGCAGCAGGCGATCGACGAGTCGGGCGCCGCGCGCCGCGAGCTGCTCCTGGTCTCGCCGTCGGAAGGGTCCGACCTGCTCTTCGAGCTCCTCTCCTCGGTGGTGCAACACCCCCGCGAGGGCACCTGCGTGGTGTCCATCCTGCGCAACGTCACCGACCTGCGCGCCGCCACCGAGCAGATCGAAGAGAACTACCGCCGCCTGAAGATGGCGGAAGCCGACGTTCGCGCCGAGCGCGATCGGCTCGACTTGATCATCGACTCGGTGGCCGACCCGATCCTGGTGACCGACCCTTCGGGAAAGATCCTCCTGATGAACTCGCCGGCGGAGCGCCTGTTCACGGCCCCGCAGTCCGACGAGACGGCCGAGGCGGAGCGCGCCGTGCGCAGCAACGACGCCCAATTCTCGTCCTTCGTGTCCAACCTCTTCCTCACCGGAAGCGGGCTGCGCTGGCAGGGCGAGATCTCGCTCACCCATCCCTCCAACCTCCAGCCGCTTCCGGTCGAGGCCGTGGCCGGCAAGGTGCTCAGCGAGCACGGCGAAGTCACCGCGGTGGTCACCATCCTCCACGACCGCACCGAGGCGATCGAGAAGGGCCGCCTCTATGAGCAGCTGAAGGCCGCCAGCGAGCAGCTGGAGGAGAAGGTGCGCGAGGCGACCGCCGAGCTGGTCCGGCGCAACGAGCTGCTCCAGCGGCAGCACCTCGCCCTGGAGCAGGCCTCGCAGCTCAAGAGCCAGTTCCTGGCCAACATGTCCCACGAGTTCCGCACGCCGCTGAACGCGATCCTCGGCTACACCAGCATGCTGCTCCAGGGCGTCTCCGGGGACATGCAGCCCGCGCAGAGGAACAAGATGCTGCGGGTGGACTCGAACGCCCGGCATCTGCTCTCCATCATCAACGACATCCTCGACATCAGCCGCATCGAAGCGGGCAAGATGCCGCTCCACGTCGAGGAGTTCGAGCTGCCGGCGCTGATCGCCGAGCTGCTCGCCGAGGTGGAGCCGCTGATCCAGAAGGCAAGACTTCAAGTACTCACCGACCTCCAGCATGCCGGACCGCTGGTCCGCTCGGATCGGCAGAAGGTGAAGCAGATCGTCCTCAATCTCTTGACCAACGGCATCAAGTTCACTCCACAGGGAGAGGTGAAGGTGGTCGCCCGGGTCGAGGAGGACGAGGTGCGCATCGCGGTGCAGGACACCGGGATCGGCATCGCGGTGCAGGACTACGAGAAGGTGTTCGAGGACTTCCGGCAGGCGGACAGCTCGGTGACCCGCGAGTACGGGGGCGCCGGCCTGGGGCTTGCGATCTGCCGGCGCCTCGCCAGGATGTTGGACGGCCGCATCGATCTGGAATCGCGGCTGGCCCTGGGTTCCACGTTTACACTCGTCATTCCGCGCGGGGGGGAGCGCTGATGACCGTCGTGACCGGATCTACCCGCAAGCCGCTGGTCCTCGTGGTCGACGACTTCGCCGACAACCGCGAGATGTACTCCGAGTACCTGAGCTTCTCCGGGTACGACGTGATCGAGGCCCGGAACGGCAAGGAAGCCGTCGACGCCGCCCAGGAGCGGCAGCCGGACATCATCATCATGGACCTCTCGCTTCCTGTCATGGACGGGTGGGAGGCGACCCGCAGGCTCAAGGCCGACGATCGCACCCGGCGCATCCCGGTGGTGGCGCTCACCGGCCACGCCCTGGCGGGGCACTCCAAGGGCGCGAAGGAGGCCGGCTGCGATTCGTTCCTCGCCAAGCCCTGCCTGCCCGACCAGCTGGTGGCGGAGATCCGCAGGATGCTCGAGGCCGGCAAGGCCGTGGTCAAGGCGAAGGGGGCAAGGTAACGCATGCCGGTGATCGAGAAGTCCAGGAAGGCCGCCGGCAAGCGGCCGCAGAAGAAGGCAGCCCGACCCGCTGCTCCGGCGAGGAGCAAGCCTCCTTCGGCGGCTGGGGAACGCCAGAACGGCGGCGGCCTCCGGCAGCAGCCGGACGCCCGCGGCAAGTACGTCTACTGCATCATCCAGGCGAGCGATCCATTGCGCTTCGGGCCGCTGGGCATCGGCGCCGATCCGGCCGAGGTCCACACGGTGAACTACAAGGACATCGCCGCGGTGGTGAGCGACACGCCCATCGAGGTCCACGACCCGACGCGCGAGAACGTCCTCGCGCACGAGCGGGTGAACGAGACCGTGATGCGCAAGCACACGGTGATCCCGATGAGCTTCGGCACCGTGTTCAAGACGCGCGACGACATCGTCGAGCTGCTCCGGTCCGCATACGACGCGTTCCACGACGTGCTCGACAAGATGCAGGACAAGCTCGAGTTCGGCCTCAAGGTCCTCTGGGATCGCGACGTGATGGTGCGCGAGATCGAGCACCACGATGAGGACGTCCGCCGGCTGAAGCAGGAGATCTCCGCGCAGAAGGGGTCCACCTACTTCGCCCGCATGCAATACGGGCGCCTGGTCGACGCCGCCCTGCAGGCGCACTCCGAGAAGTACGTCGCGGAGATCTTCATGGCGCTCAGGGACGTGGCGGTGGCGTCCCGCGCCAACAAGCCCATCGGCGACAAGATGATCATGAACGCCGCGTTCCTGGTCACTCGCGACAAGGAGCAGGCTTTCGACCAGCGCGTGAAGGAGATCGGCGCGCGGTTCGACAAGCTCACCTTCAAGTACACGGGGCCGTGGCCGCCCTACAACTTCGTCAACATCCGTCTCAAGCTGGAACGGGCAAAGGAGAAGTAGGCGGATGCTGATCATCGACAAGATGCTGGCTTCCGGGATCAAGTTCGTGCTCGACAAGGTGGCCGCCGCGGTCGACGCCGAGCTGAACGACGACTCCCGCCTGCGCGAGGAGCTGCTCGCCGCCCAGATGCGGCTGGAGCTGGGGGAGATCACGCAGGAGGAGTTCGCCGGGTTCGAGAACGACATCCTCGCGCGGCTGCGCGAGATCCGCGAGCGCCAGCGTTCCGGAGACGAGCCCGGAGCGGGGCAGCCCGGCGAGCTCAAGGTGGTCGGCGCCGAGGCAACGGCGGACTTCGAGCAGGAGTGATGCTCCGCTTCTACGCGGGCAAGGGAGGCGTGGGGAAGACCACCTGCGCCGCCGGGGCGGCGCTCGCCCTCTCGCGCCGGCGGACCCGTACGCTGCTGGTCTCGACCGATCCGGCGCACTCGCTCGCGGACGCCCTGGGGAAGCGGCTCTCTCCGGCCCCCCGCCTCGTCCGGGGCAGCCTGTACGCGGTCGAGATGGACGCCGATCGGGCGCTCTCGCGCTGGCTGGGCGCCCGGGAGCGGGTGCTCCGGCTGATCGCCTCGCGAGGCACCTATCTCGACGACGAGGACATCGACGCGCTCTTCCGCCTCTCGCTTCCGGGGGTGGACGAGCTGGTCGGCCTGATCGAGCTGCGGCGGCTTTCGCGCGGGTTCGAGGAGGTGGTGGTGGACACCGCGCCGACCGGCCACACGCTCCGCCTTCTGGCCATGCCCGCGACGCTGGCGAAGCTCGCGCATGTCCTCGATGACCTTCAGGCAAAGCACCGGGCCATGGCCCGGTCCCTGCGCGGGTCCGTCCGCAGCGATGCAGCCGACGCGCTCATCGACGAGCTGCAGGAGGAGGCGCGCGCGTTGGGCGCGCTCCTGCGCTCGGAGGACGCGGAATTCCACTGGGTGACCCTGGCCGAGGAGCTGGCGCTGGCGGAGACGGTGGACGGGGTGGCTTCCCTGCGCGCCGCCGGGCTGCGCGTCGTGCGGCTGATCGCGAACCGGTTGTCCCCGCCTCCGGACGGCCCCTGTCCGGTGTGCGAGGCGCGCCGCTCGGAGCAAGCCCGCGTCCTCCAGGCCGCGCTGGACGTGGAGTTGCCCGTCCAGGCCGTCCCCGAGCAGCGCCGCGAACCGCGCGGCCTGCAGGATCTCGCCGCGGTGGGGCGCCTGCTCTCGGCGAAAACCGCCAGCGTCGGCCGGTCTTCTCCAGCTGTGGCGGCAGAGCCGATGCAGCGGCCGCGCCGCGCTCCCGCATGGCTCGACCAGCTCGCTCCGCCGGGAACCCGCCTGATCTTCTTCGGCGGGAAGGGTGGGGTGGGAAAGACCACCGCGGCGGCCGCGGCGGCCGTCTCGATCGCCCGGCGGGGAGGGCGCGTGCTGCTCCTGTCGACCGACCCGGCCCACTCGCTCGGCGACGTGCTGGGCATCCCGATCGGCGACCAGGAGCGTGAGGTCGAGCCGGACCTGTGGGCGCGCGAGCTCGACGGAGCGCACGCGCTCGAGCAACGCCGTGCGCGCCATCGCGCGGCCGTGGAAGAGCTCTTCGCGACCCTGCGGGGCGGCTCGCGCTTCGACGCGCCGTATGATCGCGCGGTGATGGAAGATCTGATCGATCTCGCTCCGCCGGGCCTCGACGAGCTGTTCGCGCTGCTCGCGGTGATCGAGGCGCTGCAGCGCTACCAGATCGTCGTCGTCGACACCGCGCCGACCGGTCACGCGCTGCGCCTGCTGGAGTTGGTGGGGAAGGCCCGTCAGTGGGTGCAGGCGCTGTTGCAGATCCTGCTCAAGTACCGCCGCGTCACGGGGCTCGGTGAGGTGGCGCGGGACCTGACGGAGACCGCGCGCGATCTCCGGAAGCTTCAGGAAGTCCTCGGCGACGGCGCCCGGGCGCGCTTCGTGGCGGTGACCCGGCCGGCCGCGCTGCCGCGGCTGGAGACCGGGCGGCTCCTCGCCGGGCTCCGCCGCCTGCGCCTCTCCGCGCCCGCCGTCCTGGTGAACGCGCTCACCCGGCCGGGATGCTCGCGATGCAGGCGGGCCGCGGCCGGCGAGAAGCGGGAGCTCGACCAACTGCGTCGGATCCGGCGAGGCTGGGCTATGCTGGGCGCTCCACGAGTAGCGCCGGGCCCCCGCGGGGCGGCGGCGCTCGAGCGATTCGCCGGGACCTGGACGAGAATGGAATGAGCACCGCGACCTACCTCTACTGCCTGGTGCGAGCGGCCCGCGAGCCCTCGCTGCGTGCCGCTCCGGCCGGACTGCCCGGCGCGGGAAGACCGCGCGCCATCGACGCGGGCGACGGCCTCTGGCTGGTGGCCGCCGACGCTCCGTTGGAGCGGTACGGCGAAAAGCCGATCGAGCGGGGGCTGCGGGACCTGGCCTGGGTCTCGTCGGTGGCCGTCCCCCATGAAGCCGTGGTGGAGCACGTGGCGAGGAACGGCACCGTCGTCCCAATGAAGCTGTTCACGCTCTTCCGCTCCGATACGCGCGCTCTGGAGCACGTCGCGAAGCGGCGCAAGCGGATCGACCGCGTGGTCGAACGGATCGAGGGGCGCGAGGAGTGGGGCCTGCGCGTCCTCCTGGACGAGGCGGCGGCGCTCCGGCGGGCGCGGGACGAAGCACAGGCCGTCGCGCCGGGCGCGCCGGGCGCGGCATTCCTGCTCCGCAAGAAGAAGGAGCACGACCTGGCGCGCGAGGTGATCGAGCACGCGCGCGATCGCGCGGAGGGGCTGTTCGAGCTTCTCGCCGGCCAGGCCGACGACGCGCGGCGCCGGCCTCCGCCCCCGGGTGAAGTCGGGAAGCGCGTCCTGCTCGACGCCGCCTTCCTCCTTCAGCGCAAGAAGGCCAAGGCGTTCCAGACCAAGGTCCGCGCCGAGGCGAAGAAGCTCGCCGACCGCGATTACCAGCTCACGCTGACCGGCCCCTGGCCGGCATACACGTTCGTCAGCGACCCGGAGGCGCAGTGAAGAAGCGCGCGCGTTCGCGGGCGGACGAGATCATCGACCAGGCGGACGCCTCCCTGCTGGAGATCGTCGATCACGTCCTCAACAAGGGCGTGATGCTGCAGGGCGAAGTGATGCTGGGGGTGGCGGGCGTGGACCTCATCTACCTGCGGCTCAACGCGCTGCTCTGTGCCGCGGACAGGCTCCTTCCTTCCCGGACTGGAAAGTGATCGGGTTGTACGCCATCGCTCAGGGAGCGCCTCTCGTGGCCGTCGGCGCGCGGGGAGAGCCGCTGCGGATCGTCCGGCGCGGGGCCCTGGAAGCGGTGTGCGGCGAGGAGCCGCCGCCTCTTTCCGCCGAGGCGCTGCGCGCGCACGAGGCCGCAGTGCGCCGCATCGCGGACGCGGCACAAGCTTGCCTGCCGGCGCGATTCGGCGCCTGCGCGGCCGACGACGCCTCGCTCTCCGCCGCGCTCGGCGAGCGCGAAGCGGAGCTGGCGGAGGCTCTCCGATTCGTGCGCGGCCGGGAGCAGATGACGCTGCGCGTGCACGGCGCGCCGAAGGCCTCCTTGCCGGCCGGCGCTGGACCGGGAACACGTTACCTGGAGGAGCGGCGGCAAGCGAGCCAGATCCCCGCGCTGGGGCCGCTCCGCTCCGCGCTGTCCGGCGTGGTGCGCGCCGAGCGGGTCGAGCACCACGGCGAGCCGGGCCTGCTGGCGAGCGTGTACCACCTCATCGACCGGGGCGCGTCGGGCCGCTACCGGGAGCTCGTCGAGGCGACCGCGCTCGACGGCCTCCGCGTGACCTTGACCGGTCCCTGGCCCGCGTGGTCGTTCGCTCCGGAGCTCGGGCCGTGAAGAGGGACGTCGTCGCCATGCAGGTCCGCGAGCTGGAGGCGCTCCGCAAGGCGGTGGAGCACCGGGCGGAAAAGGCGCCGCGTTGGAACGCCGATCCGAAGGACGTGCAGAAATCGGTGGCCCGCCTGGTGCTCGCGCTGATCGAGTTCCTCCGCAAGCTGCTCGAGCGGCAGGCCATCCGCCGCATGGAGGCGGGAACCCTCACGCCCGAGGAGACCGAGGCCATCGGCGTCGCCCTCATGCGCCTGGAGGAGACGGTGCACGACCTGGCGCGGCGGTTCGGGCTCGACCCCGCGGATCTGAACCTGGACCTCGGTCCGCTGGGCCGCCTCATCTGATACGGTCGGACGATGCTGATCGCCCTTCTGCTCGCGGCGGGCCCGGCCCTTCCCATCGAGGTGGTGGGCTTCTCGCCGGACGACCGGTACGTCGCCTGGATCGAGCATGGGGTCAGCGAAGGGTCGGGATATCCCTGGGCGCGCCTGCACGTCACCGAGGTGTCGCGGAGCGGCGAGGCGATCCCTCCCGTCAAGATCACGCTCGACTCGGGGCGGGACACCGACACGGAGGAAGCCGCGATGCGCAAGGCGCGCGCAGCCACCGACGCCGCCCGCGGCAAGCTGCGCGTCGCGTCCTGGTCCGCACCCCGGATCATCCAGCACGACGAGAAGGGCGAGTTGAGCGACCATCGCGGCGCCCCCATCGGAACCGTGCAGATCGAGGAGCGCGTCGCCTCGGGCAAGGACAAGTCGAAGTGCGACGAGCCTTTCCGCCCTCTTCTTCTCCGCCTGGTCGTCCTGTTCCTGGACGACGACCACCCGGCCCGCCTCGCCGAGGACAAGAAGCTCCCCACCGACCGGCCCTGTGCCTCCACCTGCGAGCTGGCCGGCGTCTTCGCCCACGGCAAGTCCGCCCTCGCCTTCACCAAATGCGGCGTACAGGGCTTCGAAGGCCCAGGAACGAAATACACCGCCTACGCCGGAACCCTCCCATACGGCCTCGACGAACCCATTCCCGCGCGGTGAATTCTTCAGATCAACCGCAGAGCGCGCAGAGCTCGCAGAGTTTTTTGGGTTTGGCCAAAAAATGAAACCTCTGCGCGCTCCCCGCGCTCTGCGGTTGATGGGAAGAGCGACTAGTGCGGGACTCGAATGAGTGAGCGCAATGTCTGGAGAGTGTCGGCGTCGGAGGGTTTCTTGTCGGTGCGCCAGCGGGCGATGCGGGGAAAGCGCACCGCCACCCCGCTGCGATGGCGGGTGCTCTCGGCGATGCCCTCGAAGTGGAGCTCGAAGACGTGCACGGGATCGACCGCGCGTACCGGACCGAAGCGCTCGCGGGTGTGCTGGCGGATCCACCGGTCGAGCTGGTCGATCTCCTCGTCGGTGAGGCCGGAATAGGCCTTCGCCACCGGGACCAACTCGCCCTGGTCCCAGAGGGCGAAGGTCAGGTCGGTCATCAAGGTGGCGCGCCGGCCATGCCCGGGCTGCGCGTAGACCAGCACGGCGTCGATCGCGTAGGGGTCCACCTTGAACTTCCACCAGTCGCCGCGTGGCCTGCCGTGCCGGTACGGGGAGAGCCAGCGCTTGAGCATCAGTCCTTCCACACCCCGTTCCCGGGCTTGCTTCCGCAGCTCGAGCAGATCCTCCCAGGTCGCTGCTTCCAGTGTGGGCGAGAGCGAGAGCCGATCGCTGCGCGCCTGAACGAGGCTGGCCAGCTTCTCGCGACGCTCGCGCAAGGGCAGCGCCCGCAGGTCGGTCCCGCCCAGCTCCAGCAAGTCATAGGCCATGAACGCGGCCGGCGCGTCGGCCAGGATCTTCGGCGAGAGCTTCTGCCGGCCGATGCGCCGCTGCAGCACCGAGAACGGCATCGGCGCTCCGGAGGAGAACGCCAGCACCTCGCCGTCCAGCACGGTCCCTTCCGGGAGCGTCGCCCAGACGCCGGAGAGATCGGGGAACCTGTCCGTGATCAGCTCTTCCCCTCGCGACCACAGGAACGCGCCACCGCCGCGCCGCACGATCTGCGCGCGGATGCCGTCCCACTTCCACTCCGCGAGCCAGTCGTTCCGATCGCCGAGCGTCGGAGGCTCGTCCTCGAGCTGGGAGGCGAGAAAGAACGGGTAGGGCCGCGAGACGTCCGTCTCGCTGCTTTCCGGCGCGACGAGGGCGGCGAATGCGGCCTCGGACGGCCGCCAGGCGCCCATCAGCCGGTGCGCGACGGTGGCGGGTGGGAGGCCGGCATGCTGGGCCAGGGCGCGAATGGCCAGGGTCGCGGAGACGCCCACGCGCAGCTCTCCGGTGAGCAGCTTGTCGAGGAGGAAGATCTCACGGCGCTCCAACTCCTCCCAGAGGCCCAGGACGGCGCGGTGCTTCTCCTCTTCGGCGGCGTCGCGCAGCGGCAGCAACCGGTCCTCGATGAGCCTCGACAGCGAGGGGGGCTCCGGGCGGCCCGCCCGCCCCTGGCGCTCGGTGTCCACGAGCAGCGCGATGGTTTCCGCCAGGTCCCCCGCGACGCCGAACGACTCTTCGAACAGCCACCCCGGCACGCCCGCGCGCTCGCAACCCCAGGACGCGAGCAGCCGCGGCGCGATCAGCCGCTTCAGCCTTCCGCCGGTGAGGAAATGGAGCGCCCAGGCGGCGTCCGCGGGCGGGGCCTGGGCGAAGTACGCCTGCATCGCGGCCACCTTGGCGTTGGTGGAAGTCGTCGCATCGAGCGCGTCGTAGAGGGCGGCGAACCGGCGCACTCAATCGCCCTCCGGGTCCGGAGGTTGTGGCGCGCCGATGGGCGCCGCGTCCACGCCCGTCGATTCCCGCAGGTAGCGCACCAGCGCCTCCCGGTGACCGTGGGTGGCAAGCACGCGCTGCGCGCCCGTCTCCCGGACCGTCCGCAAGAGGCCCGGCCAGTCGGCGTGATCGGAGACGACGAAGCCGCGATCGAACCCGCGCCGCCGCCGGGTGCCGCGGATGCGCATCAGCCCCGACGCGAACCCCTGCTCGAAGCTGCGGAAGCGCTTCATCCAGGGCGTCCCGCGCGCCGTGATCGGCGCCAGGACCAGCTCGCCGGCAAGTCCGCGCTCATCGCCCACGTGCCGCGTCTCCGCCACGCGCGCGCCGCACTCGCGGTACACCTGCGCGAAAGGCTCGATCATCCCATGGACCCACACGGGCCGGTCGGTGATGCGGCCGATCTCCGCCAGCAGGCGCTGCGCCTTTCCCAGCGCGTAGCAGAAGAGCACCGACGTCTTGCCCGGGTTCCCTTGCCACCAGGCGACGATCTCGGAAGCGACCGCCGCCGGGTCGTCCCAGCGGAACAGCGGTAGCGCGTAGGTGGCTTCGGTGACGAACACGTCGCAGGGCAGGGGCTCGAACGGCGCGCAGGTCGGGTCGGCCTCGCGCTTGTAGTCGCCCGAGACCACCCAGACCCCGGCCGGCCCTTCGATTCGGACCTGGGCAGAGCCGAGCATGTGCCCCGCGGGGTGGAGCGAGACGGTCACATCGCCGATGCGCCGCCGCTCCCCGTACGGCAACGTCTCCACGCGCGCGCCCAGAAGGCGCCTGCGCAGCAGCGCCCCGGTCTCGGGTGTGCAGAGGTAGGAGGCGGATCCGGGCCGGGCGTGATCGCCGTGCGCGTGCGTGACGACGGCGCGCTCCACCGGAAGCAGGGGGTCGAGGTGGAACGCGCCGCCGGGGCAGTGCAGGCCCTGCGGGGAATCGACGATCACGCCCGCCGGAGTCTACTCCAGCGGCGCCGCCGATCCCGTCTCCGCGGGGACGGACTCGCGGGGAGCGCCGGAAGCCTTCAGCTCCTCCGCCATGTCCTCCATCACGACCCCGAGGTCCTCGAGCTCCTCCTTCTCGAGCATCTTGCGCACCTTGGGGAACAGCTCGTTCTCCTCCTCCTCCACGTGGTGCTCGATCTGCTCCTCGAGCACCGACAGCTTGGCGTCGAACTGCGGATCCTCGGGCGACATCTCCATCAGGTCCGCGCTCAGCCGCTTCGCCGAGAGGTGCTCCTCGACCGCTTCCTGGAGCAGCTCCTCGGTCCGCGCGTTCTTCGTCGCCGGATAGAAGTGCTTCTCCTCGATGGCCGCGTGCACCGCCAGCGCATCGGCCAGCTGCTCGAACAAGTCCTGCTTCTCGTCCTCCTCCGCCTTTTCGATCCGCTTGAACAGCCCCTTCATTTCCCCGTGCTGCGTCTTCAGAAGCTCGATGGCATCCATCCGGTCCTCCTCGTTGAAGTCGCGCAAAAAGTTGAGGACTGGACGCGCCGTACGCAAACTCAGTACGACTGAACGCTTCCCTGCCACCCTGCTCATGCGAGGCGCGCACGAATGTCTAGGTTCGCACCATGAAGCGCGCCGTCTGCATCCACGGGCATTTCTACCAGCCGCCTCGCGAAAACCCGTGGATCGAGGAAGTGGAGGTGCAGGACTCGGCTGCCCCCTTCCACGACTGGAACGAGCGGATCGCCGCGGAATGCTACGGCCCGAACGGCGCGGCCCGGCTCAAGAGCGCCAACGGCCGCATCTGCGACATCGTCAACAACTACGTCCATCTCTCCTTCAACTTCGGCCCCACGCTCCTCGCCTGGCTGGAGCGGCAGACGCCGGAGATCTATCGCAGCGTCCTGGAGGCGGACGTGCGCAGCCTCCAGCAGCGCGGACACGGGAACGCCATCGCGCAGGCCTACAACCACGCCATCCTGCCGCTCTGCAACGAGCGCGACCTGCGCACCCAGATCCGCTGGGGCATCGCCGACTTCAAGCACCGGTTCGGGCGTGACCCCGAGGGCATGTGGCTGCCGGAGACCGCCGCCGACGTGCGGACGCTGCAGGCGCTGCACGAGGAAGGCATCCGATTCACGGTGCTCTCCCCGTACCAGTGCCGGCGGATCCGCGCCCCAGGAGGCCAGTGGCACGACGCGGCCGGCGCGCGTTTCGATCCCACCCGGCCCTACATCGTGCCGCTGCCTTCGGGAACCTCGTTCCCGGTCTTCTTCTACGACGGCCCGATCGCGCGCGCGGTGGCGTTCGGCGAGGGCCTGGGGAGCGGAGACGACCTGGTTCACAGGCTGGAGGCCGGGTTCTCCGAAGCGCGCAAGCACGAGGAGGTGCTGGCGGTCGCGGTCGACGGCGAGACCTTCGGCCACCACCGCAAGGGCGGCGACGAGGTCCTGGCGGGGGCCATCCGAAAGCTGTCGCAGCGCGACGACGTCCAGCTCGTCAACCTGGCGCAGGCGCTGGAGATGTTTCCGCCCACCCAGGAGGCCGAGATCTTCGACGGCTCGTCCTGGAGCTGCGCCCATGGCATCGAGCGCTGGCGCAGCGACTGCGGCTGCTCGACCAGCGGACAGCCTGGTTGGAAGCAGCACTGGCGCGCCCCGCTGCGCGACGCGCTGGACGTGCTGCGGGACCAGCTCGCCGCCGTGTACGAGCGGGAGGCGGGGAAGCTGCTGCGCGATCCCGGGCGGGCCCGCGACGAGTTCATCGAGGTGCTCCTGGACCCGGAGCGCCGCAACGCGCTCGCGTTCCTGGCACGTCACGCGATCCGCGAGCCGGGGCCGGAGGAGCGCGTCAAGGCGCTGCAGTTGCTGGAGATGCAGCGGCAGACGATGCTCATGTACACGAGCTGCGGGTGGTTCTTCGCGGAGGTGTCGGGGCTCGAGACGGTGCAGATCCTGAAGTACGCGGCCCGGGCGCTGCAGCTGGCCCGCGAGGCCTGCGGGGTCGAGTTGGAGGCCTCCTTCAAGGCGGCGCTGGAGCGCGCGCCCTCGAACATCCCGGAGCGCGAGAACGCGCGGCGCGTCTACGAGCAGGAGGTGCAGCCCAGCGTCGCCACGCTGGAGACCGTCGCGGCGCACTATGCCATCGCCGGCCTGGTGGAGGACTTCCCCCGCAGGGCCCGGATCTTCTGCCACGACGTCCAGACCAGCTTCCGGCGCCGTGAAGACGCCGGGACCGCCGCGCTCTCGGTGGCGCGCATCGAGGTGAAGAGCCTGATCACGCAGGAGCAGCTCGACCTCACCACCTGCGTGCTGCACTTCTCCGGGGCCGACTTCCGCTGCGGCGTCCGCCGCTACGACGCGGATCGCTCCGTCCGCACCGCGGAGCGGCTGTTCGAGTCGTTCAACCGCCTCTCGCTCGCGCAGGTGGTGCGCGAGATCGACCGCGAGTTCCCCGGCCGCGAATACACCCTGCGCGACCTCTTCCTCGACGAGCGCCGCGAGGTCGCCGGCAGGCTGCTGCAGGAGACGATGGCGCGGTACGAAGGCGATTATCTACAGATCTACGACGCCAACCGCCGGCTGATCGACTTCCTGCGCGAGATCGACTCCCCGGTCCCGCGGCCGCTGCAGGTCGCCGCGGACGTGGCCGTGACGCACGAGGCGGTGGACGCGGCCCGGCGGCTCGCGGCGGGCAAGCTCGATCCCGGGCTCGCCCAGGGCGAGCTCCTGGCGCTGAAGCAGCTGGCGCAGCGCCTCGGGGCGCGGATCGATCTGGACGCGGTGCGCGGTCCCTACCTGGCGGCGGTCCGGGGACTCTTCGAGCGCGCGCTCGCGGGGCGCCGGGAGGCGGCGCTGCAAGTCGCCGAGCTGGTCACGCTCGCCAATCGCCTCGGCATGCACCTCGAGCTGTGGAGCATCCAGAACGCCTTCTGGGCCGCCGTCCGCGGGGGGACCTGGCGGCACGATGACGAGGCCCTGGCCCGGCTCGCACAAGCCCTCTGGTTCGACGAGTCGGTCGTGCTCGCTCGGGTCGCCGGCAACCGCGAGCGGGTCTCTGCGTGACCACGCCCATCCAGGACCATGCCATCGTCGGCGACGGCCGATCAGCCGCCTTGATCTCGGGCGGCGGCGCGCTCTACCGGTTCGAGTGAGCGCTCGCCCGCCGCGACCTTCCGGGTCGCGACTTACCTTGGATCGCGATGGCGCTGCTGAACATGCCGGCGTGGGTTTTCGTCAAGAAGCTGGCCAAGCGGATCGCGGACAACGCAGTCACCGACCGCGCCGCGACGCTGGCCTACTACTTCGTCTTCGCGCTCTTTCCCTTCCTCTTCACGCTGGTCACCCTGGCCGCGTATCTCCCGGTCAAGAACGCCATCGCGGAGCTGATGGCCCGGATCGATCCCCTGATGCCCGAGGAGGCGATGGGCATCATCGACGATCAGCTCCACTCGCTCGCCACCCAGCAGCGGCCGCGCCTGCTCACCTTCGGCCTCTTCCTGGCCCTCTGGAGCGCGTCGCGCGGGGTGGACGGGCTGCGGACGGCGCTGAACCTCTCGTACGACGTGAAGGAGTCGCGTCCCTGGTGGAAGGTGCAGGTGCTCGCGATCGCCGTCACCATCGCGACCTCCCTCTTGATGCTCCTCTCCATCGCCGGCCTGGCGCTCGGCAGCAGTGCCGGCCTCTGGCTGGCGGCCAGGCTGCACGTGGACCAGTTCTGGGCGCTTCTCTGGGCGTGGCTGCGCTGGCCGATCACCTCCGGGGGGGTGATGCTGGTCCTCGCCTTGCTCTACTACTTCCTCCCCGACGTGAAGCAGGAGTGGCGCTACGTCACGCCGGGGTCGGTCATCGGCACCCTCCTCTGGCTTTTGATGACCTGGGGATTTTCCGTGTACGCCGAGAACTTCGGCAGCTACGACAAGACCTACGGCGCCATCGGCGGGATGATCGTCCTGATGACCTGGTTCTACATCAGCGGATTCGTCTTCATCCTGGGCGGCGAGGTGAACGCGCTCCTCGAGCACGCTTCGGCGGAAGGCAAGGCGGCAGGGGCGCGCGCCGCCGGCGAGGCCCCGCCGCCCGAAGTGGAGCGGCCGAGCATCGCCGCGCCGGGAGCGGCGAAGAATGCGGAGAGCGCGGCGCGGACCCAGCGGCGCCTCTGGTCGCGGTGGCGCAAGTCCCATGCCTGACGGATCAATCGGGGGCGCAGGCAGGTGCCTGAAACCGGACGGATGTGCGGCATGTCGGATACCGCTCTCGCGCTTGCTTGCCTGGCTTCTCGCACCAGCCATTGCCGGCTACGCGTTTGATGCGCAGATGAACCGGAGACGCCTCCCATGCCTGCCTGCAGCCTGGAGCGAGAAGTGAACGGCAGCACCGCCTTGATCCGGATCTCCGGCAAGTTCGACGGCCCCTGTGCGATCCGCCGCCGCTCGCTCGCGCCTCGCTTGGCCGAAGGCCCGGGCAGGGGCGCGGCCAAAGAGGTCGTCTAGCGATGGCCCGGCCCATCTGGAGCGGATCGATCAGCTTCGGTTTGGTCACCGTCCCGGTGAAGCTGTTCTCGGCCACCTCCCCGAAGGAGGTGCGCTTCCACATGCTGCACGACAAGGACGGCGGGCGCATCCAGCAGAAGCGCGTCTGCAGCATCGACGGCGAGGAAGTCTCCTGGGAGCACATCGTCAAGGGATTCGAGATCAGCAAGGGGCGCTACGTCACCGTCACCCGCGAGGAGCTCGAGGCCTTCAATCCCAAAGCGACCAAGGCGATCGAGATCGAGGACTTCGTCGAGCTGCCCCAGATCGATCCGATCTACTACGCGAGCACGTACTACCTGGTGCCGGATCGCGGCGCCGCCAAGCCCTACGCGCTCCTGCGCGAAGCCATGAAGCGCAGTAACAAGGTCGGCATCGGCCGCTTCGTCCTGCGGACCAAGCAATACCTGGCGGCGGTCCGGCCCCTCGGGAAGGCGCTGGCGATCTCCACCATGCTGTATGCCGACGAAGTCGTCTCCCAGGACGAGCTCGAAGGCCTGCCCGACGCGCACGCCAAGCCCGGCGAGCGCGAGATGAAGATGGCGGAGCAACTGATCGAGTCGCTGGGGGCGGAGTTCGACATCCGCAAGTACAAGGACGACTATCGCGAGCAGGTGCTCGCGCTGCTCGAGCGCAAGGCGGAGGGCGAGGAAATCGTCGCGGAGGCGCCCGCCGAGGAGCCCCGGGGCAAGGTCGTCAACCTCATGGAGGCGCTGCAGAAGAGCCTGGCGGCGGCGAAGGGCGGGAAGAGGTCGCAGGCCGCAGCAGCGGATGAGGCGCGCGACCGCGGGGAGATCCGGCACCGGGCCGGACCGGAGCAGCGCGCCGCCAAGACCGCGCGGGGGCATCCGCCCCGCAAGGCTGCGGCAGCGAGGAAGAGGAAGAGCGGGTGACCTCCTCGCAAGAGGTCGTCATCGACGGCAAGCGGCTCAAGCTCACCAATCTCAGCAAGGTCCTCTACCCGAAGGCCGGCTTCACCAAGGCGCAGGCGATCGACTATTACCTGCGCATCGCGCCGGCCTTGCTGCCGCACCTGCGCGATCGGCCGCTCACTCTCAAACGGTATCCCGACGGAGTGGAGGGCGAGCACTTCTACGAGAAGAATTGCCCCGCGCACCGCCCG
>WNFT01001746.1_pt1 | contig 18409 bp, 16 predicted proteins | sample 5400191 | NCBI WGS metagenome assembly WNFT01 (sample SAMN13153359, study PRJNA577476) | soil metagenome | isolation source: 80 cm saprolite under Madrone tree | place: USA:California | collected 2016-06-14 | reverse complement strand
CAAGGGCAAAACAAACTCGCCAGTTTTGAGAAAGCAGTCTTGCCGCACCTCGACGCCGCCTATAACCTGGCGCGTTGGCTGACGCGCAATGACGCGGACGCCGAAGACGTGGTGCAGGAGGCGTATCTGCGCGCGTTCAAATTCTTCGGCGGATTTCATGGGGAGGATGGACGCGCCTGGCTGTTGGGGATCGTCCGCAATACGAGTTACACCTGGATGCAGCGCAATCGCTCACCGGATTTGAACATGCCGCTGGATGATGAACTGCACGAAGTTAGGAGCAATGATTTGAATCCGGAAGGACTCTTGTTGCAAAAGGCCGATGCCCAGATGCTGAGACAAGCTGTGGAAGAGTTGCCTGTAGAATTTCGTGAGGTGTTGGTGCTACGCGAGTTGGAGGAGATGTCTTACAAGCAGATTGCGGTCGTGGCGGACCTTCCGCTCGGCACGGTTATGTCTCGTCTGGCGCGCGCCCGTAAGCGTTTACAACAGATTCTTGCGAGTCACAAGCAAACGGAGGTCTTAAGTTGAGTTGTCAGACGGCACAGGAATTGGTTCACGCGTACGTAGATGGCGAGTTGGATCTGGCCAGAAGTTTCGAGGTTGAGCAGCACCTGCAGGAATGCCAGGTCTGCGCGAGTGCTTATCGCAATCAAACAGCATTGCGTTCCGCTTTCAAGGATAGCTCGCTCTATCATTCTGCCCCAGAGAGGTTGGAAAAGCGCATTCGGTCGTCCCTGCATCATGAGGCAAAGTCTGAAGCCGGCCGCCGCTCGTTTGGCTGGCGCTGGCTGCCGGCTGGAGCCGCGATGGCCCTTGTGCTTTTGATGGCGTTCATCATCTGGCGGGCGGTGCCAGGACTACGTCCGTCCGGAGATGACCTCCTGGCCCAGGAGATCGTTTCCAATCACGTCCGCTCGTTGCAGTTGGAAACTCATCACGCCGATGTGATCTCTTCCGACCAGCACACAGTCAAGCCCTGGTTCGACGGCAAGCTCGATTTCGCTCCACCGGTTAAGGATTTTTCCAGTCAGGGGTTTCCTCTTATCGGCGGCAGACTGGAGTACCTGAATAACAGAGCGGTGGCAGCGCTCATCTACCAGCGCCAGAAGCATTACATCAATCTGTTTATTTGGCCGGCTGAGCAAAGCAATGCTAGCGGAGAAGTCGCCACGAAACGGCAGGGATATAACCTGCTGCATTGGACCAACTCAGGCATGAACTATTGGGCCGTATCCGATCTGAACGCTGTCGAGTTGCATGAGTTCGCGCAGCTGGTGCAGGAAGCGGAATAGGGATTCTTGATCCGTAGTCAACTTTATTTCACTACGAACCTGTCCTTCAGTTCTGCGATCGTTACCTCAAACTCGCCGGGCTCGACGACGGGTTTGTTATTTGCACCAATGAATGAAAGATCGTCATGACTAAGCTGGAAAGTCAGCGTCCTACTCTGACCCGGTTCCAGATATATTTTCGCGAAACGTTTCAGTTTCCTGCCGGCTGGTGATAAAGAGGCTACTAAGTCACTAACATAAAGTTGGACGACTTCCTTGCCCGCCCGCTGACCGCCGTTCTTTACGGTGACATTAACCGAAAGTTCTTCATTGCTCGACTCACTGGCTCGGCGCTCTGGCCACAATTGAAAATGTAATCGGTCGCATCGAAACACCGACGCGGCGCGTGATCGAAGCGGCCGCAGCTTTGGTTTCCGCCCGGGTAATCTCTTTTACTTCGGTTTCAACCCGCAATAGTGCGGGGTTGTTCACTCACGCGCTTTTTGCCGGAGACATCTATGAAGCGTTCAGGCGCGCCGCAAATGTCAGCAGCGAAGTTCACATCAAGCATATTGGAAGAAAGTACAAGCGCGTGGTTGCGCTGCTCGACCGTCATTACGATGAACTCTGGGTCGGCGGTAAGGCCCGTTATAAGCTGGGCAGCATCATCGAAGAGGGTGGCGAACTGATCATTTATGCGCCGCAGCTTAGTCAACTTTCGGCTACGCACGGTCACTTGATCGAAAAGTATGGATACCCGCCGCTCGAACAAGTGCGCGAAACGGTTGCGGGTTCGGATGAGTTGCGCGCGAATCTTTGCTTGGCGGCGCATCTGGCCCACCTCAGTTATGGCAGCGCACGCAATGCCGCCGGACAGCTCGCGCCTCGCTACCGGATTACCCTCGCGTCAGCGGTTCCCGAAGCCGCTTGTCAACCTCGGCTTTCTCGATCACCGGCGATTTAACATCGACGATTATCGCGCCGACCATAAGACCCTGGTGGTCGACGACGCGGGCCGCGACCTTTACCTGGTTTGACCGCCTGGGGTCACCCGAACTCGCGAATGCTCGTTAGTCTGGAGTCTTTCATTCGGCGTTTCCAAACCTTAAGACAACAATCTTGTGAGGCTGTTCGGGTGGAGCGCCCAACCAAAAAGCCCGGCCAACCCCATGAGCGTGCCGAAGAACGTGGGGACCATTGCGAGCACGAAGAGCCAGCGCTTTTGTGTCAGTGCAGTCAGCGCTAACAGCGAGATAGCCAACGCCAGCATGGCATCGGATAGATCAAACTGATCGTCGTGATAATTGAGTTCGTTGTATGTCTTGTCATCCCTTTCGGCGTCGGCCTGCTGGGTGATTTTCTTCTCGGCCTGGTCCTTCTCGATCGCGTCGTACTCTTTGATCTTTTCCTGATATGCCGCTTGTGCTTGTGGGGGTGCCGAAGCCGCTTGTGCCGTTAATTCCGCGACGGTTGCTTTGGCAATCTCTTCCCGTATGTTGCGTGCCTGGTACCACGAATAATTGTCGATCTTATTGGCTTGGGCTTGTTGCATGGCCTGCACGATGTTGTCGTCTTTGACCTTGCAGATGCCCATGAAGGTGGCCAGGAGCGCAACTGAAATCGCGACGAGCGTATTCAGTTTCCTTGCGCTCTTAGCAGCAGCCACCTGGTTGTTTTTCTCTTTATTCTCCTGCTCGTCCACATATTGCATTGGATCTGGATCCATCCACTAACCCCCTTTCGAGTATCGCGGGCAATGCGCCGGAACAAGCACGGAAAGGCATACCTTGATTACACCTTTCCGCAAGGTTCGGCGCCCCAACGCGAGTAGTGCTCTAACATTCCTGGTCATAAATGAAGCTGGTTGCGAATTGGGAGGTGGTTTTTTGCAGGATTTCTTAAATTGAAAATGAAAGCAAGCAATGTGAACTCGGGCTCCTTCGATGAGGAGTACGGCAGCTTCACTCATCGCAGGTGCGGTGGGGCCATCTGTCTCTGGTCGAGAACGAGCTTCAATTTCCTGCCGTTTCGTAAACTTCCCGGTTCGCACGCGACGACGCGAAAGTCGTAGAGTTTCATCTCATAATTCTTCCAGAAATCTGCAAATCGCTCGCGCAAGTTCAGCAGGACGGCTCGTTCCACTTCACTCTGATGACTAAAGTCTTTCAACTCCAGGCATAGCTCGACGACATCTCTCTTGCCGTCATGTTTGACGACTGCCTGCCAGTCGGCACCGTGGCCGTTCAAACCACGCAAGAGCTCTGCGAATACCCATGGACCGACATTGCCCATGCCGCACACAACCATCTCATCACACCGCGCGCGAATCTTGGTAATGCGCTTGGCAAAGAGGCCGCAGGGACACGGCGCATCTTCCAGCCGCGTCAAGTCGGTTGAGCGGTAACGGATTAGCGGCATCACTTCACGCGCGAGCGTTGTATAGACCAGTTCGCCGTAACCATCAGAGCCAACGTCGGGCGTTTCGAAAAAGAAGTAAAGATCGTTGCGGTGATAGCCGTCCTTGCGTTCACACTCCGCGCCAAGCGTGCCGAATGATTCTGTCTGGCCGTAGCTTAGATACAGCGGCGCCCCCCAAACGCCTTCGGCGAAGTGTCGCGCTTCTTCCGCGATATTTTCGCCGCCCGCGAAGAGCAATTTCATCGGCCACGTACCACGCTCACGTGCCAACTCCGACAAGCGAACGATCCACGAAGGCTCGCCGAAGATCACATTCGGCTTATAGTCGCGTGCTCGTTCGTAAAACTCCTGCGGCGAAATCTTGCCGGCTTCGACGTGAAAACACTTCAGATATTGCAGCGCCATGCGCAATACGGCGGGCGAGACCCAGAACGAACAATCGTAAGCGCTCAGGACGCGATCTTCGCGACGCATGCCCAGGTGGTAAAGACCGATGGCTGAGCAGTGGCCCATCTCCAGAAGCTCCGTCCTGGAAAAGAAAACGCGCTTCGGCACCGCCGAAGTAGTCCCCGTTGTCTCAAACGCGGTGTCAGCGCGCCCAGTCAGGAAAGCCTCGGCGCCATGCGCTTGTAAGTCTTCGCCGGTCGTATAAAAGTCGCCTAACTCCGATGGATGTTCTATGCGTCGCGGGTCGATCCCGCGACGCTTAAACTCCTCGCGGTAGAAGGTCGAACGCTCCGCGGCCAGCCGCAACGTCCGTTGGAAGCGTGCGCGCTGGATCTTCTCAATCGCCCACTGTGGCGTCAGGTTAAGAAAAGGCACGGAGTGTTGCGGCTCCAGATGCAACACTGTGCGCTCAATCTGTTCAATGATGTTCGTTAGCATTTTAACCTTAGGGAAAGATGAATTAATCCATCAGTTCATTGATTTCATTGAACCGAGAGATCAATCTCGGGTCATCCTTCATCTTTTCTGGTCCATCCTTGCGCTCATATCCTCTCCGGAGCGCAGCGGCGAATCAGCTGTTCAATCAGTTCGACCGCGATATCAATCTCTTCTTCCGTCATGTCGAAACATGGCGCGAGTGTAAACACGTTCTTGTAGTAGCCACCGATATCGAGCACGAGACCGGTCCTCCGTCCGCGTGCATCGAGGTCGCCTTTCATCCCCTCAGCGAATATACGGTCTGTTAGTTCGCGATCAGGCTCGTAGCCGTCCTCCCGACAAATTTCAATACGCAGTGCCATGCCCATGCCATCGGTGTTACCGATCACCTTCGGATAGCGACGTTGAAGTCCTCTTATTTGAGCCAGAAAATATGCGCCCTTGCGTTGTGTTATCTCTTCATAGTCTTCCTCTTGCATCATGCGCACCGCTTCCAGTGCAACGGCAGTACCCAGCGGGTTCGACGAAAACGTGGAATGTGTGGAGCCTGGCGGGAACACCTCCGGCGAGATCAACTCTTCGCGCGCCCACAGGCCGGAAAGTGGATTCAACCCGTTCGTGAGTGCCTTGCCGAAGACGATGATGTCGGGCTCGACACCAAAGTTCTCGATCGCCCAGAATTTTCCCGCGCGATAGAAGCCCATCTGTATTTCGTCATCGACCAGTAGAATGTTGCGCTCATCAAGTACCTTCTTCAGCGCCGGAAAATATTCTGGTGGTGGAATTACATAGCCACCGGTCGCCTGAATCGGTTCCGCGTAGAAAGCTGAGAATTCTGATTCGCCTGCTTTTGCATCCCAGAACGAGTTGTATTCAGTGTCAAAATTCTTAGCGAATTGATCGACGCAATAGAGGCCGCAGTCCTCCGGCTTCTTTCCGTAGGGACAGCGAAAACAATATGGGAATGGAACAAAGTGAGCGCGATCGGAGAAGTGTCCGAAGCGGCGACGATACCTGTAGCTCGAGGTGATTGCCGAAGCGCCCAGTGTCCGACCGTGATACCCACCCATAAAAGCGAAGACCAAACTTTTGCCGGTAGCATTGCGCACGATTTTGAGCGAATCCTCAATTGCCTGCGCGCCGCCGACATTAAAATGCACGCGTCCCTCAAGACCAAACTTCGACTCGTTCAATCGTCCGATTGCGGCAGCCAATTCAACCTTTTCGGAGTGTAAATACTGACAGGCAAGTTGCGGGAGTTTGTCTATTTGATTCTTCAGCGCCTCGTTCAGCCGCCGATTGCCATAGCCGAAACTCGATGCCGAATACCACATCTGCAAGTCGAGGTAGGGTATATCTTCACGGTCGTAAAGGTAATGGCCTTCGGCCCGCTCGAAGAATTTCGGTGGATCCAGATAATGCACCGTGTCGCCCCAGGAGCAGTACTTGCTTTCGAGCTCAAGAAGTTCTTGCTCATCTGTGATCGATTGGGATTGTGAGATCTCGTTGATGGCGGTGCTCATGATTTAGACACTCTCCTCTTTTCTGTGACTCTCAAGCGCTCGCGCGCTCGCCGATTTCGACTTCCCTAAACATACGGGAGACCAACCAATGATCGAGATGACTGGCAACCTCTCGAAGATCGTTAAACGAAGTGTGTTCAACCGAATTGTCGCGGCAGTAAGAGGCCAGTCCGTTTTTCGCGAATACAAGATCGGCGCTCTCCACGGCATACTGATCAGATAGACCGTCACCAACAAAGATGGCCGGTGCGTTCGCCGGATTGAGCAGCCGCATCACTGCCGGTTTGCAGGTCGCGCATCCATGGGCGCAGGTTTGATGAAAGAAAGGAAAGCCCGTGCGCCACAGATTACCGCGCGCTTCCAGGCGACTCGCGCAAATGCGCGCACCCCGCAAGAGAGCATGCACTCTCCTGTTAGAGCGCAAGAGTATGCGACGAATGCAATAGTCAAAGCCGTCGCTGATAATGTGCGTTGGGATTTCGTGGGCCGCACACAACTCAAGCAAAGAAGTTAAGCCGTCATCAATTTCAATCTCATCCAGTAATGAATCGAGCTGCTTGCGGCTCGCGTAAACCAACGCCATCTGTGCCTGCAAACACTCTCGCGAGCCCATCCGGCCTGCACGCCACTCCGCTTCTAACTCAAGCCACTTGGGATCGGCATAGACTTCGAGAATGGCATCTACTGCGTCGCGTTGGGTTATGGTGCCGTCGAAATCCAGGAAAAGGATCGCTTTTGGAGTTTGAAATTCGGTCATTATTGGTTTCCTTCAAGCAGCAAGTTGAACTTCTTCTTCGAGCAACTGCGAGAGCGGCGCGATACGCAAGCCCCGCGCGCGCAGGCCGTCGATAATCAACGGCAGCGCGGCCACCGTTTCGCTGCGGTCCTGCTTTCCCTCACTGTCGCCGTCGTGAAGCAGAATGATCGAACCGGGACGCGCCCCACGCACCACGTCCTGCGCGATTCGTTCTCCAGTTCGCCTCTTCCAATCAAATCCGGCCACATCCCATTGCACCGTGCGAAGCCCCAGGCTTTGCGTCGCTCGGAAATAGGCCGGAGTTCGCACACCGCAAGGTGGGCGCGCCCATCTAGGTCTGACACCAGCCGTTTCGGCGATAACAACTTGCGCGCGTTCTAACTGTCGGCGCGTCTCTCGAGGCGTTCGATAAAGAAATATCGGATGAGAATAGGAGTGGTTCCCGATCTCGTGCCCTTCGGCGACGACACGCCGCGCCATTTGCGGGAAGCGTTCGACGTTGCGACCGACCATGAAAAAAGTCCCTCTAAGGTCATGCGCTGCGAGCACTTCAAGAATCCGCTCCGTATCTTCTGAGGGCCCGTCATCAAACGTCAGCGCGACCACGGATGCGTGACCACTGCCACGCCAATCGGTGCGACCGAGCCACTGCGAGCGCACAGCATAGGTCGCGTAATAAATTGATGCCGTACCGGCCGCGGAGAAGGCGGCACCAGCAATTAATGGCAACGCATTTAGCATCGTTCGTCGTTTCTCTCTCGAAAACTTCAGGCAGTCATCCTGCGCGCCTTCGCTGTTTCCGGCGCCGCGAGATCGAGAGCAAGTTGCGCAATCTCTCTGCGCGCAGCTGGCCGCGCCATCCTCTTTGCCGCCAAAGCCATCGCCTGACGCTTTCCTTCGTTTCCCAATAACGAGACAATGATCGTTGCAGTCTCGCTTGGGCTTTTCGTAAGGACTCCTGCTCCCGCATCAACCACCCGCTTGGCATTAACAAATTCGGCTCCTGGGATCGGATTGAAAAATACTGTTGGCAACGAGCACAAAGCAGCCTCGGCGATTGTCAGCCCGCCAGGTTTCGTAACCAGAATCGCCGCTGATTGCATTAAAGCTGCCACGTCATCGGTCCAGCTTAGGACGCTTAGCGAAACGGGATGCTCGACATTCAAGCTTTTCAGTTTTCGGTGCGCTCGCTTGTCTTTCCCCGCAATGGCCACGATGTGCATGGGAATTTTGTGTTCAGCAAGTCGGCGCGCAATCTCGTCCATTCGCGTCGGCCCCATCCCACCCCCCATCAAAAGCACGATTGGCGCGCCCTCATTAACTCTAAGGACGCCTCGAATCGTTCTCGTTGGGTCGTGCACCGTATCAAACGCACGATCGACCGGTATTCCGCGTAGCGAGATGCGGTTCGCTGGTGCGCCCCAGGCCATCAACTCGGCTCGAACGTTCTCGTCAGGAACTGCGAACGCGTCAACTTCCGGTTTCACCCAGATCGGTTCGGCTTCGTAATCAGTGATCACACTTAGAATTGGTGCTTGCGTCAGTCCTATACGTCGTGCGATGACGGCCATCTCGCACGCAGCCACTTCGGCTGCCACAATGACGTCCGGATCGAAACTCTTGATCGTTGAGAACAATTTCGGGCAACCCATTCGAAACGCCCACGCCGGTGCCGTCCCCTGGTGCTTCTGGTTGACTCGCGCGGTCGAAAAGCGATCCCAAAGGACTGGCGCGTAACGCAGCATTAACCAGTAAGGCCATTCGTAGAATGCCCGGAAAAATGCCCGACACTCATCCAGGGCATCAACCACAAGAACTCGCGAACCAGGCGCTTGACGGGACAGCTCATCCGCTACAGCCTGTGCAGCGCGCACGTGGCCAGAACCAAATGACAAGGTGAGCACGAGTATCTTCATAACAAACTCAAGTCAGTACGGAAGTCGATACCGACCGTACTACTCTTCCCTCCACCGCATTAGCCTGAATCCAAGGGAGAGAGTGACAATCGCCATCAAGCTAAGCGCCAGAAGTTCGACTCCAATCGCGTGTCCGCCATTGAGAGTTGTCTTCACTGCCTGAGCCGCGAAAGTTGTAGGTAAAAGTTGCGCGAACACACGCAATGAGCGCGGCATCGTCTCCGGCGCGTAATAAACCGGCGCGAGTAAGATGAGTCCAGCTCCCAGCGTATCTGTTAAGAGAGATCCCTGACTGAAGCTGCGGGCGCACGCAGCAACCACGACGCCGAGACCGCACAGGCAAAGAATCGTCAGCAGGATCACTACAACCAGCAAGGGAAAATTCGGCCGCATCTGGACGCCGATCGCGCGCCCGACAATCAATAGTGTGGTCGCACCCACCGCTGCCTGCACAAGCGCGAAGACGAGGACGCCAAAGACGTATGACGACGGCGCGAGCGGCAGCGTCGCAAAGAGTTTGAGGCGCCCGGTAAAACGGTTCTCCAATAATAGGTAGCCAAGCCAGCTGATCGAAGTTAGCGAAAGAGAAAACACGATCGATCCGGCGAGAAACCGCAGTGGGTTTTGCTCTTGATTGATTCCGCCGCCGCTGACTGCATTGGCAAACAGATACATGCCCGATGGAAAGACAAGGGCCGCTAACAGAAATGGTCCTACGTCGCGCCGCATGCTTGCGAGCTGAATACGGAAGACGCAAATGATGTCCGTGGCGCGCTTCACTTTGAAGCCTCCGTCTCAGATTGATCAAACAGTTCTCCGGTCAGCGTGAAATAAACGTCTTCGAGCGAAGCGCGAGCAATCGAATACTCCGAAAGCAGCTCTCGCGAAATGTGCTGTTGCGCCTCCGCAAAGCTCGCGCACTGGCGCACCCTGAAGTCGCCGCTCGGACCGAATGGGTCGCGATAACTCAACCGATAACTCCGGTCAAGGCGCCCAAGGAGCTCGTCGAGCGTGCCAAAAGCGAGCAGGCGTCCTTCGACGATGATGGCAATGCGATCACTCAAGCTTTCGGCTTCTTCCATATAGTGCGTCGAAAGTATGACCGTAGCGCCTCTGTCAACGGCGTGCCGGATCACGCCCCACACGGCATGACGCGACGACGGATCAAGCCCCGTTGTCGGTTCGTCCAACACAAGCAACGGCGCATGTCCCAACAGCGCGAGTCCGATTAGAATTCGCCGGCGCTGTCCGCCAGATAGCGCGCCCACGCGCTTGTTCGTTTCGTTGACGAGACCCAGTTCGGCGATCACTTCTTGGGCGGCCTCGCGCGCTTCTCGTTTGGTCAGGTTCTTGAAGCGCGCGAAAAATTCGAAATGCTCCCGCACCGTTAGCGCTTCGAATACGCCCGCCTCCTGCGGCGTAATACCCATCATGCGTTTTGCGCAATCTGGCTCCGCGACGGCATCGACGCCAAACACGCTGACCGTGCCGCTGGTTGGCCGCAGTTCCGTAGTTACCTGACGTAGGAAAGTTGTTTTGCCGGCTCCATTGGGCCCGAGAATGGCGACCACTTCGCCGCGCCGCACGTTCAAATTGATCCCGCGATTGGCTTCCGTACCGTCGCTGTAATGCTTAACCAAATCCCGCACGGAAACGGCCAGAGGTGCTTCCTCAGTGCGCGTTTCGAGCGTCCGCACCGTTGCGGGCATCTCCGATTTAGCGTAAGCGAGGGCGTGTGTCATCGTGGTCAAGTTTTCGATTCTTCCTCGACTCGTCGCTTAACTCAGTTGCAGGAAATCAAGCGCACCGCGGATGGCCGTGATCGGGCTGTTCCGATAAGCAGACACCTCGTAGGGACAGCCAATCTTGCAGCCCTTGCAGAAGTCCCACATTTGTGGTGACTGCTTGATAATCTTCCTTACTTCCGGCGATTCGTAGATCTCCCGCAAGCTCATCTCGGGAGCGCCGCGATGTAGCGAAACGAAGGCGCAGGGAAACTGGATGGATCCATCGGGCCGCATATTGATTAAATGTGACGCCGAGCGGCAGGGGAATTTTTGCGTGAATCCGTCGTTACGGTAAAACTTGAAATAGTCGCTGTAGAACCGCACGCACTTGTGTTGTTTCTTCAACTCCGAGACAAAGCCTGCTACTCGATCAAGTTCGTCTTTTCTCATCTCAACGTCTTCCGTTTTCCAGGTAGTGCGTACGACGTTGTGGACAGCTTCGGTATGAAGAAGAAAACCTCGCTCCTCGCAATAAACAGCGAGCGCGGGCAAGTCATCCAGATTTTCTAGATCTACGGCGGCGTTGATTTGAATGGTGTTGTAACGAAGATTGCCTTTGATGTAGTCGAGTGCGTTGAGAATGGTCGGCAGGCCGTCGATACCGCGTCGTTGTGCAAACTTTTCGCGATCGAGCGTGTCAATCGACACTTCGAGCTGATCAAGCTTGACGCAGGCCTCGGCGTATTTCTTCAGTGCGAGCCCGTTTGTCGGCATCGACGTGTAAAAGCCTTTCCGCGCGGCATACTCAATGTAGTCAGGCATGTGCGGATTCATTAACGGCTCACCGCCAGACATGCTCCACGCGAAGACACCAAAATCTGCCGCCTCATCCATGCGCGCAAACACGCGTTCGCGAACCGCCCTATCTTCGGGCTGTTGGTTCTGCCAAATCGCGCAGTAGCCGCACTTCATATTGCAATGCAGCGTCGTCTCAAACATCACCATGAAGGGACGATTGAAACGATGGCGCAACTGCCGGAGCGCGTTCCTGATCATCAAAGACTTTTTCAGTGCATCCCTCCTTTCAATGTCGAACTACAAAGCAAAGGTCTTGTCAGTAAGCTTTGGATTGAGAAGCACTTTCTTGAAGCGGTGGCGCTCAAGTAACGTGTTTGTGGCGCTGTAAAGTTCAAGCTTCGCCGGTAGTTTCATTTCCCGATCGATCCAGATAAGCGATCTGGTCGCGCCCACCAAACCTCCAACCTCCTTGTCAATGTCAGCCTTAAACTCAAACTTGTAAGCGGCTCGCCCGTCGAGTGTCTCTTCGCTCACGAAACGTGAAGTGATGCCGGGCGTCGCCGCGTCGCGCTGAACACGTTCGATGAGTTTGCCGAGACCAACTTCGGTAATCGGATGTCGTGAATCTTCCAAGGCGAGTGATTCATTTGGATCAAGCCGCAGGGTGCCAAGTAGTGAACTAAGCCCACTTTGGCGCGCGAGTACTTTGCCGTTGTTAGCCCCCTGGCGATAGACCGCTGTCTGGTCCACTTTGCCGCGATCGTTTAGCCATTCCAGGCGCACGTCGAATGGTTTTCGGAAAGAGAGTCGTATCGATTGCTGCTCGCCATTCGAAATCGCGAGCTCTTCTTTCTCGTAGAGGCAGACATAAGCACCGACGCGATCGTAGCTGCTGGCCACGTCGTCCCACTTGAGCGGTGCTGGAACGGCCGGCACACTATTGTTTTGCGTCTTCGGTTTTTGGTAGGAAGTTTCCGCCGGACTGTCTGCCCGGGGCGCGGAACGACAACCGAGTCCCGATGCGAAGAGCACCGTCAGGGAGACGAGGCCATACGTCAGCATGCTGCGTTTTGTCATCAACCGCCAGCGTCCATCTATGGGGCGAATGGTCTCGGGTGTAACCTAAAACGAATGGAGTTCCTTAAGGATTAACAGCAAGGTGCATACCGCCTGACAAAATTAGACTTATTTCAGGAGAAGACTACAGTTTTGTAAGCGTAGTCATCGTCGCCGGCACCTGATCGAGACTACTGTCGCTTTTTGGGGTGTGGCTATATTTCTCGAATGAGGCTCTTTAGGTGCAGAACGATGAGGGGGTGTCTGGGTTGGAGTGCTCACTAACTGGGTTTCAAAGTATTTCCGGCAACGGGACTATTCTGCTAGTCATGCGGATCAATGCCAAAACGAGCGGCCATGCGATAAAGAGTTTTGCGGTTAATGCCGAGAATTTCAGCAGAGCGTTTGCGGTTGCCACCTGTTGCTTCGAGAACATGCAGCAGGTACCTCCGCTCCACCTCTTCAACTGAGGGCAGACCCGCGAACAAAGGCGCGAGGTCCTCGACTACCGGAGTGGAACCAGTCTCCGGCTTCTTACTAATAATTTTTGCGGGCAGATCAGCAGGAGTAATCGGTCCGGTTTGATTCAAAGTTACGGCGTGCTCAATCGCGTTCTCGAGCTCGCGCACATTGCCCGGCCACAAGTAATTATTCAGATAAGCCGACGAGGCTTCATCCAGTTGAGGCGGCATCGGATTTCCCAGCGAGTGTTTGCGCAGAAAGTGCGTGATCAGCAAAGGAATATCATCGCGCCGTTCGCGAAGCGGCGGCAGGTGAATGTTTATGACATTTAGCCGGTAAAGTAGATCGTGGCGGAAGTTGTCGCTCGACATCAGCACATCCGGATCGCGATTACTCGCCGCGATCACGCGCGCTTGCACTAGTATCGGCACGCTGCCGCCTACAGGTACGATCTCACGCTCTTGCAAGACTCTCAGAAGTTTTACCTGTAAGCCCATACTCATCTCACTTACTTCGTCGAGAAACACTGTGCCTTCCCCGGCTTGTTCAAAGATGCCAGGCTTGTTGGCAATAGCACCGGTGAACGAGCCCTTAACGTGGCCGAAGAGTTCCGTTTCAAGAAGCGTTTCTGTGAGGGCGCCGCAGTTGATCGCAACAAATGGCGCAGAGCTCTTTTCACCGTGGATGTGGATAGCTCGCGCGACCAGCTCCTTGCCGGTGCCAGACTCTCCAGTGATGAGGACAGCCGCAGGCGAATCCGATACGCGCGCGATCATTTTGTAGACTTCAAGCATTGCCGGCGTGTGTCCTACGAGACGCGCGGAAAGCTGTTCCTCGTCATCAGCAACTGGTTGAGGTTGGACGATTGAGCGCGACGCCAACGCGCGCCGCACGGTTGCTACCAGCGCGTCCATATCGAAAGGCTTGCTAATGTAATCGAATGCGCCCTGTCTTACTGCGCGCACCGCCGTCTCAACCGATCCGAATGCCGTCATCAGCACCACCGGCAACTGCGGGTAATGTAGCCGCACTCGCTCCAACAGAGTCAAACCATCGACGCTAGTTTTCATGCGGATGTCGCTCACCAGGACCTCCACCGGCTCTCCCGCCAGCGAGTCGAGCGCAGCTTCGCCGCTTTGCATGAAGCGGGTAACAAAGCCTTCACGCGCGAATACTTCGCAAAGCAACTCGCAAGTCACCGGATCGTCGTCAACAATCATTAGACGCGGGGCCTCAGGCGACATCGGATGCAACCTCCTGGATCAAATATGCTTCGGCATGAATGGGCAGTGTGATACGGAAGGTTACGCCCTCGGGTTGCTGCGTGATGATTTCGATCCGTCCCTCATGTTCGCTTGCAATTTGGTGAGCAATCGCCAGTCCGAAACCGCTGCCGGTCTCCTTCGTCGTCCACATGGGTTCAAATAGATAGTTGATTGCGGATGGATCGATGCCAGTACCACTGTCGCTGAATAATATTTCCGCGCTTCTGGCCTGGCGGTCGAACCGCGTCGTTATGCTTAGGTTGCCTCCCGCCGGCATCGCATCAATGCTGTTGTTGGTAAGGTTAAGGAAAAGTTGCAACAGGCTGTCGCGGTCGGCCCACAGCAACGGCAAATCAGTATCCAGGTGGATTACGCCCTTGATGTTATGCGAGTCGAGCGCGGGTTGGACCAACCCGAGCAATTCCTGGACGAGTGCATTGAGGTCGAAGGGGCTAAATTCGGGTCGTGGCCGTTGGGTGCGCGTCAATAGATTCTTGACACTCTTGACTACGGAATCGAGCTGCGAGTTGATAATCTCCACTCGGCGCCGCATTTCAATGTCATTCTGGTGGGCGCGCGCGATGAGTCTCAAGTGGCCGGAAATGGCATTCAACGGTGTGCCAATCTCGTGCGCCAGCGAGGCGGCAACCTGGCCGATCGCCGCGAGCTTTTCGGATCGTGCCAGACGTTGCTGCGTCTCCAGGAGGTCTTCGTTGGAATCCCTTAGCTCTTTTGTTGCCCGCGTCACTTCACTCTGCAATTCATCGTTAAAATTCTTAACCTGCGACAACAGTTGTTCACGTTCTTCATCCCGCGAGCGGATGTCGTCAATCATTCGATTGAAGCCCTTCGCGATGGTACCGAGCTCATCATCGCGTCGGACCGGCGCACGCACTGACAAGTTGCCCGCACGCACCTTGGCCATTGCGGCAACTATGTCCCGCAATGGTCGGCGAAAGAGGATTGCAAACAAGAGATAAAGTAACGCAATGGAGGCAACGACCGCGCCGGCAAGAACCAGATTGTGCCCAAACTGCAAGCGACTAATGAAGTCAGTGTGCGAGGTCTTTGAAACCAGCGCGCTTACGTAACCGCTGCCCTCGCGCTCGTTGATCGCTGCTGTGATCACCCATATGCGAACCCCGTTTTGTTCAACCTCCTCCGAAACAACGTCAGGCAGCGGCCGCTCCATTTCGCCAAACTCATTGTCCTGTGTTTGTAGATTTAGATACGGAAGTCGCGGGGCGTCAGGCGCCGTTGTGACTAATAGCCTCTCGCCGCCTGGCGTCGTTTGGTAAACATCTATCTGCTGGAAATCCGGACGAGACTTCACCAGGAAATCAATTTCCTGCAGCAGGTCGGCAGGTGAGCCGAAATAGCCGTTGCTTTCCGCCCGCTTCGCAACTGTTACGACCTGACTGACAGCATTATCGTATCGGTATTCTTCGATCAATGAGTTGGCAAATACACCGTGCAGGTAGGCTGACACGAGCAGGATTAGAGTAGTCGTACCCGCCACCAGGAGGAGGAGTTTCCACTGCAGGTTGAGTCTTAGCTTCATGAAGGCCTTGCGATCAACTATGAATTCGATTGGAGAAATCTGACCTTGGTTTCATAACGAACCATCATCTAAGGTATGATCCACACGACGGAGCTTCCTCTTTAGATTTGGTTATGATAAGACGGCGAACCAATTGAGTTCACTGATTGACCAATTACTACAGCCGATTTTTATCGAAGAGGCGCGAGCCTGAGCGGATTATGTTTCAGGCGACAGTACGAACGCAAGGTAGCAACTGAAGAGATTGCCGACCCCTGATGGCAGTTCTAAGCCATATCCCCAAATCAAAAAAGTCGAGTGGTGCTCGCCTCGCCTGGGCCTTTTTCTGCCTGGCAGTGTTCTACCTTCCGGCTGCTACCACGTTGCGGAGCCAGCAGGATTTGCCGAAGTCCGGCACCGTGAAAGTGCGGGTGCGCGACGCACAAGGGCGCGGCGTTTCTGGAGCTATCTGCCAATTAGCTCCTTTATCTGAACCGTCTTTACTCCTCAATGCGATGACGGACGAAATGGGCCTCGCCACATTTCTGGCGAAGCTTCCTTCCGGCACTTATACGCTGAGCATTGAAAGTACCGGTTTTGAAACTCTCACAAAGCGCGATGTCGTCGTCGCGGCCGGAGCAGTAACAACGATAGAGGTGTCGTTAACTGTGGCGGCTTTGAAAGAGTCAGTAACTATTGCCTCGCCCGTCGAAGAAGCCACAACTGCTGCGGCCGGATCATCGATACCAGCGGGCACTCTTCGCCGCGAAACGCTTCAGCGCCTACCGCTCGCTGCAGCGCGAATCGATGAAGCTTTGCCGTTGATTCCAGGAGTCGTGCGTTCTCCCACCGGTGAGATCAGCATCGCGGGGGCCACGGAACAACAGAGTGCGTTGTTGGTCAACGGTCTAAACGATGCCGATCCTGCGAGTGGCAACTTCAGGCTCAACTTACCGATTGATTCCGTCGAGTCAGTGCAGGTGTTTCAGCATCCCTACACGGCCGAATATGGGGCGTTCACTGGTGGCATCACAAAAATCCAGACTAGACGCGGCGGTGAGCAATGGCATGTTGAGTTCAACGACTTCCTGCCGGACTTGCGTTACACCGGTGGCAAGATCGTCGGGGTAGCGGAAGACAGTCCAAGATTCAATTTCAGCGGTCCACTTATTAAGGATCGACTGTTTCTCGCCCAATCGCTTTCTTACACTATTGCTAAGCAGCCGGTTCGCGGACTCACTTTCCCCACTAATGAAACCAAAACCGAGTCCCAGAGTTACTTCTCGCAGTTCGATGCAATCTTGAGTGGGCACCACACCGAGACCTTTACCTTTGGCTATTTTCCGCAGCGAGATCAATTTGTTAACCTCGATCTCTTCCGCCCGCAATTCGCAACGCCGAACTACAAACAAAAGGACTTCACGTTCGGGGCCCGCGACAATTACCAGTTCAAAGCTGGGCTTTTGCTGTCTGCGTTCTCGCTGAAGCGCTTCCACGCTGATATCTGGGGACAAGGCGTTGAAGAACAAACGCTGACTCCTACAGGCGAAGGCGGCAACTATTTTGCGCAACAGTCGCGGAAGTCTCAGCGGGCAGAACTTCTTGAGGTCTTTACCTTCCCCACCCGCAAGTTATTAGGTATCACTCAGGAAATAAAGGTCGGGTTCGATTTCAATAGCGTTACCACCCACTTTAACTATGCTGCGCGCCCGGTAAATATTCTGCGCAGCGACGGGACGCTCGCGGAACGAATCGTGTTTCGTGGCGTTCTACCTATCGACGCTCACAATCACGAATACGTCGGCTTCGTACAGAATCGTTTGTTATTGCGTTCAAATCTTAATTTTGACGTCGGGCTGAGATACGAAAACCAGCAGGTTGCGGACGAGACCAATCTGGCGCCTCGTGCAGGCTTTGCCTGGTCTCCGCTCAATGATGATCGGACCGTCCTGAGAGGAGGGTTCGGATTTTTCTATGACAAGGTGCCCCTCAACATTCGCAGCTTCGGTCGGTACCCGTCACGAACTGTAACCCGCTACGAAGCTGACGGTGTGACATTGATGGATAGTCATCATTTCGTGAATGTCCTGGTTGACACGCCACCCATCACTACTCTCGACTTTCGAAGAAGATCGAGCTTGGAAGCCGGTTTCGTTCCGGAAAATCTGAGATGGAACTTGCAACTCGACCAGGTAGTAGCGCCCTGGTTGAACTTGCGCGCAAACCTGACTACGAGTCACACGGATCATATCTACATCGTTAACCCTGAACTGGACTTCAGAGGGCGAAGCGGCATCGTATTACGCTCGGCCGGTCAAGCCACCTACCGCGCTCTGGAATTGACCGCACTTTTCCGCTTACCGAATAAGGATCAATTTTTCGTTTCATACGTTCGCTCACGCGCGCGCGGAGACTTAAATGATTTCAATAGCTATTTCGGCGACTTCGGCGCACCCGTTGTTCGGGCTAACCAGTATGGAAACCTGCCATTCGATGTGCCAAACCGGCTGCTGGCATGGGGCACTTTCAGCCTGCCGCACCGTCTTACAATTGCGCCAATATTCGAGATGCGCACCGGGTTTCCCTATTCTGTGCGCGATGCCGAACAAAACTTCATCGGTGAACGCAACTCGGACCGCACCCGCTTTCCGACGTTTGTTTCGCTCGACGCCGAAATTGCCAAAGACTTCCAAGTGACTAAGAAGTACGGAATAAGGTTATCGCTTCGTGGTTTCAACCTTACAAACCATTTCAATCCACGAAACGTTCGCGCTAACACCGCCGACCC
>WNFT01005389.1_pt1 | contig 18410 bp, 13 predicted proteins | sample 5400191 | NCBI WGS metagenome assembly WNFT01 (sample SAMN13153359, study PRJNA577476) | soil metagenome | isolation source: 80 cm saprolite under Madrone tree | place: USA:California | collected 2016-06-14 | reverse complement strand
CAACCGCGTCATGTGTGAATCGTTTCTAAAGCACGCCCAGCGCGACCCATCAAACGAGCTCGGCAAGTCCATCATCTTCGCTGTGAATCAAACCCACGCGACCGCGCTGACTAAAATCCTCAACGACATTCAACCCAATCTCGCTGTCACCATAACCTCCCGTATTCCGGATGCTTCGAGCATCGCCAAGGATTTTCGCGACGGTAAACGCGCGGAAAAAGTCGCCGTCTCCGTTGACATGCTTTCTACCGGCTACAATTGCCGCGATTTGCTCAATGTTGTCCTCATGCGGCCCATCTTCTCCCCTACGGAGTACATCCAAATCAAAGGCCGCGGCACTCGTCTCTTCAAATTCCGGCTTGGCAACACCGAATATGATAAGAAATTCTTCTTTCTGATGGACTTCTGTGCTGTCGCGGAATATTTCGAGGAAAAGTATGACTATTCGGTTCCTTTGCCTCTGCCTAGACCCAAGCCAAGGATCGAGCCCACGCCAGAAGGGCCAGGAACGCCGGGAGCACCTCAACCCGGCCCGCGCGAGCCCGGCGGAGATACCGGGGAGCCGGAACCTGAACCCGAGCCTCCTTCACAACGGCCGGAAATCCCCACTTGGACGGGACGCGACATTGTCGCTTCGGAAGAAGTCCGCATCATTGGACCGAACGGTGAAAAGGTAGACGTGATGACCTTCCGTGGCTCCTTTGAGCGCGATGTAGTTGAGTTCGCCAAAAAGAACCCGCATTTCAAAGATGCCGTCGAGGACGAAGACGACGACACAATCGAGACCATCCTTCAGGAGCGCTTCTTCCACAAACCGGAGATGTACTATTCGTCTGACAAGCTGGTCCGTTCCTACGGTGTTCCCGCACCCACTTCAGCCTTTGTATACAACGCCCTGGGAAGAAAGCCTCTGCCCACGAAGGACGACCTCATATCGGACACCGTGGACTCCATAGCCTCGCAATTCAACCTCCGTTACAATGAACAGAAGCTGGTAAGCGCCACCGTCAATTTGCTCGCCGATGATCCGGAATCGCTGCAGAAGTTCTTGCAAGGCGACATGACCATTTTCACTGCCAGCCAGTTCACTCAATTGGGCGGTTTGCCCGCCTTGCTTTCTTTCAAGGAACGAGACGAAGTGTTTGAAGCCGTGCGGCAATCTATCCTCATTCGTCAGTCTGTTCTTGGAGCATCCATCTCGTGACCAATTTTCATTCGTCGGGCCTGCGGCAAAAAGTCGACCAGCTCATGGACATCCTCTGGTCCGGTGGCGTCAACAATCCCATGGACTCCATTGAGCAAATTTCTTACCTGCTCTTCTTGCGCCTGCTCACCGAGAGGGACGAACAACTGGCGCAGTTGAACAAGAAATACAAACGCTTCTTCTCCGGTAAATGGGCAAAGTTTGCCTGGGGCAATTTTGTAACACTTACAGGAGATGCGCTGTTCGATGCTGTTCGGTCCGCCATCGAAAGTATCCACGAGCTTCCCGGCCTCTCCTCCACCGGAAAACTCCTCTTCAATCGCGCCACATTGAAGATTTACGACCGCCCAGCCTTGCGCGCGGTGATCCAAGGTATTCATGAAATGGACCTCGCGGCCCACAATGGGGAAGACCTCAAGGGCGACATGTACGAGTACTTGCTCAGCAAGATCGCCATGTCGGGCACCAACGGCCAGTTCCGCACCCCGCGCCATATCATTGCCATGATCGTAGCCCTTGTGAATCCTCAGCCCGGAATGCGAGTATGCGATCCAGCGTGCGGCACTGCCGGTTTTCTGATCGCCGCGTACGACCACATCCTCCGAGCTCACACATCGAGGGCGGATTTGGCAAAAGGCCATCCAACCGGCGGCGAGCTCAAATCCGCTCAATGGAAGTTCCTTGAGGAACACGCCTTCACCGGGTACGACAATGACGCCAACATGGTGAAGATCGGCATCCTGAACCTATACCTGCACCGCCTGGAGAAAGCCAACATCGAGCTGCACAACCCGCTCACCACCGGCAAAGGTGGCAGCTACCCCGGCTTGCTCTTCGACGTGATTCTAGCCAACCCACCTTTTGCTGGAAAGATTCAGAACGAAGGAATTCTATCCGACCTCAACCACAAGCTGAACACCCGCGCCACCGAACTCCTCTTCCTGAAATGGTTTGTCGACCACCTCGCGCCCAATGGCCGCGCCGGTGTCATCGTGCCGAACGGCGTGCTTTTCGGTTCTAACAATGCGGCGACCGCCCTGCGCGAATTGCTCCTGATCCAGTGCGACCTACAAGGTGTTATCAGCCTACCCAGCGGAGTGTTCAGGCCCTACGCAGGCGTCGCTACCGCCGCTCTCATCTTTCAAAAGGGGAAACCGACAAAGTCCGTTTGGTTCTACGATCTCACCGCCGATGGCTTTAGCCTTGACGACAAACGTGTGCCGATTGAAGCCAACGACATTCCCGACGCCCTCGCCAGGTGGCCAAATCGAGAAGAAGGTCCCAACAGCTACCGCGTGCCAATCGAAAAGATTCGCGAAAATGACTGGAGCCTCACGGCGGCCCGCTACAGACCGGTAACGACCGCAGCCATCAACCATGACGCACCAGTAAGAATCCTCAGCGACGTCCTCAACATGGAAAGCGAAATCATCCGGCGTGGTCAAGCGCTACTCACGCAAATCAGCGAAAACAAATGAAACGCTGGCCGACGAAACCACTGAGCGAAGTCTGCGCCATCAACCCAAAATTGGAGGCATCGGAAATTCCTGTCGCCAATGCCACAGTTACCTTCATCCCAATGGCTGCCGTGGATGAAGCAAGCGGTGGTATCGCCCGGCCAGAGTCCCGCTCATACGGACAAGTCGCTAAGGGCTATACGCCGTTCAAGGAGAACGACGTTCTATTTGCCAAAATCACGCCTTGTATGCAGAACGGCAAAGCCGCTATTGCTCGCAATCTATACCACGGTCTCGGCTTTGGCTCGACGGAGTTTCATGTTCTTCGCCCGAGTGCCAGCTTGCTGCCGCGATGGGTGTTCGCCTTCATTCGCCAGCCTTCTTTTCGCTCGGCCGCCGAAGCCAGCTTCACGGGAAGCGCAGGTCAACAACGTGTGCCCGCCGACTTCCTAAAGAAGGCCCTCATTCCTGTCCCGCCCTTGGCGGAACAGGAGCGGATCGTGAAGCTACTAGACGAAGTAGAGGAGTTGCGGAAACTTCGAGCCAACGCGGACCACCGCACCGCCGACCTCATCCCCGCCCTTTTCCACGAAACGTTCGGCGATTTGGGCGAAAATCCAAAGAACTACCCTATTCAGCTTCTTGAGCAACTGTGTGTCAAGATAACGGACGGAACACACCAACCGCCGCCGTTCACAAACAACGGGATTCCGTTTCTCTTTGTCAGGAATATTGTTAGTGGCTCTATCGACTTCGACACGGAGAAGTTCATCACGGAAGAAACATTCGCGGAGCTGACACGCAGGGTTAAACCACAGCGCGGGGACATTCTGTATTCCACGGTCGGAAGCTACGGCGTTGCGGTACATGTAGAGACGGACAGGAAATTTGCCTTCCAGAGGCACATTGGCCATCTGAAGCCGAACTGCCAGCAGATTGATAGCTGCTTCCTCGCAGCCCAACTCAATATGTCCTCGCTGAAGTCACAGGCAGACCAGAGCGCGAGAGGCATTGCGCAGAAAACCGTGAACCTTGCCGAGATCCGCAAGTTCAAGGTGCTTGTCCCCCCCGCTAACTGAGCAAAGGCAGTTCACCAGCCAAGTAACAAGAATCCGAGAACTAGAAGCCCAGCAAACCGCCAGCCGGGAGCGTCTCAATGCCCTCTTCCAATCCATGCTCCATCGCGCCTTCCGCGGCGAACTCTAACCTTTTCAACGCCTTCCCGCTCCTTTCGAATGATATCCAACAAATAACTTGACACGCAGACTACTTCCTGCTATTCTCTCCCGTGTTTGTCATTCACAATTCGCGCCCGCGCCCTGCGCTTCCGCGCCGCTCCCATCCCTCCGTCGGACCGGAGATCCGCTCCCTCCAATCCTTCCAGCGTTTCACTCTTCAAACCTTCAAACAGTACGTGGCCTCGTCACGTGACGAAAAACCCGTCACCGCAACTCCTTTATTTCACTCACTTATAAACTGTGACGCCCGTAACTCCTTTAAAATCCGCTCTTACGCAAACTGCCCGGTGTCACTCGCCTTTTCCCCCAACTCCCAGACGCTCCATGTCCCCCTAAGTTCTTTAGCTGCAACACTTATGGACCCAACCCGCAAGTGTTGCAAACAAAAGACTTACGACAGACTTACGCCCCAGCTAAACCCTTTAGATGCAACACTTACAAAAAGCCAGGGGGAGGGCGTCCTCAACCTTCAACTTTTTCAACCTTCAAAAATGCCAACCTATCCCCGATCGGGTAGAATGCCCCGTTCGATCCGGAGGAGGAGATGAGGACAAGAGTGCGAACGTTCGGGATTATGGCATTGCTCGGCGCGGTGCTGTTTTGCGGTTCGGCGACGCTCGCGCAGCAGCAACAAGATTTCTCCAAAGTGCAGATTAAGGTCACCAAGGTTTCCGGCAACATCTACATGCTCGAAGGAGCGGGCGGCAACATCGCGGCGTCTATCGGCGAAGACGGCATCGTCATCGTGGACGACCAGTTTGCTCCGCTCGCCGAAAAAATCCAGGCTGCCCTGAAAGACCTGAAAATCACCGACAAGCCCGTGCGCTTCGTCATCAACACGCACTATCACGGAGATCACAGCGGCGGCAACGAGCCCTTCAGCAATGCCGGTTCCACGGTGATCGCGCAGGATAACGTTCGCAAGCGCCTCGAATCCGGCGGCACCGCCGGGAATGGCGGTTCCATCAAAATGGAAACCAAGCCCGCGCCCAAAGCCGCGCTGCCGATCATCACTTTCGAGCACGATGTGACCGTACACCTCAACGGTGAAGACATTCGCGCGCTGCACTTCCCCTCCGGCCACACCGACGGCGACTCCATCATCTTCTTCCCGAAAAATAATGTCGTGCACATGGGCGACGACTTCGTGCGCTACGGTTTTCCGTTCATTGACGTGGCTAGTGGCGGCAGCGTTCAGGGCATGATCGACGCCATGGAAAAAGCCAGCGCGCAGTTACCGGCGGACGTGAAAGTGATTCCCGGCCATGGCGCGCTCTCCAACCTTGACGACGTCCGCGCTTTCACCAAAATGCTCAGAGAAACTTCCGCGGTCGTGCAGAAAGCCATCAACGATCACAAAACCCTCGAACAGATGAAGCAGCAGAAAATTCTCGAGCCCTGGGCGAAATGGAAAGGCGATTTCGTCAACGAAGACGCTTTCATCGAGACGCTCTTCAACTCGCTCACCGGTCACAAGGGCGAGTTCATGAAACACAACTGAAAGGAGACTTTGGTTTTTGTAGGGGCACGATAAATCGTGCCCTCCGCGGCTTTCGGTTTTCGCTTCAGGGCCGCGCGTTCGGCGAAAAAAAACCGATCGGCAGGTCGCGCGCCGTGCGCAATCCCGCCGGCGCGTCAAGAATCACCGGGATGGAATTCACCACCACCGACGCCGTGGCGATGTCGCCATGCGAGCCGCCCGATCTTTCGCGCCGACATACATTTGCAGTTCGAGATACACGAGTTCTTTGCCGTCCTTCGAGAGGCCGCGCCCGATCTGGTGTACGCCCGCAGCCTGGCCCGCTTCGACGGTCAGGTATTCGGTCTGCACGCGTTCCGTTGCGATTTTTGGTTCGATCGTTTCGCTGATTTCCTCGACCGGCAGGTTCAAACTGTCCGCCACCATGGCCACGGACTCCGGCAAACCCACGTGTTTGATTACGCCGGCTTGCACTTGCGCGCGAAATTCTTCAACGGTCATTCCCGCGCCGATTTTTTTCTGAAGCGGCAACCGGCGCTTGGAAGCATCCACCACGCGCAGCGCTTTGGCGTGTTCGATGCGCTGCGAAACAGCCGCGAGCGTCACCACCAGCTTGTCCATCACGAAGCCGGGATTCACGCCCGTGCCCACCAGCGCCACGCCCATCTCTTTCGCCGCCGTGTCCAGCTTGGCCGCCAGTTCGGGGTGCGTTCGAAACGGGTATGACAATTCTTCACAGGTAGAAACGATGCAAGACTCCGCTGCGAGGCAGCCGAGTAATTGATCCATCACGTTTGCGAGCGACGACGACGTCGAATGCATCACCACGTCCGCGTTTTGTTCCAGAACTTCTTTCGCGTCCGCGGAGACGGCCACGCCCCACGGCGCATCCTTTGCGCCAACGATCTCTCCCAGGTCGCGGCCGACTTTGGCGGGATCGGTGTCGATGGCGCCGATAATTTCGATGGCCTGTTTTTCCCGCATCAGGCGCGCGATGGAAGCGCCGATGGGTCCGACACCAAACTGGATGGCGCGAATTTTCTTTTTCAACTCGTTCTCCGTCCCTTTGCGGCGCCGGCTTCTTTGCTGCCAGCAAGATACTGATGCACACACCGCGCATTTTCGTCTCTAAAGAAACCCCTACGATAATGGAATTCGCGGAAGCATTCAACGAAGAACCGTTCGAATCGCCGGCACACGCTGAAATGCATAGCACCGAAGCCGAAAATGTTGCCAGTGCGGAGCTTGCGCCGCATAATGGCGGAGAGAACGCAAGCAGATTCCGGAGGCGCCATGCCGGCAAAAAAACTTACCGATACGGAGATTTCAGCGCTATTGCCCAAGGCCAAAGGCTGGAGCGTGGTGAACGGCAAGCTGCACCGCGAGTTTGCATGCAAGGACTTCGTCACGGCTTTCGGCAACATGACGCGCGTTGCGCTCGTAGCGGAGGCCATGAACCATCATCCCGAATGGTTCAACGTGTGGAACAAAGTGGTCATCGACCTGAATACCCACAGCGTGAAGGGCATCAGCGACTACGACTTCGTGCTGGCGGAAAAAATCAATGAAATTTTCGAGCCTTTTCCGCCGCTGAGCCTTCCCGGCAGCGGAAAGGGGCAGTGAACTTTTCGCGCGTGATTCGCGCCGTTTCGAATTGGCTGGAAAGGTGTGACCGCGGCACGGTTTTCCTTATGGTTCGACGCCTTTCCTGCGCCAGCCGAAACGGCGCCGGCTGGTGCGCGAAATTTCAATGAAGCTAAGAATGAGACATTGGGAGTTGAACCAGCCGCCAATCTGATCTGAGAGCCGGAAGCAGGAGTTCGCCAACCCCGTTTGCCAAGTGCAGTACGCGAGTGAGGCCGCAGTCCTGCCTGGCAGGGCAGGTCTGCTGAGCCGCCAAAGAATTGTCGTGCAACACCCCACCCACCCCGGGAGGTGAGAACGAACCTGTTTTCACCTCCCTTTTGTTTTCCCAGGCTAGCCGCTGAGAACATTTCCGTTCCGAAATGAACGTGAGGCTCTTTGTAACAGGCCTCCAATGGACCTCGCGATGACAAGCCATCTGGCCTGCCTCTTGGTTTGGCTGATACCTTGCGTCGAGCCCGGGCTCGGTTAAGATGACTCAGTCGTCGCCATCGAGCCCAAAATGAGCGCCTCCCCAGCCTCGCTGCTCTCTCTCGCACGAGTCACCGTGATGCGTGGCGACCGCGCGGCCCTCGAAGACATCAACCTGGAGATCGCCTGCGGGGAGCACGTGTGCATCCTGGGGCCGAATGGCTGCGGGAAATCGACGCTCATCAAGACGATTACGCGGGAGTGCTACCCGGTGGCGCGGGAGGGATCACGCATTTCCATACTGGGGCGCGAGCGATGGAATATTTTTGAGCTGCGCTCGATGCTGGGCATTGTTTCGCCGGACCTGCTGGCGTCGTGCACGACGGACGCTACCGGACGCGACGTGGTGCTCTCCGGATTCTTCAGCAGCACGCGGATTTTTCCGCATCACCAGCCCGATCCCGGCCACTTGACGCGCGCGGAAGCGGCCCTGGAGCGGCTGGGCATCGCACATTTGGCCAGCCGACCCGTGAGCCAAATGTCATCCGGAGAAGCCAAACGGACGCTGATCGCGCGGGCCCTGGTCCACAATCCGCAAACGCTGCTGTTTGACGAGCCGAGCAACGCGCTGGATATTGCCGCGCAATTGCAGCTTCGCAGCACGGTGCGGGAACTCGCCACGGGCGGGATGGGGATTCTGTTGGTCACACACCACGTCTCAGAAATATTACCGGAGATGGAGCGAGTCGTTCTCTTGCGTGAAGGGCGCATCCTAGCGGATGGTCCCAAGTCTTCGGTCCTCACTGAGGAGCATCTTTCCGAATTGTTCGGGGTTCCGATCCGCCTGGCTGCACACGATGGTTTCTTCCATCTCTACTGAGACGCAAAAAGCAAACTATTCTTTCTTTTCAAATGTGGGCAGGCACGCCTAGTGCATTGCAAACTCGTCGAGAGCGGCGCTCAGGCGTTCGAGGCCGGAGCGAAGTCCGGCGGTATCGCCGCCAATGCCAATCCGGAAATGATGAGGCATCTCGAAAAATTCTCCCGGAACAACGGTGGTTTCATATTTCTCGCGGAGCAATTTGAAAAAGGATTGAGGATCGCCGCGCGTTAAGCGCGGGAATACAACGGTGCCGGCGGGTGGACGAAAAGATTCGAGGTCGCGCCGCGAATCGAGGAAAGCATCGAGGAGCGCGCGATTGGCGGCCAAGAGCGTTCGCGCCCGTTCGCGGAATTGATGCAGATGATCGAGCGCCATTACGGACATGCGCTCGGCGGGGTGCGCGCCGGTAGCCGCAAACAAATCGTTCAGCAGCCACATGCGGCGTGCCAGAGCCGGCGAAGCAATGATCCAGCCGCAACGCAATCCGCTCAGACCGTAAACTTTTGTAAGACTACTGGTAACAATAAAAGGGTTTTCACTGGCGGGCGCGAGCGCCTGGCCAATCGGAAAGCAGAACGGCGCGCTGCGGCCGAACAGCATCTCCAGATAAACTTCATCCAGCAGAACATGAGCACGCGCGCGCAGCGCCAGTTGGCCGATGGCGCGCAGCGTTTCAGCGGGCATCAATGCGCCGCTGGGATTGTGCAGATTGGTCAGTACAATCAGCCGCGTGCCGGATGTGATCGCCTGCGCCATCTCCAGCGCGTCGATGGCAAAACCGTTTTCAAACCGCCGGGAAATTCGCTTGATGCGCGCTCCCAGATATTCGGCGGCGTCGAGAATTGGTCCATAAGCAGGCTGTTCGAGCAGCACTTCATCGCCGGGATCAAGAACCGCGGCCATCGCTAAATGGTTGGCCATGGAGGTGCCGGCCGCAGTAACCACGGATTCTTCCGGCACGCCCGCGTGATGCGCGAGCCGCTGAATCAGCGGCGCATAACCGTAAGCGCCGGGGGCATTAATTTCCAGGTTTTCCAGGCGCAAAGGAAATTCCGGGAAGGGCACGCCGAGGAGGCCGCTCGTGGCCAGGTTGAACTTCGCGTGCGAAAGCGTCTTCGCCCATTCCATATACGGCGAACGTTTTTTCCGTGCTACAGCATTCACGACGTGGGTCCCTCCCGGTTTTTCGCGCGCCACAAAAAGTACGCCGGCAATCCGGCGATGGCAATGCCGAGGCCAATGAAGGAGCGCTTGGGATCGTGCGCGAACGTGCTCATGACGACAATCCATTCCGCGGCGATGAAGAGCAGTGTCGTCCAGGGATGTCCCGGGACCAGATAATCCACTTTGTCGGCGCCCACAGTGGCGGCGCGGCGTAGCACAAACAAACATGCGGCCGTAAGCCCAAAGAAGAGTGAGTCCATGGCCACAACGTAATTGATAACTTGCGCGAAAGTGCCCGTCAGCGCGATGGCAATGGCCCAGACGCCCTGCAAGGCGATGGCGACGACCGGCACGCGCGTCCGCGGATGTACCCAAGCCACGCTGCGGAAAAAGACGCGGTCTTCGGCCATCGCAAAATACACGCGTGGCGCGGTCAAAAAGGATTGCGCTAGAAATCCGAAAGCGGAGAAGGCAATACCTGCCGCGATCAACGTGGCGCCGCGCGGGCCCAGGAGCGCGCGCATCACGGCGGAAGCCGGCGTCGTGGCGGCGGCCAGCCCGGCCGGCCCAAGCGCGCGCACGTAAACAAAATTCACCGAGGTGTAGACCGCAATGACGCCAAGCACGCCCAAAACCAGGCCACGCGGGAGGGTCTTGCGCGGGTCGCGGATTTCTCCGGACAAGAAGCTCGAGGTATGCCAGCCGCCGTAGGCGAAAAGGACCGGCGTCATGGCGGATCCAAAAGCGATGGCGAGGTTGAGAGACGGAGGCTGGTCCAGAAGCGGGCGCCAGGAAATCTGCGAAGTGCCGCCGCGCAAAAAGCTGCACGCCTCGAGCATGCCGATGGCGGTGATGGCCGTCAGCGTCATTGCGGATTGCACGCGGCTTCCTGCGCGCACGCCCAGGCAGTTGATGGCGGTGAGCAAGGCGAGCGCCGACGCGGCGATGATGGAAGCATTGATCTGCCAGCGCGTCAGCTCGAGAAAATAGCGCGCGAAAGTCACGGCGACCGCGGCCATTCCGCCCGTTTGGATCACCAGCAGCAGCACCCAGCCGTAGAGGAACGCGACTCCGGGATGGAGGGCGTCGCGCAAGTAAGCGTATTGCCCGCCGACGACGGGCAAGCGCGACGCCAGTTCGGCGTATATGAATCCGCCGAGAAGGGCGATGACTCCGCCGGCGATCCAGGCGCTCAGGATCAGCGCGGAGGTATGTACGCGCCCGGCGACGAGGTAAGGATTAATGAAAATTCCCGCGCCGATGATTCCGCCCATCACGGCCATGGTGGTGCCAAACAGGCCGAGGTGCCGCGCGAGCGCGCCGCTCGAGGGAGATGGTCCGCCGGGGATTTCGGATTGTGTCATTGAGCTGGGCGAGTCCTTGTGCAAGCTAACGCCGGCGATGGACGTGGCTGCACTCAGCTCTTCTGTGCTACGGCGTACAGAAATTCGACAAAGGAGAAGATTGCGCCATTCATGCCTTGGACTTTCGGATTTTTTGATTCGATGACGTAGTACTCGTCGGGAGCGTGCGCGCCGCTTCCATGGCCGAGTCCGAATGGACCGGCGGCGAGGTGCAGCGGCTCGCCGGTGAAGACGTAACCGGGCCACGATCCAGCGCTGCGCGGGAGAATAACCGGGTCGATCCCGCCCTTGCGGTACACGGCGGCTTCGACGCGAATGATTTCTGCGTCGGCGGGCGTGCTGTTGGGATCGTACCCGCCGGTCATGCGCACGTCGATATCGCCAAAACCTTTTTTCGCCAAATGGGCTTTGAGCGCGGCGAGCGCTTCCGCGGCCGTCATGTCCGGAACGAGCCGCAGGTCGAGCTTGGCCACGGCTTTTCCGGGAAGAATCGTTTTGCCGCCCGGCCCGATGTAGCCGCCGACAAGGCCTTCGATGTTCACCGTGGGGCGCGACATCAAGAGTTCGAGGGCTTCCTGCCAGCTCACGTCGTGAACCCAATGTTCCACTCCAAGGAGTTTCTTTGCTTCCGACTCGCTCATCCGCCGCGCGGCTTCCGCGATCATTTTCTTTTCGCCTTCGGAAACCGGGCGAGCCTTGTCGGCGAAGCCTTCGATGGCCGGGTCGTTGCCGTCGGGCGAGACCAGTGTCGCCAGCCCTTCGACCAGGTGCCACGCGGGACTATCGAGGCGCGCTTTGTTGCTGGAGTGCACGTCCTTGCGCGGGCCGCGGCCCCAGCGCTCGCCGCTGGAAACCAGTTCGCATTCGATGACGCCCTTTGCGCCCAGCGTCATGGTGACTTCGCCGTCCAGCCCTTGCGATGCGCTGGGCATGAAGATGCCCATGCAATTTTTCAGCGCGCTAAGCACTTCCGGCCGCCGCACAATTTGCGGAAAGTGCGGCGAGCCGATTTCTTCTTCGCCTTCGCCAACGAAAACGAGGTTCACCGGGAGCTTTTTGCCCGCGCCACGAATGGCGTGCAGTGCCGCGAGAAACGTCGCCTCGGGCCCTTTCTGGTTTACCGCGCCGCGGCCCATGATGACTTTGCCCAAGCCGGGCTTATCAACGAGCGCGGCCTCAAACGGCGGCGAAGACCACTCGGCGGGATCGGCCTGCTTCACGTCGTACATGTAATAAAGGCCCAAAGTGCGCGAGGCGCCGGCATCGAGCGTTGCAAAGATTCCCGGCTGGCCGTCCGTGGGAATTTTTGTGGTTTGCTGGAATCCCGCGTCGCGCAACATGCGCATGGTCAGCTCGCAGCCTTCGTTCATGCCGCGGTTTTCCGCGGCGATGGACGGCTGGCGGATCCAATCCTGCAGCCGCTTGACGGACTCGTCGTGACGCTTCTCGATTTCCGCGCGAATGGCGTCCACGTCACTGGCAGCCGCCGAGCTGCGAGCCCAGGTGGGCCAGGCGAGGGTGGCTGCGCTGGCTGCAGCAGTCGCGGCAGCACCTTGAAGGAATGTGCGGCGGTCGGAAGGCGAAAGAAGTGGCGAGAAATTGGAAACGCTCTGCTCGCGCTCGTTCTCAAGATGATCATGACTGGAATCTGAAGCATTTGGCATGGCAGCCTCCGCAAAAGAATTTTCTGCTGATACTGAAACTGGCGCGCGCGGTGATCAACGCGGGGAGATTATACCTTCCCGGTTCAGTCAGCAATGGTGGAAGTGGAAGAGGGCCGTCTGCCGTGAGGGCGGCGAAAGCGAATCTCGGCCGCGTTATGATTGAGAAACCGCGCGATCGTCCCGTTTGGACCGACTGCGCAGCCATTAAAAACGTCCAAAAGGACGACCGCATTGAGATTCAGAGAGTCCGTGTGCTTCCAGCGGATGCCCTCGTCTTCACTGAAGTCTTGCCCATTGGGACCGATGGCGAAAATGGACAACTGATTGGACGCTACGCCAGATCGAAAACCGCCGGGCTGTTGCTTCGAAAGCTCCCAGGTCTGGCCATCGTCGAGGGAGTGCGCGGCAACGGCGAATGCGCGCCCGGGAGCTTGATAGTCACCGCCGACAACAACGACGTCTCTGTCCCTTCCGCGCCAGCGAGCAATCGAGAAGATACCTGAGGAGGCGTTGCCGTGGGCAACGGGAGTTTCGGAAACGGTCCAGACGCGTCCCGAGTCTGCAGAGTGGAAGACGCGGGCGGCCGGGCCACCTGTGCCAAAGAAAATGTCCTCGCCGGAAAGTAAGAGAGAAGAATTGCTCGCGGCAAACGCGCCCTCGCCGGGAAGGGCCTTCGGCATGTTTTCCGTTGGTAGCGGGCTCCAGTGCTCGCCGTCCGCTGTGTTCAGCAACAGAAACTTTCCGTCGATGGGATCGCCGAGGGCGACGCATTTCTTTTCCGAAACGCACTTCAGTGCGTCAAGAAAAAATTCCTTGCGTTTGTCCGTGTATCGCAGAGTCCAGATTGTGCCGCCGTCGATAGTTTTGTAGATGCGCGATTTCTCCCCCTCGCCGCTGGACATCACATAAGCTGTGGTGGCGTTGAAAGCCACAATCCCGCGGAAGTCGAGCGCCTCGCCGCCAGCCACGTGTAGGCGCTTCCACGTCTTGCCTTCATCGAGGGAGCGGAGGATCACTCCGTTCGAGCCCGATGCCCAAACGACCGGAGTGCGCGCGCCTTTGGCGTTCTGGACGTAGACGGCGCTTACGCCGCGCAGATTCGTGTCTATCCCGCTGGTCTGCACTTTCCACCACTGACCCTGGACCGGAGAAGTGAAGAACAAGAGTAGAAAAAAGATCCGCATAGCGCGCATTCTAACAGGCTGCGTCGCGCGATTTCCCGGAAAGCGCGCTTAACCCCTTACCGGGCTTCCGGTTTGAGCAACTCGTCCAAATAATCGGGCTTGTCGGGGTTGCGGGCGAGATGCGGATAGCGCTCGCCGTCGTGGTAGTCAATCGAACAGATCTTGTAGTAATCGTTGACAATCACCAACAACTCAATCGGCCGCGAATTGGTCTTACTCGCTTTGATGGCGTCCTCAAGAATCTCGGCAGTGAACAGGCGGCCATTCACGCCCGCCACCTTCATTCCTGGAGCGAGGCCTGCCTTAGACGCCGACCCGCCGAATATGACGTCGCTAACAACTCCCTCCCGGCTGAGGTTCAGGCCGATGGTGAAAGTGCTAACGGAGATGCCACGTGAAGTTCGTCCCGGAGCCGGCTGCTCAGATGTGAATGTCAGTTTCCAGCCGCTCGCTTCAATGCCGCCTGCCGGCGACTCTGGGGAGACGGACATCAAACGGCTGTTCCAGAATCCAACCCAGTCGTACTTCACTACTTGATTCATCGTCTGCGTGAGTTCGTCGAATGTGTACGGCTTCAGTTCCGGGCCATTGTTGGCTCCGCCATAAAAAATGTGAAAGAAATCTTCAAGCGATTTCTGGCCGTGGCTTTGCTCATGAATAACGGCCGCTGCCTCGAGCCAGAGCAGCTCGCCTTCCTCGTAGTAATCCGAGCCGCGCCGCCAACTGGTCCATCCACCCGAGTCCGGTCCGCCCGTGAAAGTTCCCGCGACGGCCACAGCGGTATCCAGCACTGGCCGCCAGGTGCGTCCAGGGCGGCCCGGGCCGAGACTTGCGGCGTAACCCGCCAGAGCCTGGTGATAATCGTCGGCAGTCCACATTCCGCTGCGTGCGGCGAGCAAGTCGCCGAGATACGAAGTGTTACCTTCATAGACCCACAGCAGCTCGGTCTGCAGAGGCGCCTGGAAATCAGGAGTGGACAGGCCCTTCGGGCGGCGGAATTTTCCGCTCCAGGAGTGCGCGAATTCGTGGGCGAGTAAGCCGCCGACTTCGCGCGGGGCAAGCGGGGAGAGCAAAACGCGTTCCGGAAGGCGGCTGTCGTTGGATTCGTGGTGCTCGACGCCGAAGTGCGGCGTGTGGTCGCTCAGCGTCAGAAGAAAATGATAGTTGCGATAGTGCCGCGCCCCGAAAAGCTTTCCGGATTCGGCGACGACGTTCGTCAAGCCCTTCTGCACTTCGGGACTCATGGCCAGGGCCGCCTCGCTGTCCGAGACGACGTCAATCTCGTGGTGGACGGGTTCGCCGGGCGGTGTCAGGTCGAAGACACGGTAATACTCTCCGGCAATCAACGGAGAATCGAGTAAGCAATCGAGCGCCACGGATTGAAAAGCGATTTCGGATGTGGACTGGTTTTCGACGAGCAGCGCGGTGCCGAACTTCCAGCCGGCCGGAAGTTGCAGCGTGGGGCTGAAGATAATCCGGGACGCCGGCGCGCCCGCAGGATAGAGCAGGACTGCATACCAATTGAGATCCAGCAGTTTGGAGGTCGCTGTGCCTGTTAGACCGCCGGACTCAAGGAAGTCGAATGAAGCTTCCACCTCTTTGGCGCCGGACGGGACGTCGACGTGAAATGTGAAGACATCGAGAGTATCCCGCCTCCAGGGGAGAAGTTTGCCGTTTGTGGAGATTTTGAGGCCGGTGAGATTGGAGATGGGGCCCACCGGCGCGTGAACGCCTTGGATCCACTTTGGATAAAAGAGTGTCAGCGGGCCGGGCGCAGCCGGAATCACCTCGTGAACCCTCAGAATTTTCTGCGGGGCTTGCGTAGCATCGACGGCCAGACGAATTGCCGGGCTTGATTCCGCGAGAACAAAAACGTTGCCGAACGCGGCAGCCAAAGAGAGCAACAGCCAGAGGCGAACAGCAAGTTTGATCATTCGAAAAACTCCTTGGTGGGTCCAGAATACGCGGTCGTGCATCGGTCAAGGACTTGGTTCACCGGGCTGAAAAAAACCGCACTCCCGCGGGGCATCATATCGCTCGCTGCTCGCCGCTGCAACGAGGTTTGTCACAGCGCCGGGTGGTTCAATCCCGATCGAACAGAAAATCGAGAGGCAAGAAGAAATACAAACTAAATGTTTGAGTATTGTGCCTCGCTGCCTTAGACTTCCGCGGGCTTCCTGCCAGGGAGGACCCTGGAATCAAGCAGGCGTTGGAACAGATCAAGCAAATGGCGTAAGCGGACAGCCAGCCCGAAGAGTCAGCGGAGGTCTAATATGCGCGAGAAAAACCCAAGGAGACTGAACACTTTAGTATTTTTGTTTGTTGCCGGACTCCTCTTCTGGCCCGCGGCTGCCTCCGCCCAGTTTCATCCGAAGGACACGGAATGGCCGTCCTACGCCGCCGATTTAGCGGGAACACGCTACCGGCCTCTGAATCAAATCAACGCCTCCAACTTCAGCGACCTGGAAATCGCCTGGCGCATCAAGACCGACAATTTTGGCGACCGGCCGGAATACAAACTCGAAGGAACGCCGCTCATGGTCAACGGCGTTTTGTATGCCACGGCCGGATCGCGGCGCGCCGCGATCGCTCTGGACCCGGGTACCGGCGAATTGCTGTGGATCCACGGTGAGCATGAAGGAAAACGCGGCGGCGCCGCTCCCCGGCAGCTCTCCGGCCGCGGGCTGGCGTATTGGTCCGACGGAAAAGAAGAACGGATTCTGTACATCACGCCGGGCTTTCGTTTGATTTGCCTGAACGCGAAAAACGGCGTTCGAATTCCCTCCTTTGGAGACAACGGCGAAGTGGATTTGAAGCTGAATGACGATCAGGAAATCCTTCCGGATTTAGTTACCGGTGAAATCGGCATCCAGTCCGCGCCCGTGGTGGCCAAAGACACGGTAATTGTCGGCGCCGCTTTCCGCGAAGGCATGACGCCGAAGAGCATGCGCAACAACAAAGGATACGTGCGCGGATTCGACGTGCGAACCGGCAAGCGCCTCTGGATTTTCCATACCATCCCGAAGAAAGGCGAGTTTGGCTACGACACCTGGGAGAAGGGTTCCGCGGAATACACCGGCAACACCGGCGTGTGGACGCAGATCACCGTGGACGAGCAACTCGGATTGGTCTATTTGCCGGTGGAGTCGCCGACCAACGATTTTTATGGCGGGCACCGGCCGGGAAACAATCTGTTCGGTGAAACTCTGGTCTGCGTGGATTTGAAAACCGGCGAGCGCAAATGGCACTTTCAATTGGTGCACCACGCGTTGTGGGACATGGACATTTCCTCCGCTCCCATTCTTGCGGATATCACCGTCGACGGGAAACCACTCAAAGCCGTGGCCCAGCCGACGAAGCAAGGATTTCTCTACGTCTTCGATCGCGTGACCGGAAAACCCATTTGGCCAATTCCTGAAAAGCCCGTGGAAGTCGGCAGCGTCCCAGGCGAGTGGTACTCCCGGACGCAGCCGATTCCCTCGAAGCCGCCCGCTTACAGCCGCAACGGAGTCTCCATCGACGATTTGATCGACTTCACGCCTGCGCTTCGCGAGCGCGCGAAGGAAATTGCGTCGCACTATCATCTCGGCCCGGTCTACACCCCGCCGACGGCGAGCAAAGTCGAAGGGCCTCTCGGCACGCTCACCATGGGGACGGCCTCCGGCGGGACGAACTGGCCAGGCGGATCTTACGATCCGGAAACCCACAACGTTTACGTGTTTGCTTGCAACTCCTGCATCGAGCCGATCGGACTCGTGCCCGCGCCTAAAGAAGTTACCGATATGAACTACGTCGCGGGAACCGCCGGAAGAGCGGTGGAAGTTCTCCACGGTCCGGGCGAAAACGCCGGAGCCGATTCTCCCAAGCCGCCGAAGAAGGCGGCTGGCGGCGGTTTCGTTCGCATGGACGTCGAGGGATTGCCGCTAATCAAGCCGCCTTACGGAACGATTACCGCCATCAATCTCGACAAAGGAGAATTCGTCTGGCAGATTGCGCACGGCGAGACACCGGACGTCGTAAGGAATTCTGAGATTCTCAAAGGCATGAGCATTCCGCGCACCGGTCAGACAACTTACAACATCGGGACACTCGTCACCAAGACGCTGGTCATCGCCGGCGAAGGAAATGTCACTACGACGGCGGATCATCCACGCGGCGCGATGCTCCGTGCCTACGACAAGACTACCGGCAAAGAAGTCGGCGCGGTCTATATGCCGGCCCCGCAAACCGGATCGCCGATGACCTATATGGTCAACGGCAAACAGTACATCGTCGTGGCCGTCAGCGGCGGGCCCTACTCGGGCGAGTATATCGCCTACGCGCTGCCATCTGCGGGCGAATGAGCGGCTTGCTGTGCGGAAGAAAAGCACTGACCATTTGGCGATGAAAAACACAGCGGCCATTTTCGTTCTGGGCGCGATCGCTTTGCCGCTCAGCTTGCTTCGTGGGCAAGCGCCGTCTGCGGAGTCGCGTTCGGTGTGGGATGGCGTCTACACGGAGGAGCAGGCCAAGCGCGGCGAACCGCTTTACCGCAAAGAATGCGCGGCGTGCCACGGCGACATGCTCACCGGAGGCGAGTCCGCGCCACCGCTGACAGGCGGCCCGTTTCTTGCGAATTGGAACGGCCTCACGATGGGCGATTTGTTCGACAGAATTCGCAAGACCATGCCGCAAAGCAATCCTGGCCGCCTCACCCGCCAGCAAGACGCGGACATTC
>WNFT01003906.1_pt1 | contig 18412 bp, 17 predicted proteins | sample 5400191 | NCBI WGS metagenome assembly WNFT01 (sample SAMN13153359, study PRJNA577476) | soil metagenome | isolation source: 80 cm saprolite under Madrone tree | place: USA:California | collected 2016-06-14 | reverse complement strand
AGGCTTTGTTCAGGCCCTGGATTATCGAGACCATGAACATCACGGTGACGACTCCGACGCTCACACCAAGAATCGTCAGAGACGAGCGCAGCTTGTTGGCGCGCACCGTGTCAATTGCCATCCAGGCGGATTCTTTGATGTCGACGAAGTTCATAAGAATAGTAACGTGTGATGAGTAATGTGTGATTAGCGAACATCGCGTCTTCGTGCTACAGCAACGCGAAGCCCACCGACAACTTGACCAACCTCATTCGCGTGACTCATCAGTGAAGCAAACTTTTGCCAGGCAATGAAATCCTCGAACTTTTCAATCTTCTTACTCATGACTCTTCCTCCTGTGTTTTGAACTCATTACTCATCACTCATCACTCTGCCCTTAACGCTTCAATAGGATCGAGACGCGCGGCCCGCCAAGCCGGCCAAAGGCCACTGATCACGCCGACAATCGATGATACGCCCACGCCCAAAACCGCTGACCAAATGCTGATTAGCAAAGGAAAACCGATGGCCAGCGCAAGTAACCAGGCGGTTCCAAAGCCGGTCACGACGCCCATGACGCCGCCGATTGCGGTGACCATCACGGCTTCGATCAAAAATTGCGTGCGGATATCCTTCTGGCGCGCGCCGACCGCTTTCCGAATCCCAATTTCTTTCGTACGCTCAGTGACCGAAACCAGCATGATGTTCATCACCACGATGCCGCCAACGACCAGCGAAATCGCCGCCACGCCGATTGTCACCAGGTAGATGTTCGAAGTGGCGCTTGAATACAGATTAAGAAATACGTCTTCCGTTTCCAAAGCAAAGCCATCGTCTTCATCATGGAACGTCTTGCCACGCCGATTACGCATGATGGCCCGAACCTGATCCTCGGCGGCCTCCAGTTGAGCTGCGGTTTGGGTCTGAACGAAAACTACAATCGTGCCCGAGCCTGTGAATACGCCGCGCGCGACATTCAAACCAAAATTCTTCTTATAGGTTGCGAACGGAATGTAGATTCTGTTGTCACGAGAGACGCCGAAGAATTTTCCCAGCGGTTGGAGCACGCCAACAATCTTATATACGTGCCCACCAGCCCAAATGTCCTGCCCCACAACCTGATCCGGCGAATGATAAGGAAACATGTTCGTGACGATATCGGGTCCGATGACGCAGACTTCATGCGCAGAGTCGCCTTCGCTGTCGTTCCAAAGACGGCCCACATCCAAGGCCACGCCGTCAATATCAAACATGGAGATGGGGGCGATCCCCCGAACCGCAACGTTATCGGCTTTCTGGTTTTCATGCTTGATGCTGACCGCATCGTTGGCAGCGACACCCGTGCGCCAACACACCGTGCACAATCGGAAGACAGCCTGCACGTCATCTTCGGTGATGTCCTTACGCTTGTTGTACCTGATGAAGTCCTCGCGCGAGGTGATTACCCGCGGCCGTTTCGAGATCGTGAAGACGGTCGAACCCTGAGAAGAAAAGGTTTGCGCCACAGTCTGATCCAATCCCTTGATGATCGTGACTACGGAGATCACGGCGGTGACCCCAACAATGATGCCCACCAGGGTCAACGCAGTGCGCAATTTGTTCTGGCGCAGGCTGCTGGCCGCGACGCTAAACGCTTCCCATAGAGTGGAAATGCGCAGCCCTATGACGCGTCGAAGGGAATGTCGTGGTCTGCGTATAGTTGATATCTCGTGAGTGACGGCAGACATTAAATCCTCAAGTCTAACTCAGCTTAACATGACGAAAGGCACCCTCGCCTATCATTACCAGGAGCCGTGGCGAGAATGCCTGAACAAAAACAGAGATTGCTTTTGGAGTGCTATCTAATCTGTTCGTCCTTTTCGATCAGGCCGTCGCGAATTGCGATAATGCGATGCGCACGGGCGGCAATGTCGTGCTCGTGCGTGACCAGAATAATAGTGTTCCCGTCTTCATGTAGCTTCTCGAACAGGTTCATGATGTCATAGCTCGTCGCGGTGTCCAGCGCGCCGGTCGGTTCGTCAGCCAACAGGATGGATGGATGATTCACCAGCGCGCGCGCAATCGCGACTCGCTGGCGCTGGCCGCCCGAAAGCTCGTTGGGCCGATGCATCATGCGATCCATAAGATCGACTTCGCTCAACGCCTGCTTGGCCATTTCGTGACGCTTAGCTCCGGGAATGCCGCCGTAGATCAAAGGTAGCTCGACGTTATGCAGCGCAGTGGCGCGGGCCAGCAAATTGAAAGTCTGAAAGACAAAACCGACTTCCTGATTGCGTATGCGCGCCAATTCGTCATCGTCCATCTCGGAAACATTCTTGCCATTTAGCCAGTACTGTCCCTGCGACGGAGTGTCGAGACAGCCGATCAGATTCATCAAGGTTGACTTGCCTGATCCGGATGGCCCGGTGATGGCTACATACTCGCCGCGACGCACGTCGAATGACACGCCATGGAGCGCGTGCACTTTTTCAGCGCCCATGTCGTACGTCTTCCAGAGATCGCGCATCGCGATGAGCGAATTGGTCTTGCCATCGGCTGAAGGCAATTCCGGCTTGACGACTAAGCTCGGAGATATTGCTGGGGTCTCTATCGTAGCTTCGGCCATTAGTACTTATCACCTACGACGGGCTGGCGCCGGCTTCCGGTTTTTTTGTCTGTCGTTTCACGCTCGAGCCTTCTTTCAGGGTCTTGAGCACGCGACTCGGACCGGTTACAACTTCAGTTCCGGCTTGCAACCCGCTGACTATTTCGATGTCTGATTCTCCGGTAATGCCGGTAGTCACCTCGACGAACTTCACCTTGTTGTTCTTGTCCAGAATATAGAGGCCCTTCAATTCTTTCGGCTTCTCACCGAAGGGCGTTGGCGCGCTGCTCGCGACCGATCCGCCAGGCGTCGGTGTCGGCGGCGCCTTCTCGACAATCGCCTGAAGCGGGACGGCCAGCACGTTATTGTGGGTCTTAGTGGTAATCGTGGCCGTAGAATTCATGCCCGGCCGCAGCTTCTCGCTCACGTCTTCCGTAATGTCCTTGAGTTCCAGAGTCACTTTGAACTCTTTCGCTTCCTGCACGTTCACGCGATTCGACAGACCGCCCTGGGTGTCCGACTTGGCGATCGCCAGCGGGTTCTTCAGAGTCACGACCGCACTCAATTCCTTTTCACCAAGAGCGTCGACTTTGATCTTGGCCTGTTGACCCACTTCCACGCTCGCAATTTCCGTTTCATCCACATTTACTTCGACGTTGATTGTCGACATGTCGGCAATGGTCATCAGTGGAGTCGTGGACAATTGGGAGACGGCGTATTCGCCAACCCGAGTCGGGATGTCGGCGACGACTCCATTAAGCGGCGAATACTGCGTGGCCTTTTCGCGTTGACTGGTCTGGCCGCGGAGTAACGCCTGTTGCTGATTAGCGCGCTGCTCGCTCGTCTTGACGCCGGTCTGAGCGCTTTTTACTGCCTCGCGTTGCTGATCGCGCCTGGCGTTGGCCTCTTCGACCGCCCTCTTTTCCACTTCCAGGTTTGCCTTCGCGGTTTCGAGCGCTACCTTGGCCTGTTCGTAACGGTCGCGCGCGGCATCGTAATCGAAGCGTGATGACACGCCGGACTCAATCAGATCGCTAACGCGCTTCAACTCGCGCTGCGCGGCGTTGAGATCGATCTGGGCGCGACTCACGCTGGTTTGCGATGCCAGTACTTGCTGGCGCGCCTGGGCCACCGAGACTTCCGACACATTCAGCGCCTGTTGGGCCTGAGAGACTGCCCCGCGCGCGTTTTGTACGTCGCTGAGCGAAGCCTGTGTCGAGGCGAACTGAGCTTCCTGGCTAGATTGCAATTGCGTCGGGTCGACGCGCACCAATGGCTGGCCTTTCTTTACCTGGTCGCCGGCGTTCACATAGATCTCTTGAATACGTCCGGGCACTTCGCTCGTCAGCTTGATGTAACGAACGGGTCGGACTTCGCCTGAGGCTGTCACTGTCGAGCGCAATTCGGGGCGTACGTCGACCTTAACGGTGGTTACTTCGGGTTCGTCTTTACGGCTGGCCAGGACGCTGATGATTACGATCAGCGCCAGTATCACGACTGCGGACACAGCAATAATTACTTTTTTCTTTCTACTGAGGGCCATTGAATTTCAATTCCTTAAATTTAGCTTGACTGAGCCGGGATGGCGTTCTTTTCGGTAATTTAGATGCCGCGCCCGCACAGATAGTTTCAACGCTGAGATGTGTTTACGATGAAAGCTTGCACGCGGTTTCAAAGAAAAAGCCTTCAATCGACGATCCATTATAGACGACGACGGTCATCATGCCGAACCGCGAAGTCAATCATTTCACGATGCCGGTCTGATCCACTTGAAGCCGGTGGCGCGCTTAAGAGTTTCGCGTTAAGATACTGCTGCGCGGGGCGGTCGTTTTTTTCGGACGATTACGCCAGCTTGTCTATGACTATTTGCGAAAGATGCGGGACAGAGAATCTGGGTGGATCCCGATATTGCGACGAATGTGGCGCGGCTCTGTGGCTCACGGGAAACGAGGGCGAGGTCTCTAAGGGCGGCCCGCAAGGCAATGGCTCGCAGCCCAATGGCTCCGGCGCTCTGGCACGAAGAGAACCATCACTTGCTTTAGCCAATTCGTCAGGCGCACAGCCTGCCGTAGTCTCGGAGCAGGAGACTTCGGCGCCGCTGGCCGGAGGCAAACGTCGGCCGCACGCCACCCTGGCAATTGAGCGCGGCAGTTCCGCCGGTAAACAATTTCAATTGATTGAGAAAGACGCAAATATTGGCCGCTGGGATGCAGACGGCGGCATATTCCCGGACGTGGATCTTGATTCTGACGATCCCGAAGCAAAGGTATCTCGGCGGCACGCGCGCATTTCGCTCAGCGACGGTCAATACCTGATAGAGGATTTAGGATCGACAAACGGCACATTCGTAAACCGCGGACGAAGGTTAGCGCCCGGCAATCGCTATCCGATAAAAGACGGCGATGAGATTATCGTCGGCAAGACATTCTTGCGCTTCCGCGTTTTGAGATAAAAATTAGGCCCGCTGTTACCGCAACGGCGCGCGGTAGCGACCGGATATTTATCATTTGTCATTTTCCATTTTTCATTTGTCATCATCGGCCGGAGTCAATGGCTCCGCAGTACGCCGAGCGTTGCGTCCCAAAGAAATGTCAAATGAAAAATGTCAAATGAAAAATGACAGATGGTTCCGGTCGCTACCCCGACGAGTCGGGGTTCTGTAACGCCTCAAAAAATTCAAGATGGCCCTCTGTTGTAAATGTGGCGTCGGCATGGCGCCGGACGAAAACTTTTGCGGTAACTGCGGCGCGCGCCAGCAGGGCGATGACTCGCCCGTCGTCGGTGGCGGCATCGACCTGGAAGCTACGGGGCGAGATGGCCGAGAGCGAAGAATTCTCATCCCTGACTTCCCGCGGCGATGAACCTGCGAGAAAGAGATCGAAGCCCAAAGCACTCGCCGCCGGTAAAGTTCTGACTAACCGCTATGAGATCGTTCGTCGCATTGGTGGCGGCGGCATGGGCGCGGTCTATCTGGCAAAGGATCGCAATCTGGGAGACGCTCCTCGCGCGGTCAAAGAAATGATCGAATCGCACCTCGACGACACCCAACATGAGAAAGCGATTGCTGATTTTAAGCGCGAATCGTTGTTACTGACCGCGCTCGAGCATCCTTCGATTCCCACGGTCTACGACTATTTCTACGACGAGAATTCGGAACGCTTCTATCTGGTAATGAAGTTTATTCCGGGAAGCGATTTGTCTTCGCGCCTGCGCAAGACGCCGGGAGGACGCGTTGACGAGCCGACGGTGACCGAGTGGGGAATCCAGACCGCGGACGTCCTCGAGTATCTGCACACTCGCCGGCAGCCGATAATCTATCGCGATCTGAAGCCCGCGAATTTGATGCTTGACAGCAACAACAACCGGATCATGCTGATTGATTTTGGCATCGCGCGTTGGGTTAACAAGGCGGAAAAAGGAGTTACGGCCGTCGGCACCATGGGCTATGCACCCCCGGAGTTATTCAGCGGCCGGGCCGATCCGCGCGTAGACATTTACAGTTTAGGGGCGACGATGTTTCATCTCCTGACCGGATCGGATCCACAAGACAATCCACTGCTGATTTTCGACTTCGCAAAGAATCCACGTCCTCGCCAGATTAATCCTGGGCTTTCCAGTGAAATGGAACGCATCCTGATGCGGGCCGTCGAGTACAAGCCGGAACATCGTTTCCAATCCGGCGCGGAGATGCGCGAAGTGCTTTCTTCGCACCTCGAAAAGCTGCGCTCGGGCCAGGTCACCTATGGTTTGCCGGCCAATCAGTTGGGTGGCGAGACCATAAGCGTCCCGATGGTCTACTGCGGATTCTGCGGCGGACGCATCGCCGCGGACGACATTTTCTGTGCGCATTGCGGATCGCGGCAGCCGTTGGCCGCTGCGGCGTTGGCAGCGGCGCGGCCCACAGCGAAGCTGATCGTGGCCGGCACAACGGAACTGGACGCATCATTTCTTTTGCAAAGAGACAGCAACCTTCTGGGCAGAACAGACCCGCTGTCAAACATCTTTCCCGAAGTGGATCTGTCGCGCTTCGATCCGCAAACCAAGGTCTCGCGACGCCACGCCCGCATTTGGCGCGAAGGTGAAACTTTCATGGTCGAAGACTTGGGCTCGGTAAACGGTACGGTAGTCAACGACGTGATTCGACTCGAGCCGCGGGAGCCTCGACCGCTCGACAGCGGCGACCGCATTCGCCTGGGTGAAACGACTGTGCATTTTTTGCTTGGTTGAGAGTTCTGAAATTTGAGACCTGAGATTTGAAATCCACTAACGAGTTTCCCTAATGACTCCAAAACTTCAACCTCCAAAACCAGCGCGCCGTTCGGCGAGCTATCGATCCGAGCCCCATGTCCGAGTGCGTTATCGGGCGCCCTTTGCGCTTCGTTGCGGAGCGTTGTTGATTGACTATATCTTGCTGGCATTGATTCTTACTCTTAGTATTATGATCGCCCGGCTGATGGGTGGCGGCGCGCGCATGGCCGGTGGCACGGCTGAGAAGATTGGACTAATTGTCACTTCCGTTGTTGCCGGGCTTGACCTGGGCGTGTTGGCTGGAATTTATGGGCAGACAGTTGGCAAGTGGACGACCGGCTTGCGCATCGAACGCACCGACGGGCGGCGACCGGGAATAGCTCGTATTCTATTGCGAAACTTTGTGGGATACCCCCTATCGTTGCTGCTGTTCGGACTTGGTTTTCTGCTCGCTGCGGTAAACCCGAGTGGGCGCGCCTTACATGACTTGATTGCCGGCACCGTCGTAGTGCGGCGATACGGGGCGCACACGGTCGCGCCCACGCAAAAACCGAGGACGCAGGAGGCGTGAGGCTTCGTGTCAGAACCGCGAGCGGACCGGGTCCCCAAAGCGGGCAGCCCGCTTGGGGTGGTGGATGCGCCGGACCATTTTTCATTTGGCATTTCTAGAGAAAATCATCCATGGCTGAGTTGATTGTCAAATATCCGGATCGCGCCGCCGAGCATTTTCCGATCAACCGCCTGCGCGTCACCATTGGCCGCTCGGCGCGTAACGATCTGTGCATTCCGGACCCGTTCGCGTCGCGTGTGCATGCCGAAGTGCGCAGCGAGGGAGATGAATACTTTCTCCAGGATCTGGGATCGGCTAACGGCACGCTTTACAACGGCACGGTCCTCGAAAAGACGGTAACGTTGACGCGTGGGGGGCGCATCCAGATTGGCGAGACCGAGATCATCTTCAACGACAGTCCGTTTCCGCTCAGCAGCGGGGCGACGATGATCACCGACAATTCGGCGTCGATTCCCGAAGCCACCATCGCACTTTCATCGGCCGATCGCACGACTTCGGGCCTGTTCGAGGCGATCGAAGGCGCACGCACACAATCCGACGACGCCACGGCTCGGCATCCCGCGAAACAGAGCGATCTGCTGGCGCTGATCAGCAAAGTCGGGGTCACGCTGTTGGCTTCCACAACTCTACATCAGACTCTGGAGGACATCGTTTCACTGGTGTTCGAAGCAGTCCCCGCCGATCGCTGCATGGTCATGATGCGCGACCACAAGAACACCGAACTGAAGGTTGCCGTGGCGCGCTTGCGGGATCGCGTCGGCGAAGTCGGCGAGATTCGCATCAGCCGCTCCGTAATTGACGAAGTGGTGGCAAACGGCAAATCGGTGCTGACCTCTGACGCGCAGGCTGATCCGCGATTTGCCGGCGGCACTGTCATGCTGCAAGGCGTGCGTTCCGTGCTGGCTGTGCCCCTCGGAGTCGGCGCCAACGTTTTCGGGATCATTTACGCCGACTCGCCTCTGGCGGATAGTCGTTTCACCGGAGATCATTTGAAGCTGTTGACGACGCTGGCTTCGGTGGCGGCAATTCGCGTCGAGAACGCTCGTCTGACCGAAGAGCAGATCGAGCGCGAACGACTCGAACGCGAGCAGCAAGTAGCCAGCGAGATTCAACAGCGGTTCCTCCCGTCGAAGGCGCCGCAAGTGGCTGGGTATGAATTGCAGGGCATCAGCTTTCCCTGCTATGAGATCGGCGGCGATTATTATGATTTCATCGAGCGTGAAGGTGGCAACCTGATCGTCGCGCTGGGAGACGTTTCCGGTAAAGGCACGGCGGCCGCGTTATTAATGTCATCGCTGCACGCTGCTGTACATGCGCAGGCCGACGCGAATGACTCTATAGTGAAGACGATCGGCGCGGTGAATCGCTATTTGGTTGAAAGCATTCCGCCGAATCGATTCGTCACGCTCTTCTATGCCGAACTCGATCCTAAGAATGGCGCGCTCGCTTTCTTGAACGCCGGCCATAATCCACCGTTAATTGTTCACGCCGGTGGCACAATGGAACAACTTGCTTCCGGAGGTTTGCCGCTGGGTATTCTGGCGGATGCGGATTTTCGAGAAGGACGTACGAAGCTTTATCCCGGCGACGTGCTGGTGATCTATTCGGATGGAGTTTCCGAAGCTGTGAATCCCAGCGGCGAAGAATTCGGCGCCACGCGTCTTTACGAAGTAGTAGCGCGCAACCTCGATACTTCAGCAAGCGGCATACGCGACCGCATCGAATCTGCCCTCACAAAATTCTGCCAGGGCACGCCCGCCGCCGATGACATCACGCTGGTGATTGTTAAGCGCCTGGCCGAAGCTACTGAAATCGCCGCCGCCGCCGCGAGTTAGGGACCTGGAGCGCCGACACCCGTGTCGGCGGTACGCGGGCATCCTGCCCGCACCTCTCTTAGTAAACCGTTCGTTGTTGGTGAAAGGCCTTCGTCGCCAGACTAAATCGCGCTTCGCTTCCTTCGCTCTTACCATCTATTCTGGCAGCGACATACTCGCCTACGACTGGCCCATGCTTGAAGCCATGGCCCGAGCCGCCGCCGACCAGCCAGACATTTTCAAAATCCGGATGAAGATCGATGAGGAAGTCGCCGTTTGACGTGTTCTCGTATTGACAAACACGCGTTTCCGTAACCGGCGCATTTCTCAATTCCGGTAAACGTCTAGCTAGATATTGACGCACTTCAAGCAAACCTTCAGGAGTAACTACCCGGTTGCCACTCTCGGGATCGAATCTTGGTCCGTGCCGATCAATCGCGATCTTCACGCCGCGTCCTTCAAGATCCGGCAGACCGTAAGCTTCGTCCTTGAAGTCGATCCAGGTAGGTAAAGCCGGCATGGTGAAACGACAGTCACCTGCCGGGGCGCCGAAGAAAAAGACTTCCTGGCGTGTTGGGCGAATCCGATCAGCTAATAGACCGGGAAACATTTTCGGCAGCCATGCTCCACAAGCGAAAACATAAGTCGCGGCTAAGATGCGCTCTCCGTTTGTAGTTGTAATATCAGTCAGCCTTCCTTCCCCGTTTGGCGGCTGCACCGCGCCTTGCAAGTACTCGACGCCATTGTTGATTGCTTCGCGAGCCACCGCCTGGACAGCCCGGCGCGCCATGATTATGCCGCTTTCCGGTTCAAGCACGGCCCAGGAAACTCGATCCAATCCAATTTGCGGGAAGCGCTGATGGACCTCCGAGGTGGTCAACTTTTCAAAAGGGATCCTAACTCTATGAAGTGTTTCGGCACACCTGCCTGGATATGGATCTTCTTCGTGAGCCAACCACAAAACACCAGTTTGTTGAAAAAGCGTTTCGTTAATCCGCCCGAAAAATTCCTGCCAAAGCTGCAAGGCGCGCTGGGCCGAGCGCGTGTAGATTTCGTCGGCGCCATAGCCCAAGCGTATGATGCGCGATTCCCCACCGGAGCTGGAACGGCTGTGTCCGGTACCGTGAGCATCGATCAGGATGACTCGCTTTCCGGATCGCTGAAGTTCATAAGCGATCCACACGCCGTACACACCGGCGCCAATCACTACCACATCGCAGATGTTTTGCCCCTTGGAGACTTGCATTGGACGAAGGAAATCAGCGACCCGACTCGACACCAAAGTCAGTTCCGGGTCGGCCCACATCCATGGCCTTCAAGAGTTGATCGACTAGTTCGATCTCTTCGTCACTGGGTTCCAGCTCTTTATATCGGTTGAGAGATTGTGTGGCCGCGGGCACATTATTCAAGCGGTGATAGACCAGGGCGAGATTGTAATAGACCAGCGAGAAGTTGGGCTCGATTTGGGCAGCGGCTTCGTAGTGCAAGCGCGCGAGGGGAAAGTCGCCGGCGTCGTAATAGAGATTGGCGAGATTGTAATGCGCTTCGACGTGACGTGGATCGTGTTTCAGCGACTGGGTGAAATTCTCGAGCGCGCCCATCGTTTTGCCGCGCTCCAACTCGATGATTCCCAGATTGCAGTAAGCTTCGGCGATGTTATCGCCTTCATTGATCGCTTCGAGATAAAACTCCGCTGCCTTCTCGTCACTCTGTTCGTGCAGCAGCAGCGCTTCCTCGAAGGGCGTCAGCAAACGGGCAACCTGGCCGCCCACGGGCCGGAATAAACTCAGCTGGCCTTGCAGCTCGGCCTCAATCTGCTTGATGGTTAGACCTTGCCCGCGCATTTCGCGCACCCGTCGAAACAGAGTGAGCGCCTGAAAGTCGTAAGTGAAGTCTGCACTGTCACCGATGGGCGTGCCTTGAATGATTCCGTTTTCAGTCCAGCGACGCACGGTGCGCTCGCTCAAACCAAACATCTGTTTGATTTCGCGAAGCGAATAACTTGATTTGACGCGTTGGTAGTCCGCCTTCGCAGGAACCGGCGACGGAAACGAGAGGACCTTGCGAATCTTTTCGCTCATGCGGTCTACAAGCGTACACGAAAAGTCGCGGCTTTGGGAATCAAATCTTCAAGAAATATTTTTGTGAGTTAAATGCCGGTCTTAAAAGGAAAGCATCGAAAATTGAAAATTGAAAATTGCGAATCGAGACATCGCGCCTACATCAACCGTCTATCAGCGCCCATTTTTAGGACAGATAGTGAGCATATGATTGGCGTCTATTAAGTCATTCAACTATCTGCTCTCGCGATTTTGGTACTCTGAACTAATTTTGCAATTTGCATTTTTCAATTTTCATTTTGCAATTCCCTTTCTTAGTAGCTTGGCTTGCCCTTGCTTGTGTTGGCGTTCTTCACAGGTTTGTTTGTCGCCACCACCTTAAGCTGGTCATTTACTTTTGTGACGCCCTCGGTTTCTTTAGCGATACGCTCCGCCTCAGTCTTCGCCTCGGCGGTATCGACACTTCCACGCAAAGTAACAGCGCCTTCCACCACGTCGACGTTGATATTTCTCTCTGGCGTCTTCGTGTCACCGATCAGCTTGGCCACGATCTTGGTATGAATCCAAGCGTCGTCGAGCGATTGGCCAATCGTTTCCTTATTCGCCTTGGCCTTCTCACGCTCTTCGCGAGCTTGCTCCTCAGTATATTGTCCGCGGCCTGTCGCCGGTTTCGTGGCTTCAGCTCGGGGAGTGGCCAGGTTCGCGTTTGCGGGCGCTCTGGCGTTAGCGTTCTCGTTCATGTTCATGTTCGTGTTACAAGCAGCCACGCCTAAGACGAGTGTCGCGACCGCTGCCGGAAACAGCATTAGTTTCGTTTTCATCTTCGCTTCCTCCTCTCATAAAAGGAATAAAGGAATGAATCGCCAGCATCACCGTTTGCTGGCGATCCGTTCGCCCAGATCTTCAACGGCCTCGCCTACTTTGCGTCGGGCCTTGCCAACTTTCTCCTGGACCTTTCCTTCAACCCTTTCGTTTGTGCCTCGCTGTCGCAGGTTGGGATCGCCCGTCAACTTACCAAGTTTTTCTTTCGCGGCGCCTTTCACCTGCTTGCTTTTCCCTTTAAGTTCGTCTTCGTATCGCATTACTTCCCTCCCCTTGTTCGCTCATAAGTCTTTCCGTAACCTCGCGCTCCGTCACGACTAGATTGTCACGCGGCGACCGGTTATCAACTGGATGACCAGCACAACCAGCGCCACCAGTAGCAAGAGATGAATCAAGTTACCAGCAATTCCGCTTACAAAACCCAACAACCACAAAACCAGCAATATCAGCAAAATTGTCCAAAGCATCTCATGGCACCGTCCTTTCTTAGAACACTCTAATCAACTGGAATGGATGAGACAGCAAAGTCCATGCCGTCACAGAGGCGCGGCGTTCCTAACTGTCGAAGTGGACTCTCGCTTGAAAAGAGAACGAGTGAATGCATCGTTCTCGAGCTTGAAGCAGGAACGAAAAATCAAATTAAAAGTGAGATGTGAACTAGGAAGATAGAATGGACGCAGGATTCTTAGTTTGATGACTTACTTTCTAACTCGCAATTTATTTCGGCTCCCAGAAGGATCGCTGTCCCCGTGAGATAAAACCACAGCATCAAAACGATCAATGCGCCGAGTGAGCCATACGTCGCACTATAAGAGTTGAAGAAGTGAAGATAGAGACGAAATCCCAGTGACACCAGCAACCATAGAACCACGGCTACCACCACGCCGGGCGACAACCAACGACGGCGAAAATCGGATGCCGGCAGATGCGAGTCTCGTCTTGGTCCTTTCACATTCGGCGCAAAGCGATAAATGAGGTCGAAGGTGACGAAGACAAAAATAAGCGCGATCGGAAATTGCAGAACTCTCCAGACGATCGAGAAGGCGCCTCCCTCATGGATCAGCGCGGCGACGAAATGGCCAAACCGTCCGCCATAGAGCACAATCAGCAAAGCAGAAATTATTAAGACTGATAATGCCACCGTCAGTGCTATCGAAATCAGCCGCACCTTCCACCATGGCCGCGTCTCGCGCACGTCATACGCCGCGTTGAGCGATTGACTGATAGCATTCACGCCGCTGGACGAAGCCCATAACGCCAGCAATAAACCGACCGACAGTTTGCCGCCGCCGCGGGCCTGGGTGACTTCATCAATCGTCGCCGTGACAAGTTTAAGCGCGGAGGCCGGCATGACGTCGCCAAGATATGCAATCAGCCGACGCCGAAGATGCGATCCGGCCCCGTTGAAATAACCAAATAGCGTGATGAGAAAAAGCAGCAGCGGAAAGAGAGCGAGCAGGAAATAGTAGGATAACTGCGCAGAGCGACCCAAGAGCTCGTCATCATCGGCCCTCGCCCAGACGCGCATCAGAAAGTCTTTTGAGAAAAGTTGCCTGAACACGGAATCGAAGTGTCAGAAACGCGAGCGGTAGCGACCGGATCCTCGAGACATCCCCAAGTTATTTATGATCCGGTCGCTACCGCTCGCGGTTCTGAATCTCACAACGATCATCTCACCATCGTTCCCGTGCGGCGCCACCGCGTGTTGGTGAAAAATTCAATCGGTCCAAACGGTTGGGTTTCGTCGTAAGACCAGTAGACGAACATGGCCCGGCCAATAATCAAATCGCGAGGAACAAAGCCCCAGGCTCGGCTATCCAGACTATTGTCGCGATCGTCACCCATCACAAAGTAGGAGTTGTCAGGAACCTTTGCCGGCTTGCCGTTGACTGCGAAGTGAAAGTCGGGACTACTGCCCGCTTCCTGTCCGGTGCGCGCCGCGTTAACAGTTCTGGCAAAGTAATAAACGTCATACTGCTCGTTGCCCTGACGTGGCGTGTCCTCGATGATCTCCAATGGCGCCTTGTCGTTATTGTTCTGCGCGACGATCACATGCTCCGGCAAGGGTTGCCCGTTAATGAAGACGCGTAGCCCCTTCACTTCAACTGAATCGCCGGGCAATCCGATCACTCGCTTCACGTAATTAACTTTGTAAGGGATGTTGTCTTCCTGCTTGTCGCGCTCGGGATCGAATGGATTGCCGGGATATTTGAAAACGATGATGTCGCCGCGTTTGATCTCGCGCTGTGGCAGAAAAGGAAAGCGCGGGCCAGGCGCAAAAATAAATTTATTGACGAGCAGATGATCGCCGACCGTGATCGTATTCTGCATTGAGCCGGTGGGAACCTTGACGGCTTGAACGATAAAGGTCATGCCGAACAAAGCCATGATTACCGTGACGACCGCAGATTCGAAATATTCACGGATGACAGTCTTGGGTGGGCCGGTTGGTTCGGTCTCAACTAACGATTCACGATCGCGTCCGTTAGGATTGACAGGTCGCGCGCTAAAAACTCCGCTCTCACTTTTCTTGGTCGCGATCGCTGGTTCATTCATTGAGGACATCGTAGATGCTGGGACGCGCGATGGTCAAGCGAGAGTACTTTCGCTTTGCTCGTTTTCCATGAATTGCAACGCGGCTCGCGCAGCCGCTGCCTCGGCTGCTTTGATCGTCGGACCTTCGCCTCGCGTCGAGCCGCCATCCCATTTCAACTCGACGTGAAACATGCGCTTGTGGGGGGGGCCCAGCGTCTCGATTACCGTGTATTGCGGGACCGGTTGACGCGTCGCTTGCAGCTTCTCCTGCAACATAGTCTTAGGATCGGCCGCGGCCGCCGCTATCGGATTAGCTCTGCGAAGATCGTCGCCGAGCGCGCGTTCCACAAATTTTGTCGCTGCGTCTAATCCGCCATCCAGAAAGATTGCGCCGGTCACCGCTTCGAACACGTCCGCTAAAAGCGCATGCTTGCGCCGGCCGCCGCTCTTCTCTTCTCCACGGCCGAAACGCACGAACTCGCCGAGACCCAGCTCCTTCGATGTCTTCGCCAGCGTCGGCGCACTCACCAAGCGATGTTTCATGCGCGAGAGTTCGCCTTCGCTGGCTCCCGGATAAGCTTTAAAGAGATAGTCAGCGACAATCAATCCCAGAACTGAATCGCCCAGGAATTCGAGCGCTTCATTGTGAAGATCACGGGCCTCTCGGTGCTGCCGAGGCGAAACTTGCACGTGCGCCCAAGAGCGATGGGTCATCGCCTGAACAAGCCGCGTGCGATCGCTGAAGTAGTAACTCAGAACCGCTTCGAGCTGATCCAGCTTTTCAATTTCGGAACTTCTCACGCAGGGGATTCTAGCAAAACGCCGAACGCAGCGTCGAAGGACGTTACATTCGGCGTGTCAGTAGGACGTGCGATCGCGGGCTGTCTTTACATTCCTACGCGATGATTCGAGCGCCGCTGCTTTGGTCTGGGCGTGGGACTCGGGCTCGGCTTAGCGCTTCCGGTTTGCCCTCCGGTTGTTGACGTCGAAGTCGTCTTGGTCTGTCCCGTCGTCGAAGTGTTGTTGCTGCCGGCAGTCTTCGTGCCTCCCGAATTGCCCGCGCCTCCGTTCGTTCCGGGTGAACCAACGTTAGTCGGAGTACCTGTCGGGGTCGACATCGGAGTAGTAGGCAGAGAAGTTATCGGGGTCGGTATGTCGGGTAAAGGCTTCGAAAGAACGCTGGCCACAAGCTCATTGAGACCCGTTTCTGATTTATTTCGATATTTGTACAACGCGGTGAGATCGTCCATTACCGTCTTTTTATCATTTGCGTTCGTGGTTAACGCCGCAGCGCGTGCAAGAGCGTCAATTTGGCGATCAATCACCTGATTGAGGTTCTCAAGAACTAACTTACTCTCTGGTGTCTCCGTACCATTTGGCCCCTGCTTGCTTTTGTATTCGTCCGTGAACTTGGCGCGAGGTCCATTTTCGTAAGCCGCTGCCAGCTCCAAATAAAGCTGAGGGTTCTTCTTTACTTCGCTTTCAAGTTTGGCAGCTTTCAATAAGTAAGGGATAGAGTCGGCCGGAGCACTGCTAAGACTAGCTTTGCCAATGTTCCAATTTAGGTATGCGAGCGCCTGATCCTTCTGATACGGTGTGGCCGGCTTTCCCGACTCGATCAACGCGATCGCCTTCCTCGCGTACTGTGACGATTCGTTCAGAACGTTCGCGTCACCCAGTCCCGCGACACCCATGATTATGTTCACCGTCGCGTTGTCCGGGTCGCCGGTCAGTATCTGCTTCCCAAGACGCATTTGGTCAGCATAATTCTTGTTCTTATAAGCAGCGTCAAACTGCTTATTGAGGTCTTGGGCCTTATTGAAGGTGTCAATGAGATCAACGAACTTCTTGAGGTATGCCGCATACTGGTCGCTCGGATCGCTGGTACATGACAAGTACTGTTTGGCAGCATCATAAGCAACCTTTTGCTGGGCCGACTCTCCTTTGTAGTTCTTGAGAAAGGTGTCATACCAAGCTGCTTTGTTCTCGTCAGTGCAATCCTTCGACTGGGCCAGGGCCGGCACGGCGAACGCGGCCACGATGGCGGCGAACACGAATAACTTGATCATACGTTTCATGGGTTTGCTAAAGCCTCCGATCGATTTCTTCCAACTAAATTGTGCGCAACTCGGGAGTTGTTCACCGCCTTTCGGCGCCGTCCCTAAGATGCAATTCCCGCGCCGCCCGTTGTCGAACTGCAAGCGGCGCACCACTTAACAACGAGAGAAGCGGGAATAATCAATCAACAGAAGCCGTAGTGTCAAGCCCGAACCTGATCGCCCAAGAAACTGTTCTGCTATCGCATGAAAAATGCCGAACTCTCGCAAGCAAGCCGCGCAAGTTCGGCACTCTTCGTCTGTCGCAAAATCAACCGCTCAATTCGAACAGTCGATCACTGCTTTTCTGGTTGGATACGGCGAGGACGGCCATCGTTCGTATCTTTCGAAACAGCCTTTGGCGGGGCCGAGTTTTTGGTCTCAGTCTTAGATTTGTTTTCAATCGGCATCGAAGTGGCTTTTACTTTGGATTCTATGTTGGCCTTGGATTCGGCGCCGGCCACCGGCTTCGCGTCGGGGCTGATAAGCCCGGACTTGGCCGGGTCGGCTGCATCGTCGCCATTCTCTTCCGCTTCAGTGGCGGCCTTGGTCTCCCTGGCCTCCTCGTTCAAAGCAGCAGCCTTCCTGTCCTTGCCGGTATTGGGTGTTTCATCATCCGGACCTTCAGCAATCTGGAAATTGATCTGCGTGCCGAAACGCGGACTTAAGGCGCGATAGATGTTACCGGCGATCGCTGCGGGCAAATGCGCATGGGCGTCGGTGCCACGCGTAATCACCACTACGGCCAGCCTTGGGTTTACAACCGGAGCGTACGAAGTGAACAATCCCAGCCATGCTCCCTGACCAATGCACGTGCCGGTTTTGCCAGCCACCGTTTGTTCCGGGTTATAGGCTTTCTTCCCAGAACCGTAATTAACTGCGCCGATCATTCCCGGCAGCATCCGCTTCCAGGCTTCATTCTCAATACTAATCTTGCGCCGGAGTTCGGTCTTGAAATGCGAGTTCTCTTCGACCGTGCGCGGCACATGTGGCATTAGCAGCTTGCCGCCGTTCGACATCGCCGAAACCAAGGTCGCCAACTGAATCGCGGTCACTTCGAAATCATCCCCATGAGAACTCATATGGTTTACCGCGTATCCCGATTTGAATAGCGGTACCTTGCCGGGAGATTCGTTTATGTAGTTGATACCGGTCTTTTCGCCGAGTCCCAACTCGCGCGCATAAGTGACCATCTTGTCGAAACCAACCTGGCCGCCCACGTGTTGGAAGTACGAGTTGTTTGAATAGGCCAGGGCGTCCGTCAGATCGATTTTATAATTGGCGCCGTCACTCACGGTCTCGATTGGCTGAATGACCTTCTCGCATAAGCCGGCGACGCCGGTGACGAGTTTGATAGTCGAACACGGTTTGAAGCCGCGCCGCAGCGCCCAGTCCTGATTGACGACGGTGTACACGCGACCCGTCTTGGGATCCATCACGACGACAGTGCCGGCATGATGGCCCAGCGCCTCGACTGCGACTTTGCGAACTTCCAGATCTTCGCCAACCGTATTGTCTTTACCGATGTTCTCCTGAACTTCGCTACGTAAACCCTCATCGAGTGCGCGCTGCCGCGCAATCGCTGCTTGTCGCGCAGCCTCAGCGCGGCGACGTGCTTCTTCAAGATCTCGGCGATGCTTCGATCCGAACTTGCGCATCTCTGCGGCACGCTCGCGCTTGCTAAGTTTGTGGCCGGCGCGTTT
>WNFT01004958.1_pt1 | contig 18418 bp, 28 predicted proteins | sample 5400191 | NCBI WGS metagenome assembly WNFT01 (sample SAMN13153359, study PRJNA577476) | soil metagenome | isolation source: 80 cm saprolite under Madrone tree | place: USA:California | collected 2016-06-14 | reverse complement strand
CCGGCTTCCCTACCGGGCGGTGAGCCGGGACGGGCTCTCATGTGCCGAAATGACGCCAGCCGCGGCCGTCATGCAGATGCGCCGAGGCCCCGTAACGGCGCAAAATCGGTTCGCTTTGTTCGTCCAGCGCAAGCACGATTTTAGTGAGCGCATCGGCAACGATGCAGCGTTCGGCGACGACGGAAACGAAACGGCCGGTTGAGACCGCGCGGCGGGATCGTCCGTCGATGTGCGGCACTTGACCATTCTTGACGTTTGCGCTGCTCGCCACGGCCGCGTCTTCGATTTCGAGCACGGGCAGCGCCTCGTCTGTAATCTCGGCATCGAGGCGGACGAGTTCCGCCTCGGGTCCAAAAACGGCAAGATCGCCGCCCGCGTTCACGCATGCCTGAACGGCGCCGAGCGCGGGCAACATCTCGAGCGCACGGTCCACGGCATAGCCCTTGGCGATGCCGCCGAGATCGACGCAGAGTCGCCGGTGAAAGCGAACGCGATTGTCTTGCCCAAGCTCGATGTCGCGCCAGCTTCCGAGCGGGTCGAAAGGAACATCTTGGTCGGGTGTGGGCAAAATGCCCGATCGGACCAGCTCCGGCGCAACCGTGATGTCAAACGCCCCTTCCGAGGATTGCGACATCTCGTACGCCAACTCCAGGACCTCGAACGTCGCGGGATGAACCGCGATGTATCGATCGAACGCTTCTCGATTGAGCCGGCTCACATCGCTCTCAGTCTCGTGAAAGCTCATCAACCGGTGAACCAGTGCGATTTCGGCGAACGCATCATCGATTGCGTGATGGGCTTCGGTTTCGTTCAGACCTTGGACGCGAATCGCGACGCTGGTTCCGAGCAGCGGCCGCGCGCGCTCAATGCTCTGCAAGGACGATGTCATGGGTGGCCAAGAGGCGCTTAATCCCGTCGGAGATGTGCCGGCTCGAGAGGGTCGCTCCCGAGATATTCTGAATGTCGTTCGTCAGCGTGAGCGCTGCGCCATGGCGCTTGCCGATGAACTGCGCGCGCCAAAGCGGATCGCGTATCTGACCGCCATAAGATTCGTGATATTCGAGAATCTCGATGCCTTTGACGCTGGCATCGTCATTGAGCGCCAGCGCATAGGGAATGTTTTCGTGCCGGCCGATGACGTCATCGACCATGAACCAGCCCCCGGTGGAGACGCGCCAAATCCGCAGATTGGGATTGCGCACATTGACGCCGGAAGCTTTTTCGACAGCCTTTTGCTGCTCTTTGGTCAGGAAACGAAAATCGGCGGTGAAGGTCGCACCGGGGAACAACAGCCTTTGCGCCTGTTCGACGCTCAAATAGACGGTCGCATGGACGTGCGAAACGATTGCAAGCGAAGCAAACGGAATGAGCAAAAATTGTTGGCGCATCTGTGACCTCAAGTTTGAACCCTCACAACAGAACTCCGATGCGCAGGCGCAGCCGCATCCGCTCGGCGTCGACGAGATAGCCATGCGAGATTGCGCCCGGCGCGTCGGCGGGATTTCCCGCCCACGGCAATTGGGCAAAGACTCCTACCGTCGCCCACCAACTGGGCGCGGCGTAATGCAGGGTCGGCCCGAAATAAAAGGCGTTTTCTGCGGCGTGCGCGCCGCTGAAGATGTGACCTTCATAGGCATTCTCGTTGAGGAATTCGACGCCGGCAAACCATCGGGGGGCGAAGCGGTATGATGCTCCAAGATAGATCTCGAAGGCGGATGCCTGCTGCCAAATGTCCAAGGCGTCGTCGTGTTCCCACTCATATTCGAGATTGAAATTTGCCGCGAAAATCAGGCGGTCATCCAGGAAGTTTTTCTGAAACAGGAGCTTGAATTCCAGCGAGCGCGCGTCGTCGCCGATGCCCGGCTCGACGTAGAGCGCAAATCCGATGGGTTTGATGTACGGGTCGAGGACTTGATAGATGAACTCGGCGTTGAAGCCGGTGAATTTCGTGCCTTCGGCGGCGCCGTCCGGGGCGCCGGGCCCGTTAGGCGCGATCTTCGTGTGCTCATAGTTCGCGTAGAGGGATGCGAGGAATTTGTTGCTGAGCCCATATTCGAACTCGGTCCTGCCTTCGACCTGGTCGAACTGTTCCTGCGGCTTCTTGCGTTTCCAGCTCACCCACTGCTCGGCCTCCATGGCTCCTTTCGGCAGCAGCTCGGTCGTGTAGATGGAAGCAAAGGGCGACTCGTCGGCAAGGGCAGGGTGCAATGACGCCAAAAGCGCGCCCAAGGCGGACAGCGCGCGCAACGTTAGGGTGTATGCGGAAGCCATGATGTCTCCTCGAAACGGTGCCGTCAGATCTCGCGTCTAGACCTGGCTGGCATCCGTGTTCGAGGGCTGGCTCTAGCGGGGCTGGCTTGGACAATGTCGCGGGAAAGCGAGTGGATCCCGCGACTATTTGGTGAGAATGAGCTTGTCGTTGCTGGTGATGCGGAGCCTATATTGGGTGTCCTTATGGATGAGAATGATCTCGCGCGCCGAGGCCAGAAGGGTGGCGGCATCGATGCGAGGCACCGCCGGGGTCGGCTCGGATGGTTTTTTTAGATTGCCGTTCACGGCTCTAAGTCCCTCATGCGCGCCGTCACACTCACGTCGGCTTATACTCATAATGCGACTTAGTCGCAAGTTCAATTTCGCGGGGTTGCCGAGCCATTGGTACATTCCAAGAAGGACGGCGGAAATGGTTAATTCCGTGCCCGAGAAGACCGGAAGTCCTTGAGATTCCGGCTCTTCGTCTATTGACGGGTCCGAGTCCCAAACGTATATACCCCCACCTTCGCGGCAGGCCGTCGGGCTAAGGGTTCGAAACGCTGCCTGGAGCAAGTAGTAGAGCAACGGGTCAAGCGCGACCCGGGGGTGGTTTGGCCCCGGGTCCTCCGCGTTGTTGGACCGCCTCCCAAAAGGGCGGTCCGCCGAAATTATTGTTTTGAGAACGATCGGGCACGGTCGGGAACGGACACAAAGAATGCCGACGGTCAATCAGCTGATCCGCAAGCCGCGCGGAGAAAAGCCCAAGCGCAACAAGGTGCCGGCGCTTACCAATTGCCCGCAGAAGCGCGGGGTTTGTACGCGCGTCTACACGACCACGCCCAAGAAGCCGAACTCCGCCTTGCGAAAAGTGGCGAAAGTCCGGCTCACCAACGGCTATGAGGTCGTGAGCTATATCCCGGGCGAAGGCCACAATCTGCAGGAACATTCGGTGGTCTTGATCCGGGGCGGCCGCGTCAAGGACTTGCCGGGCGTGCGCTATCACATTCTCCGCGGCGTGCTCGATACGCAGGGCGTAAAGGACCGAAAGCAACGCCGCTCGGTATACGGAACAAAACGGCCAAAGTGACATTCGCCTCGGCGAATGTCATCCCGGCCGAGGCGACGCCGAGAGCCGGGATCCAGACAAGGAAAGACGAAGGAACCCGACCATGGCCCGCCGCCGCCGCGCAGAGAAACGCGAGATCATTCCCGACGCCAAGTTTGGCGATCTCGTGCTCGCGAAATTCATGAACAGCCTGATGTATGAGGGCAAGAAATCGGTCGCCGAAGGCATCATATATGGCGCCTTCGACGCCATCCAGGGGAAGACCAAGCAGGACCCTCTTAATGTGTTTCACGAAGCGCTGCGCAATGTCAGCCCCGCGCTCGAAGTGAGATCTCGCCGGGTCGGCGGCGCGACCTATCAGGTCCCGGTGGAAGTGCGCACGGATCGTTCGCGCGCGCTCGCCATCCGCTGGATCATCACGGCCGCTCGCGGCCGCAACGAACCGACAATGCAGGCGAGACTTTCGGGGGAGCTTATGGATGCCGCGAACAATCGCGGCACGGCGGTCAAGAAACGCGAAGACACGCACAAGATGGCGGAAGCCAACCGCGCGTTCTCGCATTACCGCTGGTGAGAGTAGCAAGGACGCGTTATGCCCCGACAAACCCCGCTTGATCGTTACCGTAACATAGGAATTGCCGCGCATATCGACGCGGGGAAGACCACCACCACGGAACGTATTCTCTATTACACCGGCCGTTCGCATAAGATCGGCGAAGTGCACGATGGCGCCGCCACCATGGATTTCATGGAGCAGGAGCAGGAGCGCGGCATCACGATTACGTCGGCGGCCACGACCTGCTTCTGGAACGACCATCGCATCAACATCATCGACACGCCCGGCCACGTCGATTTCACCATCGAGGTGGAACGTTCCATGCGCGTGCTCGATGGCGCAGTTGCGGTGTTCGACGCGGTCGCGGGTGTCGAGCCGCAGTCCGAAACCGTGTGGCGGCAGGCCGACAAGTATCGCGTGCCCCGCATTTGTTTCGTCAACAAGATGGACCGCACCGGCGCGGATTTCGACCGTTGCGTACAGATGATGATCGATCGCCTGGGCGCGCGTCCGTTGGTGATTCAGATTCCGGTCGGCACGGAAGCGGGATTCAAAGGCGTCATCGACCTGGTGAAAATGAAGGCGCTGATCTGGAAGGAAGAGAACCTCGGCGCCGACTACGAAGTCATCGAAATTCCGTCGGAACTGCGCGAGAAAGCGCAGGCCCTCCACACCAAACTGGTCGATATGGCGGTCGAGGAGGACGAGAAGATCCTCGAAGCCTATCTCGACGGCAAAGTGCCGACCGAGGAGCAGCTCAAAGCCTGCATCCGCAAGGGCGCCGTCGGCTTTCGTTTTGTTCCCGTCCTTTGCGGTGCCGCGTTCAAGAACAAGGGCGTGCAGCCGCTTCTCGATGCTGTGGTGGATTATCTGCCTTCGCCGCTGGACGTTCCTCCGATCGAAGCGACCAAGCCGCGCTCCAACGAGAAGATCATTCTGCCGCCGGACGACAAAGCGCCATTCGCGGGCCTTGCTTTCAAGATCATGGACGATCCCTTTGTCGGCTCCATCACGTTCGTCCGCGTTTATTCAGGCACTGTCACGACCGGCACCGGCGCGCTCAATTCCGTCAAGGACCAGCGCGAACGAGTCGGCCGTATGCTGCTGATGCACGCCAACAACCGCGAAGACATCAAGGAAGCCCATGCCGGCGACATTGTCGCGCTTGCAGGACTGAAGAACACCACGACCGGCGAGACGTTGTGCGATCCGCAGCATCCCGTCGTGCTCGAAAAGATGGACTTTCCCGATCCCGTCATCGAGATCGCGATCGAGCCGAAGTCGAAGGCCGACCAGGAAAAGCTTGGCGTGGCCCTCCATCGGCTCGCGCAGGAAGATCCATCCTTCCGTGTCTCCACCGATCAGGAATCCGGCCAGACCATTTTGAAGGGCATGGGTGAGCTCCATCTCGAAATCAAAGTCGATATCTTAAAGCGCACCTACAAGGTCGACGCCAATATCGGCCAGCCGCAGGTGGCTTATCGCGAGACGCTGTCGAAGCCCGTTACGGTAGATTATGTCCATAAAAAGCAGACCGGCGGCCAGGGCCAGTACGCACGCGTCAAGATCGAATTCGAGCCAATGCCCGCGGGTTCCGGGTTCGAGTTCGAGGATGACGTGAAGGGCGGCTCGATCCCGAGGGAGTTCATCCCCGCGGTCGAAAAAGGCCTGAAGACCGAGAAGGAAGGCGGACTCCTCATTGGGTTTCCGGTGATCGACTTCAGGGCACGCTTGGTCGATGGCGACTCCCATGAGGTCGACTCAAGCACGATGGCGTTTGAAATCGCGGCGCGCGCGGCGTTTCGCGAGCTCGCGACCAAAAACGTGGTTCGACTTATGGAACCGATCATGAAGGTCGAGGTGGTCACGCCAGATGACTTCTTGGGCGGCGTCATCGGTGACCTCAATTCCCGGCGCGGCCACGTGCACGGCACCGACACGCGCGGCAACGCACAAGTCATTACCGCGATGGTGCCGCTCGCGAACATGTTCGGTTACATCAACAATCTGCGCTCGATGACGCAGGGGCGCGCGCAATACACCATGCAATTCGATCATTACGAACAAGTACCACAAGCGATCTTGGACGAAATCAAGGCCAAGTTCGCTTAAAGGTCGTCGGCATACGGAGGATTAACCATGGCGAAGCAAAAATTTGAGCGGACGAAACCGCACTGCAACGTGGGCACGATCGGTCACGTCGATCACGGCAAGACGACGCTGACGGCGGCTCTGACCAAGGTATCCGCCGAGAAGGGCTGGACCGCGACCTTCGTCTCCTATGACCAGGTTGCGAAGGCCTCGGAGAGCCAGGGCCGGCGCGATGCGTCGAAGATTTTGACGATTGCGACAAGCCACGTGGAGTATTCGACCGCGAAGCGCCATTACGCCCATGTCGACTGCCCGGGCCACGCCGACTACGTGAAGAACATGATCACGGGTGCCGCTCAGATGGACGGCGCGATTCTGGTGGTCTCGGCGGCCGACGGGCCGATGCCGCAGACCCGCGAGCACATCCTCTTGGCGCGCCAGGTCGGTGTTCCCTTCATCGTGGTGTTCTTGAACAAGGTCGACGTGGTCGACGACCCGGAGCTCCTCGATCTGGTCGAGCTCGAGGTCCGCGAGCTGCTGACGAAATATCAGTTCCCCGGCGACGACATCCCGGTCATCCGCGGCTCCGCGATCAAGGCGATGAACGGAGAGAAGGGCGAGTTTGCCGATCAGGCGGTTTTGAAGCTGTTCGAGGCGCTGGACGCCTATGTGCCGCTGCCGGAACGTCCGATCGATAAGCCGTTCCTGATGCCGATCGAAGACGTGTTCTCGATCTCGGGCCGCGGCACCGTGGTCACGGGGCGCATCGAGCGCGGCAAGATCAAGGTTGGCGAGGAAGTCGAGATCGTCGGCATCCGGCCGACGATGAATATCCTGACCAAGGAGGAGGGCGGCCGTCACACGCCGTTCTTCGGCAATTACCGGCCGCAGTTCTATTTCCGCACCACCGACGTGACCGGCATCGTGAAGCTGCCGGAAGGCACCGAGATGGTGATGCCGGGCGACAATGTGACCGTCGAGGTCGAGCTGATCGTTCCCATCGCGATGGAAGAGAAGCTTCGCTTCGCCATTCGCGAGGGCGGCCGCACCGTCGGCGCCGGCGTCGTGGTCAAGATTCTGAAGTGAGCCCTTAACGCCTCGTCCCCGCGAAGGCGGGGATCCAGGGCTAAGGTTGAAGCAAGGCAAAAGAGCGTATCGGGAGAAAAGACATGCAGGGCCAGAACATCCGTATACGGCTCAAAGCCTTCGACCACCGTATTCTCGACAACTCCACCAAGGAGATCGTGAACACGGCGAAGCGCACGGGCGCGCAAGTGCGCGGCCCCATTCCTCTGCCCACGAGGATCGAACGCTTCACGGTTAACCGCTCGCCTCATGTCGACAAGAAGAGCCGCGAACAGTTCGAGATTCGCACCCATAAGCGGCTCCTGGATATCATCGATCCGACACCGCAGACCGTGGACGCGCTGATGAAGCTCGACCTGGCCGCCGGCGTCGACGTCGAGATCAAGCTTTAAGAGGCGCAAGAACGATGCGCACGGGCGTCATTACACAGAAATTGGGAATGAGCCGTCTCTTCATGGAGGACGGGCGCCATGTGCCCGTTACCGTCCTGAAACTCGACAAGTGTCAGGTCGTCGCGACCCGCACGAGCGAGAAGGACGGTTATACGGCAGTCCAACTGGGCTCGGGATTCGTCAAAGCCAAAAGTGTCACGAAGCCTGAACGCGGGCACTTTGCGAAGGCCGAAGTCGAGCCCAAACGCAAGGTTGCCGAGTTTCGGGTCGACGAGAAAAATTTGCTGGAGGTTGGCGACGAGATTCTCGCCGATCATTTCCGCGCCGGCCAGAAGGTGGACGTCACTGGCATTACCATCGGCCGAGGCTTTACGGGCGCAATGAAGCGCTGGAATTTTCGTGGTCTCGAAGCCTCTCACGGCGTTTCGATCTCGCATCGTTCGCTGGGCGGCACCGGCGGCCGTCAGGATCCGGGCAAGACCTTCAAGAACAAGAAGATGCACGGCCATTACGGCGTGGAGCGCGTCACCACGCAAAATCTCGAAGTGGCGAAGATCGACGTCGAGCGCGGCCTTATCATGATCAGAGGCGCGGTTCCCGGCTCAAAGGGCGGCTGGGTCATGGTTCGCGACGCAGTCAAGCGTCCGGCGAAAGATTTGCCGACGCCGGGATCGGTCAGGAAGGCCGAGAAGCCGAAGGCCGAAGAAAAGGCCGGGAGCTGACGATGAAGCAGAAAGTTCTCACTCTGGATGCGAAGGCCGCCGGCGAAATCGAACTCAAGGACGATATTTTCGGACTGGAGCCGCGCGCCGATCTCATTCAGCGCGTGATCGTGTGGCAACTCGCCAAGCGCCGCGCCGGCACGCACAAAACCAAAACCCGCGGCGAAGTCGATCGCACCACCAAGAAGTGGTATCGCCAAAAAGGTACGGGTTCGGCCCGTCACGGCGCGCGTTCGGCGCCGTTGTTCGTCGGCGGCGGAAAGGCGATGGCGCCCGTGGTGAGAAGCCACGAGTTCGATTTGCCGAAGAAAGTGCGGGCGGCGGGCTTGCGCCACGCACTTTCAGCCAAGGCAAAGGATTCGAAACTGATCGTCCTCGACGAGGCGACAGTCGATGCCGTCAAGTCGAACGCGCTCGCTAAGCGTCTGGGCAAGCTTTCGGCCGCCAACATGTTGATCGTCGACGGCGCCTTCGACCAGAAATTCGCGCTGTCGGCGCGCAACCTCGTCAATGTCGTGCTTGTTCCCGCAGCCGGTCTCAACGTCTACGACATTTTGCGGCGCGACACGCTCGTCATGACCAAGGCGGCGATCAAGGCCATCGAGGAGCGTTTGTCATGAACAGTTACGACGTCATCCTCTCGCCGGTGATCACGGAAAAATCGACGCGGCTTTCCGAAGCCAACCAGGTGATTTTCCGTGTCGCGCTTCGCGCGACGAAGCCCGAGATCAAGCAGGCGGTCGAACAGTTGTTCAAAGTCAAGGTCAAGGCGGTGAACACCATAAAGGTGCACGGCAAGGTCAAGGCCTGGCGCGGCAAGCGCTACGAAAAGGGCGAAGCGAAAAAAGCGGTGGTCACGTTGGTCGAGGGCTACCAGATCGACGTGACGACAGGGCTCTAGGGAAAATCGATCATGGCACTGAAAACCTACAAACCCGTAACCCCCGGCCAGCGCCAATTGGTGCTGGTCGATCGCGCGGGCCTGCACAAGGGACCGCCGGTAAAGGCGCTTACGAGCGGCCAGAAACGTCCGGCCGGGCGCAACAATCTCGGCCGCATCACGGTGCGCTGGCAGGGCGGCGGACACAAGCAGAGCTATCGACTGATCGATTTCAAGCGTGCCAAGCACGACCAGCCCGCTACCGTCCAGCAGCTGGAATACGATCCCAACCGCACCTCCTTCATCGCGCTTATCAAATACCGTGACGGCGAGCTCTCCTACATCATCGCGCCGCAACGCCTGGCCCAGGGCGACGTCGTCGTGTCAGGCGACAGGGTCGACGTGAAGCCGGGAAACGCCATGCCTCTTGCAGCCGTTCCCCTCGGCACCATCGTGCACAATATCGAATTGAAGCCGGGCAAGGGCGGACAGATTGCGCGCGCGGCGGGAACCTACGCGCAGTATCTCGGCCGCGACGCGGGCTACGCGCTTCTGCGGCTCAACTCGGGCGAAGTCCGCCGCGTCCGCCTGGACTGCAAGGCAACGGTTGGCGCGGTTTCCAATCCCGATCACATGAACGAAGTCCTCTCGAAGGCCGGCCGCAATGTGTGGCGCAACCGCCGTCCGTCCGTGCGCGGGACGGCGATGAATCCGATCGATCATCCGCATGGCGGCGGCGAAGGTCGAACCAAGGGCGGCCGCCACCCGGTTACGCCGTGGGGCAAGCCCACCAAAGGCGCCAAGACGCGCAAGAACAAGCGGACAGGCAAGAACATCCTGCGCTCCCGCCACATCAAGAAAATGCAAGGGTAGAAAAATGACACGCTCGGTTTGGAAAGGTCCGTTCGTCGACGGCTACATGCTGAAAAAGGCCGAAGTCGCGCGCAATTCGGGCCGCAAGGATGTGATCAAGATCTGGTCGCGTCGTTCGACAATCCTGCCGCAGTTCGTCGGTCTGACCTTCGGCGTCTACAACGGCGTCAAGCACGTTCCAGTGATGGTGACCGAGGACATGATCGGGCACAAATTCGGCGAGTTTGCGCCGACGCGTATCTTCCACAGTCATTCCGGCGACCGCAAGGCAAAGATTGCCGCCGCCACGACGACAGGCACGCCGGCGGAAGGGGCGCCGCCCGCCAATGGGTAAACCCGCACGCAAGCGTTCGCTTTCCGACGCGCAGGCTCGCGCGGTCGGGCGCAACATCCGCATCAGTCCGCGCAAGCTCAATCTCGTAGCACAATCGATTCGGGGAAAGTCCGCGGAGACGGCTTTGGCTACGCTTACCTTCTCGCGCAAGCGCATTGCCAGAGAAGTGAAGAAGGTCCTGCAATCGGCCATCGCCAATGCGGAAAACAATCACGATCTCGACGTCGACGATCTCGTCGTCAGCGAAGCATCGGTGGGCCGCAATCTCGTGATGAAGCGCTTTCACGCCCGCGCCCGGGGCCGCGGCGCGCGTATCGAAAAGCCGTTCTCGCAAGTGACCATCGTGGTCGAAGAAAAACGCGAGCCGGCGCCCGAGAAAAAAGCCGAGGCGCCGAAGAAAAAGGAAGCGGCCTCGAGCGCTCAGGGTGCGACAAAAAAGGCGCCCGCGAAGCGCAAGCCTGCTGCCGGCGGCCGTGCCGCCGCCAAATCGAAGAGCAAGGAGCTAGCCTGATGGGTCAGAAGGTCAATCCGATCGGGCTGAGGCTCGGAGTCAACCGCACGTGGGATTCGCGCTGGTACGCGAGCAAGAAGGAATACGGCAAGCTTCTCCAGGAAGACATCAAGATCCGCAATTACCTTCAGGACAAGCTGAAGCAGGCCGGGGTTTCGCGCATCTTCATCGAACGGCCGCACAAGAAATGCCGCGTCACGATTCACTCGGCGCGTCCGGGTGTGGTGATCGGCAAAAAGGGCGCCGACATCGAAAAGTTGAAGTCCGATCTGTCGAAATACACCGACTCCGAAATCCATCTCAACATCGTCGAAATCAGGAAGCCGGAGATCGATGCGAAGCTGGTGGCCGACAACATCGCCCAGCAGCTTGAGCGCCGCGTCGCCTTCCGCCGCGCCATGAAGCGCGCCGTGCAATCCGCCATGCGCTTGGGCGCGCAAGGCATACGCATCAACTGCACCGGGCGTTTGGGCGGCGCCGAAATCGCGCGCGTGGAGTGGTATCGCGAGGGACGGGTCCCGCTGCACACGCTCCGCGCCGACATCGACTACGGCGTCGCGACGGCAAAGACGACCTACGGCACCTGCGGCGTGAAAGTCTGGGTCTTCAAGGGCGAGATCATGGAGCACGATCCCATGGCCCAGGATAAGCGTCTTAACGAAGCCGCCGATCAGGCAAGCCGCGGCGGCGCGCAGCGTCCGCCGGCAATGGGTTAGTGAAGGGTCAGGAACATGCTTCAACCGGCACGAACAAAATTCCGCAAACAGCACAAGGGCCGCATCCATGGCGCCGCGAAGGCAGGCAACTCGCTTGCGTTCGGCTCATATGGGCTGAAGGCCATAGCGCCCGAGCGAGTCACCGCGCGGCAGATCGAGGCCGCGCGGCGTGCGCTGACCCGTCACATGAAGCGCGCCGGACGAGTTTGGATTCGCGTCTTTCCCGATGTCCCGGTGTCGAAGAAGCCCGCCGAAGTGCGCATGGGATCGGGCAAGGGCGCTCCCGAATTCTGGGTCTGCAAGATCAAGCCTGGCCGTATCCTTTTCGAAGTCGACGGCGTTCCGCGCGACGTTGCCGAGGAATCGATGCGGTTGGCCGCCGGCAAATTGCCGATCGCGACGAGATTCGTCGCGCGGCTGACGGCGTAAGTGGGGATGGAACCGTGACCAAGGTCGCCGTATTCACCGACAGATCGTCCGACCAGCTCAGCGACGAGCTCGCCAAGCTGAAGAAGGAGCAATTCAACTTGCGCTTTCAGCGGGCAAGCGGCCAGCTGGAAAACACCGCGCGTGTCCGCGTGGTGAGGCGCGACATCGCCCGCGTCATGACCGTGCTGGGTCAGCGCGGAATTCGACCGCACTTCGCTCTGGCAAAGCCCGGCCAACCGGTCGCGGCCGAAAAGCCGAAGAAGACACGCGCGAAGAAGACCGAGGCACCGGCGGCCGACGCCAAACCGCAGGCCAAACCGAAGACAAAAGCCCACCAGGACAAGGTCCAGATGAAGTCCGCCGCTGAGCGCGCCAAAGGTACGGCAGGAAAGCCGACCAAGCGCACTGGCCGTGCCAAGAAGACATAGGAGATAAGGGGCGATGCCGAAACGCGTGCTGCAGGGTGTGGTGGTGAGCGATGCGAACGCCAAGACCGTCGTGGTCCAGGTGGAACGCCGCTTCATTCACCCGGTGATGGGTAAAACCGTGCGACGGTCCAAGAAATATCACGCGCATGACGAAGCAAAGGCCTTCAAGGTCGGCGACATCGTGCGAATTCGCGAATGCAAGCCAGTTTCCAAGCTTAAACGGTGGGAAGTGATCGGCCGCAGCGGCGAAGCTGAGGCGAGGAAGCAGCCATGATACAGACGACCACCGAACTTGAAGTCGCCGACAATTCCGGCGCGCGCCGCGTCATGTGCATCAAGGTGCTCGGCGGTTCGCGCCGACGATACGCCGACGTCGGCGACACCATCGTGGTTTCGGTCAAGGAAGCCATTCCGCGCGGACGGGTAAAAAAGGGCGAGGTCTTGAAGGCCGTCGTCGTGCGCACGGCCCGTGGCGTGCGCCGCCCCGACGGCTCGCTGATTCGCTTCGATACCAACGCCGCCGTTCTGGTGACGCCTCAAAACGAGCCGATCGGCACGCGCATCTTCGGGCCCGTCACGCGTGAGCTCCGGGCCAAGAACCATATGAAGATCATTTCGCTCGCCCCGGAGGTGCTTTAGATGCCGGCAAAAGTGAAGAAGGGCGATCGCGTGATCGTCACCGCCGGCCGCGACAAGGGCAAACGCGGTGAAGTCTTGCGCGTCTATCGCGACGACGAGCGCGTGCTCGTCTCGGGCGTCAACGTGGTGAAGCGCCATCAGAAACAATCGGCGCGTGCCCAGGGCGGCATCGTCTCCAAGGAGTCGCCGGTCCATCTTTCGAAGATTGCCCATGTCGACCCGAAGACGGGGGACGCCACGCGCATTGGATTCAAGATCTTGGGCGACGGCCGCATGGTGCGGTTCGCCAAGAAGTCGGGAGAGGTCCTCGATGTCTGAGGCAGGAACCCCCAAGCAGGAAAAGCAGGAAAAGGCGCCCAAGAAGCGCGACGGCGCCGAGGGCGGCGACAAGAAGGGCGGAGGCGGCAAGAAGCAAGCTGCCGCGGCTGCGAAGCAGGCGGCCGCGAAGGAAGCGCGCGATCCCAATTACGTGCCGCGCTTCAAGAAGCGCTATTTCGATGTGGTGCGCCCGGAGTTGATGAAGAAGTTCGGCTACAAGAACGTGCTGCAGGCGCCGCGCATCGAGAAGATCGTGCTCAACATCGGTGCCGGCGAAGGCGCGGCCGACCAGAAAAAGATTCAGAGCGCACAGAACGATCTCACCGCGATCGCCGGGCAAAAAGCCGTGATCACGCGGGCGAAGAAGGCGATTTCGGCCTTCAAGATCACGACCGGCCGCCCCGTGGGCGTCAAAGTCACCTTGCGCAAGGATCGCATGTACGAATTTCTCGATCGCTTCGTCACTACGGCGCTGCCGCGCGTGCGCGACTTCCGCGGAGTTTCGCCGAAGAGCTTCGATGGCCGCGGGAATTACGCAATGGGCCTGAAGGAACATATCATTTTCGTCGAGATCGATTACGACAAAACCGAAACGGTGTGGGGAATGGACATCATCATTCGAACGACGGCGCGGACGGATGAGGAGGCAAAAGCCCTCCTCGCCGGTTTCCAAATGCCGTTCGTGAACTGACTACAGAGAGAGCAAGAGGAGAGAGATGGCGAAACTGTGCCAGATCAACCGGAACATGAAGCGTGAAAAGATGGTCGCGCAATATGCTGCCAAGCGGGCGGCGCTCAAGGCCAAGGCGGACGACATGTCGGTCCCGCCCGAGGAGCGTTTTGCTGCCCGTCTGAAGCTCGCGAAACTGCCCCGCAATTCTTCGCGCACGCGGATTCACAATCGCTGCACCTTGTCGGGGCGTTCGAAGGGCTATTACCGCAAGCTCAAAGTCTCGCGCATCGCGCTGAGGGATTTGGCGAATTTCGCCCAAGCCCCCGGCATGACCAAAGCTAGCTGGTAAGGGGAGACGGCAATCGATGGCGATTAACGATCCTATTGGCGATCTTTTAGCCCGTATTCGCAACGGACAATTGCGCGGTCTGGCGACGATTTCGGCGCCCGCCTCGAAGATGCGTGCGCGGCTTTTGGATGTGCTGAAGTCGGAAGGTTACATTCGCGGATATGCGGAAGTCGAAATGAAGGGCAAGCCCAGACAGTTGGAGATCGAGCTGAAATATCACGAAGGGCGTCCCGTCATTCGCGAGCTCAAGCGAATCTCGACACCAGGGCTCCGAGTGTACAACGCCGTCACCGATTTGAAGCCGCATCGCGGAGGCTTGGGCATCTCGATCCTCTCGACGCCGCAGGGCGTCATGTCGGATTCGGATGCGCGCGCCAAGAACGTAGGCGGCGAAGTTCTTTGCCGCGTGTTTTAACGAGGTTCGGAGAAAGCAATGTCACGCATCGGCAAGAAGCCGGTTCCGCTGCCCAAGGGCGTCACGGCCGCGGTCCAGGACGGCACGGTTTCGGTCAAGGGGCCGAAAGGCGAGCTGAAGCTCAAGCTCGTGCCTGAGGTCGAGGCTTCGGTAACCGGAGAGACGGTGACGCTCGGCCTGCGCGAGGCGAACGATCGTGGAAAAGCGATGTGGGGAATGCAGCGCACGCTGGTGAACAACCTCGTGCTCGGCGTGACGCAGGGCTTTTCGGAACGATTGGAGATTTCAGGCGTGGGCTATCGAGCCGCCGTGCAGGGCAAGACGCTCCAGCTTCAGGTGGGCTTGAGCCACGACGTCGCTTATCCGATTCCCGCCGGTATCCAGATCGTCTGCGAAAAACCGACTTCGATCTCGATCAGCGGCAGCGACAAGCAGCTGGTCGGTCAGGTCGCTTCGGAAATTCGCAGCTATCGTCCGCCGGAACCCTATAAGGGCAAGGGCGTGAAATACGCGGGCGAGCGGATTCGCCGCAAGGAAGGTAAGAAGAAGTAGCCATGGCCAAGCAAGAGAAGTTGTTCGATCGGCGCGTCAAGCGCGTGCGCTTTCGCATTGCGCAAGTCAGCGGAGGCCGGCCGCGCCTGTCGGTGTTCCGTTCGGGCAAGCACATTTATGCGCAACTGATCGACGACGGCGCCAAGCGCACCATCGCGGCGGCGAGTTCCTCCGAAGCCGCCAACGAGACCGGTAAGGCGAAGGGTTACAACGTCGCTGCGGCCACGGCCGTCGGGAAACTGATTGCCAGCCGCGCGATCGAAAAGGGCGTCAAGCGCGTCGTCTTCGACCGCGGCGGCTATCTCTATCATGGGCGTGTCAAAGCGCTCGCTGAAGCCGCTCGCGCGGGCGGGCTGGAGTTTTGACATGAGATTTTCAAGGAAAGGATTCCATCGTGGCACGTGAACCTCGCGAGCGTGAGCAACGGGACCGCGATAGCGAGTTCGTCGACAAGCTGGTGCACATCAACCGCGTCGCCAAGGTGGTCAAGGGCGGCCGGCGCTTCGGATTTGCCGCGCTTGTGGTGGTCGGCGATCAACGCGGACGCGTTGGCTACGGTCACGGCAAGGCGCGCGAAGTTCCCGAAGCCATCCGCAAAGCGACGGAAGCGGCCAAGCGCAATATGGTGCGCATTCCCTTGAAGGACGGCCGCACGCTTCATCACGAGACCGCGGGTCGGCACGGTGCCGGCAAGGTCATTGTGCGCCCCGCCGTTCAGGGAACCGGCATCATCGCCGGCGGCCCGATGCGCGCGGTGTTCGAGAGTTTGGGGGTCGGCGATGTAGTGGCCAAAAGCCTCGGCTCATCGAACCCGTACAACATGGTGCGCGCGACGTTCGATGCGCTGAAACAACAGCAGTCGCCGCGCTTGATCGCCCAGCGCCGCGGCAAGAGCGTGTCGGAAATCATTCAGCGGCGCGAAGGCTCGGACAAAGACAAAGCGGTCGAAGCCGCTGCCGGAGGCTAAACCATGGCGGGCGACAAAAAGACCAAGGGCGGCAAGAAGATGCTCACAGTGCGCCAGATACGCAGCCAGGCGCGCAGGCCCGAGATTCAGGCCGCCACGTTGCGCGGTCTCGGCTTGGGCAAGATCGGGCGCGAGAAAACGCTCGAGGACACGCCTTCCGTGCGCGGAATGATTCGCAGCGTCGCGCACCTTGTCCAAGTGGTGGAATAGGAACGCAGTCATGAAACTTAACGAAATAAGAAACAATCCGGGGGCCCATAAAACCCGCACCCGGGTGGGGCGGGGCTCGAGCTCTGGCCTCGGCAAGACGGCGGGACGCGGCGTCAAGGGCGCCAAGGCACGCGCCGGGGTCTCGATCCATGGCTTCGAGGGCGGCCAGATGCCGCTTTATATGCGCATACCGAAGCGCGGATTTTACAATCATTTTGCCAATGACTTCGCCGTCATCAATCTCGGACGCGTTCAGAGCGCGCTCGATTCCGGGCGGCTCAAAGGTGACGCGACGATCACCGATTCGGTCCTGCGCGAGGCCGGATTGGTCAGACGCTCTCGCGATGGGGTGCGGCTTCTGGCCAAGGGCGAGCTGAAGGCCAAGCTGGCCTTCGAGGTCGCGGGGGCTTCGGGCTCGGCCGTTGCAGCGGTAAAACAAGCCGGCGGCTCGGTCATTACGACCTTCAAGAAGAAGGTTCATATGAACAAAAAAGGCGGACCCGGAAAGCGCGTTCAGCGCCGCACGGCCGCGACGGAAAAGCGCGCCAAACAGGCCGCTAGTTGATATAATCCCTTGCCAGTCTTATCTCACGCTAGGCTGAGGCCTCGCGCCCTTTGCCTATCGAACGATGAGTTGACGCCGGAGCGGGAGTAGACGATGCCCTCAGCAGCCGAACAATTAGCCGCAAATTTCAACTTTTCCGCGTTTTCCAAAGCGACCGAGCTCAAAAACCGCATGCTGTTCACGGCCTTGGCTCTGGTCGTCGCCCGGCTCGGCACCTACATTCCGATGCCCGGCATCGACGCCTCGGAACTTGCCCGCCAGATCCAGCAGCAGCAGGGCGGCCTGCTTGACGTCTTCAACCTTCTCGCAGGTGGCGCCATCCAGCGCATGGCGATCTTCGCTCTCGGCATCATGCCTTACATCTCGTCGTCGATCATCATTCAGCTGATGACGACGGTTTCGCCGACTCTTGAGCAGCTCAAGAAGGAAGGCGAGGCCGGCCGCAAGCAGATCAACCAGTACACGCGCTATGGCACCGTCATGCTCGCCGCGGTGCAAGCCTATGCGATCGCCATGGGCCTCGAGCAATGGGGCACCGTTGTCATCGCGCCCGGATGGGCCTTCCGTTTCTCCACGGTGATCACGCTTACCGGCGGTACGATTTTCCTGATGTGGCTCGGCGAGCAGATCACCGCACGCGGTGTCGGCAACGGCATCTCGCTTATCATCATGGCCGGCATCGTGGCCCGCGTCCCGGTGTTCTTAGTCCAGGTTTTTGAACAAGCCCGTACCGGCTCGATGAATCCAACCATGGTCATGGGCATGCTCATTCTCATCGGGGCCCTGATCGGCTTCGTCGTCTTCATGGAGCGCGCGCAGCGGCGCCTGCTGGTGCAATATCCCAAGCGACAGCAAGGCAATCGCGTCTTCGGCGGCGAATCCTCGCATCTGCCCTTGAAGATCAATGTCGCCGGCGTGATTCCGCCGATCTTTGCGTCATCGCTGCTGTTGCTGCCGATGACTCTGGCGAACTTCAACGCGGCCAGCATTCCGGGGTGGCTCCAGAGCATCGTCGTCCTCTTGGGACACGGCCAGCCGATGTTTATCGCGCTCTACGCCTTCATGATCATCTTCTTTTGCTTCTTCTACACGGCGATCGTCTTCAATCCGGAAGAGACCGCGGACAATCTGAAGAAATATGGCGGCTTCATTCCGGGCATCCGTCCGGGCAAACGCACCGCGGAATACATCGACTTCGTGCTCACGCGGATTACTGTCGTGGGCGCCCTCTATCTGGCGTTCGTATGCCTGGTGCCGGAAGTCATCGGCGGCATCTACAATGTCCAGCAATTCGCCTTCGGCGGCACCTCCGTCCTGATTGTTGTCAGCGTGACCATGGATACGGTGGCGCAAATCCAGAGCCATCTCATCGCTCAGCAATACGAAGGCTTGATCA
>WNFT01003552.1_pt1 | contig 18420 bp, 14 predicted proteins | sample 5400191 | NCBI WGS metagenome assembly WNFT01 (sample SAMN13153359, study PRJNA577476) | soil metagenome | isolation source: 80 cm saprolite under Madrone tree | place: USA:California | collected 2016-06-14 | reverse complement strand
CAAAAGGGCGTAAGTAGATTGTGGATGTAGTAAATGGGTAGAGGGGTATGGGGTGTCGCAGTGTCCGTCTCTTGTCGCACAAAAGCCGGATACGCGTCAAGTGGTAGGTTAAAGGGACTGACTTGCATGTCTCACCTCGCTTAGATTGACGATTGGGGCTATTTGTGGCATACTAGGAGTAGACCTTTTCCTAGCCCCGGCAGCAAAACGGCCTAACATACCGCTTGCTGCCATATGGACTATAGGGGGTTTCTGTTGGTACTGTGAAAATCTTTGGAGAGAGTAGCACAGTACAACACAGCCGAACGGGTCAACGGGAACGTTTAGCAATCTCATGCTAAACGTTTCTTACTTGTCCAACGGTATCATCTCCTTTCAAGGCGCGAATGACAGCGTAAAAAGAGTGCAAACCTCAAAGCGGGTCTACAAGAAGAATTTTGAATTATCGCCTCTGCTGGTCGTCTTTCTCGTCAGAAATATCTGGATGAGCTAGTAAATATTCCCTGGGTATCCGCCATTGCCGCCCTACTTGCCTCGCGCCTGGGATTTCACCACGACGGCACAAATTACGGATGGTTTCCGCACTCACATGTAAATATTCAGCTGGTAAGGTGCATCAGAACTTCTCACAAGTAAGAAGTAGTTCTGTTTCTCCTGTGTATGAGTGTAGCATACGAATAGGGCCAGATCAGCGCCTCTAGCGGCCATTTGAGCGGCCATTTGAGCGGCCATTTGAACCTCACGCGCTACATTGTCCTGCAGGCTTGCCTTTTCTCCTGTTTTGTGGTATTCCTGAATACAGACGAAAGCAGGTGCAACGCTCATGGTCTGAAAAGGAAGGAGCGCTTGCTGACGAGAGGGATTACATGCGTATGGCACTGCAACAAACTCAACCATCTCGTGACTCCCACTTCCAGGAAACCAATGTGATTCCATTGCATTCTCAACAGGAGCACCTCCCTCCTTCCTTTGGTGCACTGCTGGTGCGCATGCGCGGGAAGAAAGAGAAAGCAGATGTAACTGACGCAATCCCAGTGGCATTTGAACGCTACGGCATTGCTCCTCTCACGCCGGACATGTACCGTAAGCTCGAAAGCGGCATTCGTGCTCCTCAATTCGAGGAACTCCGCCCGTTGTACGATGCTTTGCGCGTAGGATGTGGCATCATCTTCTCACCAGAGGAGCGTCAGGCCTTTGTCAACCTTGCTCGCATCAAGATCAAAACGATGCAGCGTCGCCGTCCGATGTTGAGAGCGCAGAGCGAATGGGATCAACTCTTGAACGACCTGGTCCAGTTGGACCAGGATTTGTCTGAGGGTCCGGAAGTGCAAACGGGTATACTCCCCGGTACGCTCACGCTAGCAGGCGAGGCAATGGCATCTTTCGTACCGGATGACGTCCGACACCTCGTTGGCCGGGAGAAGTGGTTAGAGGAGATGCTCTCCTATCTGCAGGCAGAGGTGCCGAAAAAGATTATCATCGTTCAGGCGCTTACAGGGATGGGAAAAACTTCCGCGTTGAACTTGCTGTTTCGGCATCTGCTGGATACGGAGTCTTACCACGTCATCTTCTTTCCCTTTGCTACTGCGGCAACCATGACCGCTGTGGAACATCTGGATCGACTCCTCGCACGGGTATTATCTGAGCTAGAAGTCTTGCCAGAAGGGAAAATGCTGGCGCGGGAACAACAGGTAGAGATGGTGCTGACTGGACTGGCGGCGTCGGACCAGCCGACGATTCTGTTACTCGATGACGTACATCTGGTTCTTGGAAAGGATGGTCGACTTCCGGATGCATGGCAACAGTTCCTTGTCGAATTTGTGCGCCGTGAGCACAAGGCGGCTATCTATCTCGCCACACGTGAAAGAGTGTTGCTCCCGGGACGTGTGAAGACGTCTGTTGCGGAAACGGAACTGGCAGCGTTATCCCCGCAAGATGGCGTGAAGGTGTGGCAGCGTCTCGGATTTGTGGATGTTCCCCACCCACTGTTAGAGCAGGCAACAGCCAGGCTTGGCGGTAATGCCTGGTATGTCGAACTCTGTGCCAGGAATCTCCAGCGACGGCGCTTTACGCATTTCTGGCAAAACAACGGGAGATCGACTTCGCACCTGGCGCAGAAAAGTGAACACCAGTTTCAGATCGAGCAGTTACTTGCCGAAAAGCGCGCCCTCGATCTCAAGACAGACCGTGAAGCGCGTCTAGCACTCGAACAGGTAATTAGCAAGCGTCTTTCGCACACCGCCCTGCATTTGCTGGAGCTACTCGCTGTTTCCCCAGTTGCGCTCCCGTTTGCTCTCCTTGAGCAGGTCGGCTCTCAGGCGGAGGAAGCATTTGATGAGTTGCTTCACGCTTCGTTGGTGGATCGTGATGCCATGCTTTACGCCGATCGTGCTCGTCTTCTGACATTCGTCACTGAGGCAGCGGTACAAAACCTGCTCGCCGAGGGTCGTCTAGCGGAAGTTGAGCAGCAAGTCACACATATCTATAGCGCCTGGTTGAGCAACGGGTTCCATGATGAACAGGAGAAGGCGGCGATGGTGACCGAACTGGCTGTGTTGCTGTTACAGCAGCGGCGGCTCCTTGACGCCGCCCAGCTCCTTGTGCGCCATGGGTGGCTCTGTTTCGCTCTCGGCAACGGCCCTCGCCTTGCGCGACTTGCGCAAGAGGTCCTGGCCAGCTTTTCCTGGCGTCAAGAGGGGAGCGAACAGGTGTGTGGAGGTCTCTTGCTCTATCACTACCTTGGACAATACTTGGGAAGGAAAAATGACGCACACATGCGCGCTGAAGATTACCAGGCAGTTTCCGAGCTGGCGCGTGCCGCCAATATCGTGCTCCAACCGGCCACACAGATGCAGCTGCTCCACCACAAGGTGCTCTATCTTTTACAGCAATCGCGCTTCGCCGAGGTACAGGAGTTGCTTGGTCAAGCTATGGACCAGATGGAAGCACACCAGTATACATTGCCAGCCGTCTACGCGTCACTGCTGGGCGATAGTGGCATGTTGTGGGGATTGTGGGCAGATCATGCAAAGGAAATGAAGGAGAGTGAGGCGGAACGGCTGCGCCGCGAGCGCGCCATCGCAATGTATCAGCAGGGGATCGAGCTGTTGCGTATGACCGGAGGGGACGAGGCTTTCGGGGGAGAGCCCGCGTTTTCTGTCGAGCATGGAGAGATGAGCTTCCGCCTGGCCCGCTTGTTGAATGACATGGCACACCAGCTGGTATGTTCGGGCCAGAGCGAGACAGCTATCTCTGCCCTGCGACAAAGCATCGACTTGAAACGGCAGGGGCGCGCATTACCGGGCTCGCTCGCAGCATCCTTGGGAGAACTTGCCCAGGCCAGCGCTGGCCTGGGGAGTTTTCGTGAGGCGCTTGCCTCCAGTGTGGCAGCGCTCGATGACATCCTGGCGCTTGCCGCTACCGGTAACACCATCGCCCGCGGAGAGGTACCAGTATACCAGATTGACCACGCACGTCTCTTGATCCGCCAATTACGCCTGGATGAAGCCGAATCGCTCCTGCAGCAGGCGCTCGATTCCGGGATTCGAGAGGTGCGGCGGGAATACCGGGTATACGCCAAAGAAGCGCAGCATGAAATCGCGCAGTACCGCGCATCAGCGAGCCACTTCGGGCGAATCTATCTGGATTGGCGGTGGTATCCACGCTACCGTGAGGCGATTGCCTATGATGCGTTCAACTGGCTCTCGCATGCCGGACCGTTTACTAAGGAGGAACAGGGAGAGTGGGATCGGTTGGCCGAGCATAGCGAAAGAGAAGCCATGATGGGACTCATCAGGAAGTCGCTGGATCGTGAGATTGAATCAGCCAGCAGAGAACAACGCGAGCCACGTCTGCGCTACCCGGCTATTCCGATCGATGACGTCACACAACGCATCCAAGCCCTTACACAGCTCAAAAGGGAAATTGAGGACTGTGAACCACGTGATAGAGCCATCGAGGAGTACGAACCAAATGCCGTTGTAAGGAGGCTGTACAGCGATGCCATTGAAGAGCAGACGAACTGGCTCCAATTAATTGCATCGTGCTACTCTGGCGACAACCAGGCATTCTGGAACTATAATCAGCGTCTTTTTGCACCGCCGACTGAAGAGGAGATGCAGATTGCTCTCCACCACTTGAAAGCCCTGCTCCACCAGGGGCTACAATACCAGAAGACGCACGCCATTAGCACCCAGCTCATCGGCTATCTGCAGCAGTGGCGGTTGTACCGTTCTCAGAACTGGCTGGAACACACGGATAGTGAAACCGAGGGGAGACATGGGCCAGACCAGCAACGGCTCTCGACGCTCTCCACCACGCATGTCGATCAACGGCGGGTTTCCTCTGCTACGGTGAAGAAATTTTTCGAAGCTATCCTGCGAGAATATCAATTCGATTGGGACGTCCTCATCGATCAGGCCGCCAATAACCTGCGCATCGAGAACAATATCAACACGATTATCCTCCCGCAGGGGAGCATGTCTGTCGCCCGCGTGCGCGAGTTACTCTCCCACGAGATCGAGTGCCATGTATTTCGGTCAGAGGCGGGGAAGCGCTCTAAGCTTGGGCTCCTCTCCCTGGGAACGCAGGGGTATCTGTACACGGAGGAAGGCCTCGCGCTCTACCACGATAACAAAACTGCTCAGCTTCAGGCTCAACGATTCGAAGTCGGCGAGGCGTCACCGGCAGTTTGGATAGGGACACTGGCGGTCGGGCTTGCAAGTGGCGTCCTGACCCCCGCGCATACATTTTCTGAGCTGCTTCTATTTTTTGACATGCTGTACCTCTTGACACGCCTGCTGACTGCTGATAACCGCGAGGAGCTGACGATTGCCCAGAAGTCTGCCCATCGCATGGCCATCAACCGGTGCCTCCGCACTTATCGCGGAGTCCCCGATTTAGCCAGCGAGGAGAGCCGGGGGGTTTGTTACACCAAGGATGTGGTGTATCTCACCGGTTTTCGCCAGATCAGCCGGGCAATAGAGGAAGACAGCACTATTCATGAGAGACTGATGATCGGGGTGATTGCAAAAGATCAACTGCCTCACCTGGCGGAACTCGGAATGGAACTCCCTGCTACTCGCCCTCAGTGGCTGGCTCATCGCGCTGATCTGGACGAGTATATTCTCTCGTTTCAGTAGAAACGACGCAGAAAATATGGTATGCTCTCTTTAAGAGCGTGTGTTGTTCTTATTTTGATGAATACTGTCCGGCAAGGAGGTATTGTAATGCCGTCAGAGCCACCAGATGGCGAAGGCCATGAATGAATGAGCATGAGTTCCCCCACGGTATGTACTGTGGGGGAACTTCTCTTGAACTGTAACTGAGAAGAGCGCGGCATAGCAGGCACTTCACTGTTCTGCCGTCTGTTCCTCAGGTTGCAGAATAAGCAGTAGATCGTTCAGATGAACTGATTCGCCCTGTCGCGTGACAATACGTATCACGCGACAGGGCGTTGCCATTGTGGGAGGTGTGGGAATGTCAAAAAAGCCGGGAGGGCCCTCTATCGACACGAGGAGATCGCCTGGTTGAATAACATCGCCTTCGTGTACGTACCATTTCTCTATCGTTAAGCCATCTTTCTGGGTCATGGTTGGAAATAGTTGCGGTAAGTTGACGTTTATCACTGTCGGCTTCACTCCTAGCAGTTGTTATTTATGGTCTTATACAAATTCTATCTGATTCTCTAGAAATTTGGTACTTCCTCTGGTTATTTCAACCGCTTTGTTTCATTTTTCAGCAGATTGCAAGTATGCTACTTTGTCCCTGCTTAGCGCATGGGGACAGTCGTCGCAGCGCTGGAATCCTTGCCGTTCATAGAACAACTCGTAGAACTGCTGTCGCCCCTGCGCATCCAGGGCGATCATGATTGTTCTTCCGTCGTACCGCCATTTTCCGCGCTTCACAGTGAGCTTTTGCTTTTCCATGGCATATTCGACCGCTTTATCTGAGATCTTGTGGAGCTGCCTGAAGGTGGCGAGTGGCACATGGGAGGCTGGAAGCGGCTTTCTGGCTTTCGTCTTGCGTTTCCCGCGCTTTTTGGCCGTAGGCTTGGGTGGGGCGGTGGTGGGGGAGGAGGGGGCGGAAGCGGCAGGGGTGGCAATCCTCGCCCGGGGGGCCGGGGTGGGTGGGCGTTCCTGCGGCGGGGCCGATGCGTGCGCTCGTTGCGGTTCGGCGAGCATCTGTGCAAGATGTGCATCCAGCTGGTCGAAATGGTGGGTCAACTGCTGCTCCAGATGGTGCCGGAGATCGGTGATCATCGTGGGAATCTCTGCTGCGAGCTGATCGAAGCGCTCGACCATCTGCTGCTCGAGTTTGGCGAAGCGTTCATCCACTCCCGCAAGGATTCTGGCCGAAGTCGATTCTGGTTTCCGGTCCGGGTCTGGCAGATGCAAATCGATCTCGCGCTTTTTCGCAATCGAGATGAGCTGCTCTTCCGTGACATACTTCCGGCGCGGATCGGCGGGGTCAATTTGCTTCGATGCGTCAATCCCATCCTCCGCGAGCCATTTGAGAAAGGTTTTGGAGTTGGTGTGCAACAGCGTGATGCACTGGGTAAACGTGAATCGGCGGCTCATCGCTCTCTTTCATTCATGCTAGATTGACCTCTATAACCATCGAAGTCCCTGAATAATTCTTGGATATGCAAGATTCTGATGGTAATACGTTGGTTTGCTTGATAAGTTGCGCTTGTCTGTTTGATTCTTGGAAATCGTGGAAATTCCTGCGCTCTCTTCGCTCTTCCAGAATACACACAGATGCTCTGCATTACTCCTGTATATCCCTGGCAGGAATCGGAGTATGTTGGGTCTTCTAGGATTTCCAAGCATCTTTGACGCCGCCTGACAAGCCATGTTAAGCTACGAGTGTTTTATGGTGTGACTCGTCCACTATCGAGTTGTAGGTTCGCTCTCTACGCCAGAGTGGGCAACCCCTGGAATCGAGCGAGGTATGTTGGAGACCTTGATCGCTGTGCTGAGCTACTCGCCGGATCTGAACTATCCAGCAGAGGTGTCGTTCGCCTCGTGGATGAAGAAGGGCTGCGCAAGCAGAACTCTCCCTACGTAGGTAGGGATCAAGAAGGGCTTCGTCTCCGAAGAACTCTCCACAATGAATGGGCTCGCCTCTAGTCACTGCTGGCACGGGCTGGCAATGAGGGGAATGGCTCACCGACGAGCGTGGTCAGGTCCACCTGAACCGACTGGTTCGTGTCGCACCTGGCGGCACCCGGAGTCTCAGCGGTATTGGGATGTTGGTACGATTGGGCAGCCGTTCTTGTAAGTACGCAATTGGAGTGCATGCCTGCCAGCGGTGAGAGTCCGACTGGCAGGAGCGGAAAGCGTCCCGGTAGCGCGTCCTCTTCGTGCAGCCTTGTAGCATCCCCTTGTAGGTTGGTGCCTCTTCATGTAGTCGAGGTGAAACCTGCGGTTAGAAATCCAAAAAATGGAGTTCTAAACAGCAGGTGTGCTGAAAAGCAAGCATGAAGAGGCGAGTGTGGTCCCGTATGCGCCGCGCCAGTTCCACCTGGCACTGCATCACGTACAAGTTTGAACCAGGATCGCCGTCCTCGTAGTGTGATCGCATAGCTGTGAGCAGGAGCAAACAACACGTCAGCACACCAGAAGAGCATTGTCAAAGAAGCCGTTGATCGCCTGGAGGGGATGATGGCGATTAAGCACAGTCGCGGCGAAGCAAAAGAGATCGCGGAGGCTGCTGGCGAATCCACCTGGGCATTTTCTACCGGGATGATCCACTCGTTCAAGACCAGGACGGTGTATCAAGCCCATGTTGTGCGTTTTGTGCGCTGGGCCAGGTCCATCCACCAGGTCAAGAACCTGGCACAACTGGATCCACGCGCCGAGGCCCTCGCTACTGAATGGGTGCAGGCGCAGCTCGCCGAGGGCAAAAGCCCCTACACGCTCCAGGCCGAACGTGCAGCGCTGCGCCTGTTCTTTGGGAATCGTACACTTGCGCAGGATGTAGCTATCCCTCGCCGGACCAGGGAACATATCACTCGCTCGCGTGGTCCTGCTGCACACGATCGGCATATCCAGCTTGCCAACTGGCAGCCCTTAATCCGATTTCTTCAAGCGACGGGGTTACGTCGCAATGAGCTGCGCGCCCTGCGCGATCAAGACATTATCAGGGATGACCTGGAATATCTGGATGAGATTGTGGTGAAGGTGCGCAATGGCAAGGGCGGGAAGGCGCGAACAGTGCCAGTGCTGCCAGGCCGTGAAGCTGACGTGCGAGCTGTCCTTTCTGGCAGCGATCCGGAGGCATTGGTCTTCTCGCGGATTCCGAAGCATTTGGATGTACACAGCTACCGCCGTGAGTATGCCCAGGCACTTTATCAGCACTATGCGCCAGGCCGAGGCCTGCCACCTGCGCAGGGCAGGCTCAAACCGAGAGACTATGATCGTGACACGGCCCAGCGGGTGAGCTGGGCGCTTGGACATAATCGTATTGATGTGGTTATCCGGCATTATTTGCGCTGAGTCCTGGCGCAAGCTGGCTGACTGAAAGTAGGCTCTTGATCGGTGAACGCTCCTGGTACCACTTGTCCAGCACGTTTCAAGGGTAAAAGGGGAGAATCTCCTTGCTTATCCTTGAAACATATGTATTTCTCATCCTGCCTTCCACCATGCTCTTCGAGAGGAACGAGGCGAGTGGGGAATTGCCACAAGCAGTAGCAAGCACCGCTTCGTTCGAGCGGGAGCAATGCCAAAGGTGTCATTTTCCGCAAATATCTGGTATTAGCTCAAATATGTAAATAAGCTTAACACTGGCTTTGCACATAAAGTCCCGTTTGCACACAAAGTCAGGGGTCTGCACATAATGTAGAGTATTTGTGTAATCTCGGATAAGCGTGACAAGGTTGTCCCAAAAGTCATTAAAGAGGTGAATGAGGAATCCGCGCATTGTCAACTACTTTTTAAGTTTGATTGTTGTTTACTGCCTATGATTCCCTGTTTTTTCTGTATTTGGTATTGCTAGTCCTAGTTCCTGGTACTTGTTCAATCATGCCAGCTTTCACCATACGACCAAATATACTCTTGATCTGATAATCTGCATGAATATGCGTGATTTCTCTCGCTTTACTGTTATTAATGGCATCGCTATTTTCCAGGTAATCCATGATTGTTTCTTCTGGAGAAGCAAGCTTTTCATGGCGGATGAGTACTAATACATTATTATCTTTCTCTTCAATTATCGGTGCTTTTAAACCAAGTTGATGCATTGCATTGAAGGCTGTATTAAGACCTTCCCCAACATCTTTATTGGGTGGATCAGGAAACTTATTCAGTATTCGAACAATAGCACCGTTACGCGCAAATCGCTCATCCAAAATATTCTTAACAGTCACATGTGCCGGAAGACGCCCAGGACTTTGCACTTCGATTCTGTTATCAAATATTCGAATATGCACGTCATCTGCGATACTATAGTCACGGTGCAAGACAGCATTTGTGATTATTTCGTGTAATGTCTCCGGCGGATACTTAATTGGTTCAAGGCCACTCTCCCCCATTTTTTGTATACTCTCTACATGTTCTATTGTGTATCTAACAGCCCGCCCTATTTGCTCGTAAAGACATCCCTCAATTGTTTTTGGCGTAAATGCTAATACTTCGCGGAATCCTTCAGGTCTACTTGTATTATAGCGATACAGCTTTATCCCACACCGCTTCGGTAATTGAGCTTGTGGTTCATCAGTGAACAGTAATACACCTGCAACAGTAGGTTTACCATTCCTTACTAAAGACTGTTTTTTTAACCATGTCTCAGGTTGGGCGCTAGGAACTACGCGATTTATAAATTCCTGTGTTATTTCCGATTCGATAATAAGCTCGATTGGAGTATTCGTCGCCTCATCTTCGAAAGACGTTAGACCTTTTGCATATTCTAGGCGTTTGCGAGCTTCTGGCGTATCGACCGGCAGTGATTGTGCTCCACGTCTAATATAAGGAAGGCCGTTAGAAGCATACATTATTGCACGTGTCCTGTTTATCTGCACATGCAAAACAAGACCTTGCAAACCATCTGCACGTAAAAACTCGTATTGAAAATCCGTACCAAGAGGAAATAATCTTTCAAAAAGTTGAAGGTGCCCATTAGCGGCTTCCTGATCTATAAACCCGTTCCATGCTCTAGTCTTAGCCGCTCCATTTTCTGAGATACCTATATAGAGGTCTCCCCCATCCGTGTTTGCGAAAGCAGATATTGCCTTGCTTAATTGAGCAGGACTAACTTGCAAATCTTTAACGTCACCGAACTGACTTTCTTCAGTTGCAATTATTTTAGCCGCTTGATTCACATCTAACAGCTCAACAGTAATTGTCATGAGCTAACCTTTGAAAAACTCTACCATAATATATTACAACCCAATCTTCGAATGAAAAAGTAAAATCTATTCGAAGTATCCCAAAAATAGTATGTTGCAACAGATTTGTCAATAGGCTATTGTAGTCCTATGCCATAACATCTGTGTGGTGATACAATCCATCTATGAGTCGGGTATTGAACCCACCTTTTGGGCAGAGCAGGGTCAAGTAAAAGTAGAACCGACTTTGTGTGCAAGTGGCATTTCTGCACACAAAGTACCTGTTTAAGCGGACTTTATGTGCAAAGCCCTTAACACTCATTCTTAATTCCGAATACATCTGGCCAACTATTCCACAAATGTTCGGGTTGACAATATTTATTACCATAAATATTTGGGCATCTTCTGATTGTTACCGCTCTCAATACAGTGAGGATAGCAACTTGGCTTGCTGAGCCTCCGCTCGCTCGAACTTGTACCTCACCCTTCGTTGCTTTAGGGAAGGTAGCTGCTTGATCGTGAGGGTTCGCTGGCGGCTTCTTGTCAAGTGGCTCATTGAGATTTGAATCATATCCCCACTCATGCGCAATCTCGCTGCTTCTGGACATGTTTGTGGTCAAGCGCCATAAACAGTTCCTCCGCCTACGACCAGAACTGCACCATCCTTAAGAAGAGTCGCTGTGTGCGTGGTCCTATCTATTGCCAATGTGCCGAAGAACTCCCATTTGTCCTGCTCATAAATGTAACGCTCGGTCGTCGCTAAGAAGGCATCTCCTGGTCCTCGACCGCCTGATATCAGAACGCTCCCATCCTCAAGGCGCGTGGCTGCATGTCCGCTATGCCGCTCGATGCTGAGTGGGCGAGTCTCCTTCCAGATCCTTCTGCTTGGATCGTAGAGCTCGGCAGTCTGGTAGCCGTGAGTTCCTACAATGAGAACTTGGCTATTTCTGAGCAGTGTCGCTGTGTGACCCGAATGAGGGTGATTCATGCTTGCTATCAGTGACCAGCCGCTGGTTCTGGGATCAAATACTTCTACTTCTCTGAGCTGGTCGTAATCGCTATCCGTACCACCAGCTACCAGTACCGTACCGTCCGGCAGCAATGTAGCGGTATGAGCATGCCGAGCTACCTTCAGAGTGTCCACTTTGATCCAGGTGTCGCTGGCTGGATCATATAACTCCACGTCGGCTATCACATTTCTCTCCCCAAGCCCTCCAGCCACCAACACATGTCCAGTCCGCAAGAGAATGCTGATGTGATTGTATCGGCCCATCTGCAAGCGGTTTGCCGCTGACCATTGGTACGTAGTCGGATCAAAGATCTCACAATTTCCTAAGTCGGCCCCTTTTCCTCCAGTAACTAATACTCTACCATCGAGTAGGGTAGTTGCTCGGTGCCCATGCCGTTTGTTTGCCATACTGCCCACCTGGGTCCAGGCTCGCGACTCCGGGGAGTACACCTCTGCACCGGAATGAATCATAAACCCATTTCTACCACCGACTATGAGAATTTTGCTGTTCGTTAGCAGTGTTGCAGTGTGATCCATTCTGGGCGTAGTCAGGTGAGTATCAGTCGTCCAGTTACCATCCTCGGTTGATCGCTCAACTCGGTCAGTAGGTGTCAGTATTGGTATACGACCTTGAGCAATCAAGTTGGCAATCAGCTGAGTCGTGTTGAGACCAAGCATCAAGGACTGGGGCAAGAATTCTTCTTGAATCTCTGCTCGAGTCACATTTCCACTTGTACCTTCGGCGCGAAGAACGTGGGTTACACACCCCTCGCTAACAGGACCCTCACGACCGAGGCGTTCGTACACCTTGCGATTCACGGAGGCTAAGGTTTTGCCAATGGCATCATCCCCCTCACTATTGCGTAGGAGCGATTTGAGCAGTCTCTTGTCTGTCCTTGTCACAGCGGAGGAGCCACCCCCAGCCAACCTGACCGCGGCTCGACTAGGCCTATACTTGGTGACGAATAGCTCCGTTGCAGGGATATCCTTGTCTCGACCGTCGAATCTTTGATAGTTCGAGATCATGTACGCAATTGGTTTCCTGCCGACGAAGGCGAGGATTACAAAGGTATGTCGGCGGTTTTTAAGTGGAACTGTCGCTAGCGCTTTAGAAGCTTTTTGCCGAATAAGCTCGACAACATCAGCCAGTTGTGGCACCTTCTCTTGCGTCGGGTGTGCTATCAAGTCTACTAACCATTTATGGGTGCGGTAGCCCCCCAACTGTGCCACTCCAGAGTATCCAATGACAGCTTGCCAAGTGAGATAGCCTATCTGGACTTGTTTCGGTGATGCGTCCTCTACCAAAGCACCTATATGTGGATCAGTCAGTCGTAGGTCTGATGACTGCGCCATCACATACCGAGAGAGAAGGCTAATGTTGAGTGTCATATTGGTATTTCCTCTTGTTAAGCGGTAACTTGTAGTATTAAACTTAATTGCTGGGTATAGTAGCATCGCCAGAGGAAATAGATAATACCTATAGACGTCTCCTGTCAATAGGGACTTTTAACAAAGTCCCAACATTTATCTGTATGATCCTACGAACCCGCCAGATATTTGCGGAATAGCCAGATATTTCTGGTATAGGGCCAGATATTTACGGAAAATGACAAAAGTGCACCTGGAAAATCGAAGAGTACCAGCCACCAGGACAGGGGTTCGTCCCGCAGCTGGTAAGGAGTGAAACACCAGCCGTGTTGCGCTTTTCAGCATGTCCACTCTTGGTGCGCCTGGCCCTGCCTTGTTGCAAAAAGAAGATCGGCCTGGCACAGTTGCTCCTGACCTCCCGCTCGCCTCCCGCTCGCCTCCCAGGGTCCTCCCGCCCGCGTTGTGTACACTGCTGGTGTAGAGAAAATGCGCACCCCAGGTTGGGGACCAGTGCATCGGCAGGCTGAGGGCCTGCATCCTGGCAATGGGCTCATCGCGAAAGATTGCGAGGAGCTTTGGCCGATGGGCGGTAGATGTTGCGGTCCCCCACCACGCGGCCAGGCTCCCCGATACACCCTGTTCGGAGGTACACATCCATGATACCACGAGTCGTCATCTATCGCCTGTACTTTTTTCTTAAAAGCATTGGCCCTTAGGTCGAGAGGGCTTCTAGTCTATGGAATGGAAAGGAGGAGCGTAAGGAGGATCTTGCTCAGGCTCGATCTAGCCAGAACCTAAGCAAGAGGTGAGGCCGTCAATAGGCCAAAAAGAGGATACCATAAGGCAAGGCGAGGGGAGCAGTTTAGCCCTTCTTCCCCTCGTCCTGCTCCTGTCCTATTCGGGGTAAAAAAACATTGCCTATTTCGAGCAAAAAATGAGGAGCACCATGTTGAAATCATTCCATCCGCGCAAAGATCCGACAAAAGCGATAGAACGGGCCATGGACAGGGCCATAGAGCTTTCCGTTGGGACCAGGCGCTACACGATTACCGATGGGCGGCTGGTCTATGAGCGGCACCGCCGCTATCGCTATGCCTATACGCTCACCCAGGGGTCATGGGACCTGCCTGATGGCACCGACCTGCAGCTTTCCAGTTCGGACCTTGCTAACTCACTCCCAGTTGAGCTGTCCAACACCAAGGACGATAGCGAGACCATCACGGTGACGCAGCGGCTGACAGAGAGGACGCTGGCCTCCGCGCAGTTGGTGGTGGATCGTGCCTTCCTCCTGCGCAAGCTGAAAGAAGCCTTTCTCCGCGAGAGCACCTCGGCCCAATTCGGCCTGAAGCTCCTCAGCGTGCTCGACTGTGTCGATGGTGAGGCAGAGGCGCACCTGGTCGAGACGATCAAAGAGGTGTTCCCGGCAGACGAGGCGCAACTGCTGGCGATGAGGCGCGCGCTCTACAGCGAGCTGCTGATGGTCTTGGGACCGCCTGGCACCGGCAAGACCGATGTGCTGGCCGCCATTGCCCTGCTGCACGCTACCCTGTTCAGCTACCGCGTGCTCATCGTCTCACATGCGAACATTGCTGTTGACACTGCCGTGCTTCGCCTGGCGAAATGCTTACGAAAGATGGGCCTGGAGCGCTTTCTCGACCAGCAGCGCCTGGTCCGTTATGGCGATCCGCATCTGGCGGAGCTGGAGACGGACGAGTATCGTACCGTCACGCTGCCGCTGATTGTAGCCGATCTCCTCGCACAGAACCGCGAAGAGGTTGCGCGCCTGGAGCGCCGGCGGGAAACCTTGCTCGGACAGCTTGCCGCTGATCGAGAAGCACTCCCGAAGCTCGTACAGGCATGGCAGCAGCAAGAGGCCCGGCTCCAGCGGCAGCAAGGGCGTATCGAGCGAGCGTTGGACGCGCTGTCCGCCGAAGAACAAGTGCGGCTGACCCCGATCATGGAGCAGCTCACGCCTCGCCTGGACCAACGCACGCAGGAAGAGGAGACGATGCAGCGTGCCAGGGCTGCTTGGGAAGCCGCGACGCGCCAGCTGGGCCCGCTCGAGCAGTCCTACCAGGAACAATGGGAGCCCTATGACACTGAACGTAAGAAGCTGGAGCGCCTGCGCAAGCACCGCTGGTTTGTCCGTTTCGTGATCCAGGCGTGGACGGACGAGTGGGAAAAGGATCTGAAGGAAACCGTCCAGACGCTGGCAACCCCGCTCCACCGGCTTACTCGACAGATGGATGCGCTTCGGCTCGACCAGGCGCGGGCCCTGGACACCTCTCAACAAGCCAGGCAGCGCTGGGACACTCTGGCCCCAGCTATCGCGTATTGGGATCGAGCGCGCGACGCGCGGCCGGCCTCCTCGGTAGAGCAGGAGATCGCGCTGACCAACCAGCTCGCTGAGATCACGCGGCAGCTCGCGGCTGGCGATCCCCACATTGCGGAGATTGAGCGAGCCATTGCTGCTGCGGAAAAGGAAGTGGCCTTGCTTGAAGAGAGCCTGGCCCGCCTCGATCAGCAGCTCGCGGACACCAAACGCGAGGCGGCCCGTAAGGTGGTCGAGGAAGCGCAAATCGTCGCGGCCACGCTGACTGGTCTCTACCTCAACCCGCACCTCTTGAATCAGGAGTGGGATGTCGTGATCGTAGATGAGGGGTCGATGGCCCCGCCGCCAGCGGTGGTTGTGGCGGGCAACTGCGCCAAACGGCGGGTGCAGGCGTGCATCACAGCGTGCTCTTGCCCTATCAGAGTCGCATGCACACGGACATCTGCGATCTCGTGCGTGAGCCTGTCTACAAAGGACTGCTCAAAGATCGCGACCCGCATGCGTACAGGCCCGCCTTTCGACCGGAGCCCGAGTACCCGGTGGTGCTCTACGATACGGGTGGCGAGCCGCTCGCTCTGGCGCAACATCCAAAGAAGACGAGGCAGTCGCGCTCTAAAGAGTATCACGCTGAGCTTGCTATTGCGCTGGCAAAGCTGGTCCTCGCTGACCTCCCCGACGAGCGCCGCAAGCCCGAGTACATTGGCATCGTGACGCCCTATAGGGCACAGCGCGACGCTATTAAGGAGCAGATCCAGGGGACGGACCTGGAGGTCTATTGCCGGGTGGGGACGGTGCACGCGTACCAGGGGCTCGAGTTCGATATCCTCATCTTTGACCTGGTGGAGTCGCCAGGACTGGCGATCGCGCCGTTTCTGAGAGGAGGCTGGGGATCCGAGGCGATGCGCCTGCTGAATGTCGGCGTCACCCGTGCCAGGCATAAACTCTTTGTTGTCGCGAACATGCACTATATTCGCGAGCAGATGCCTGCATCCTCCGTGCTGCGCAAGATCACGGAACGGGCGTATCAGAAGCGGGGCATTCCAGCAGCGCAATTTCTTCATCAGTGAGGTATCAGATATAACAAGCCGTTCCGACCGGTGTAGCACGCGACGAGAGGACAGAGATCACCTCATAGCATAGTGAGGTGATCTAAGACGTGCCTCCCTGTGGATCTCCAGTGTTACCCAACAGCGTCTTCTTCTGATTCTGAACCAGGCGCGAGGAACGTTTCGGTGCCAGCGACACTCCTCATCGAAATCACCAGCAGGAACTTGGGATGCTCTCGTAAATGGACAAGCACTTGCCTTGTAAGCAAACGAGACGTATAATGGATTAGTGAACTTAATCCATTATACTGTACGGTTAATGCTTTGCCAGTTGACAGAATGAACTTGGAAGGATAGGGTTCCTCTCTATGCGTTGTTACTATGCAAGGGCCTACTGTGCTTATCAGTTTGATAAGACAGGATACCAGCAGTTTCTGAGAGAGCAGGGGTTGAGTGAGCATGATATCAAGCATCTCAACATCCGTTTAATTACTGATTTCACCTGCTCGCACTTTAGGGGTCATGTCGATTTGGAGGAAGGTGGTACTTACTTTCACCGTTGCAGGGAGTATGTGGAGAAAGAAAATAAGACTACTCTGGCATTCTACCGACCATATGATCCACCCAGCGAATATGCTGCAATTTTCCTGAGACCTGCGAAGTGTCATACACCTGCGCATTTGAATCATACTTTCTTGCATGAGACAAGGCATCACATACAACACTGTCTGAAATTACCGTGTTGTAGTGCTGTGAATCCTGGGATTGAAAATGAAGTGCATGGTGCAAAAAATCAACCCTGGGAGATTGATGCGGATCAATTCGCAAGAAATTATAGCAACATATATTCTTTCTTACTGCCTGTTTCTCGCCTACTGAAAAGGAGTGATCTACGATGAGCGAAGAGAGGGCAATCATACAGTCACCAGGTGGAGACCTCGCCGGCGTCTCTGCTCTGGCTGAAGAATTTAGTAAGGCGACCAGGTTGACGCGCTATCAAGAGGGCCTGCGCGATGAGACGATCCGGAGGCAACGAACCGACCTTGCGACGTTCGCGCGCTTCCTGGCTAGTGTTGGTGTAGCACCAGGAGACTTTTACAACGATCTCTCCGCCTGGCAAGGGATAGGCGCGGGCCTGCTCGAGGCGTTCATTGCGTGGCAGAAGCCCACATTCAGGGTGTCAAGGGCATTGCTCGCAAACAGGCCCGCAATATCGATGCGCGGCGCGAGATCACGCGCGTAGGAGCAAAGAAAGCCCAGGCCGTTGATATCCCGGTGGAGCTGCTACCGGCGCTCAAACATCCTGCTACTGGCTTTCTCGCAAAACGTGATTCGCTTTTGATGTGTTTATTGCTCGACCATGGCTTACGTGTCGGTGAAGTGGCGATCCTCAAGAGAAACCATATCCACCTGCGCGGGCGACTCCTGACGTTCTACCGTCAGAAAGTGGATAAAATGCAAAACGATCACATGACCGATGATACCCTTGCAGCTGCTCGCGCCTATTTACCGACATTGCCGGCGAAACAAGAATTACTCTTTGACCTGGCGATTATCAGTATCCAGGAGCGTGTACGGACGCTGGGCGAGCTGGCCGGCATACAAGGGCTTTCACCACATGATTGTAGACATTCCTGGGCGACCCGCGCCGCGCGGCATGGTACGCCACTTGACCGATTGAAGCAGGCAGGTGGTTGGAGCAATGCACAGATGCCCTTACGCTACATCGAAGAAAGCGAGATCGCGAACGAGGGCGTGATATTGGAATAGTTTGAATAGTTAGTAGGCTGAGACGGCCATCCCAGCCCGACACACGAAAGGACCTAGTATGCATAAGAAACGACTTTCTCCCCCAGAGCGTCACGCCATTGAAGCAGCGATGAAAGGCGAGCCATTCCCTGGCCTGGTGTACCGGCGTGGTGAGTTCTCTATCGCAGGGAACATGCTGGTTCTGCCAGGCATTGGGCGCATCCCTATCCCTGGCGATGTCCCGCCGAAAGGCAAGATCGTGTCGATCACGCTCCAGGAAGATGACGATGGTTATGCTGCCACATTTGAGGTCGAGGAAGACAGCGAGTAATTGAGCAGGAAGCCCCACCTTGCGATCTGGATGTGCAAGACGGGGCCTCCAATGTATATCGTGCAGTCTCATTATAGCAGAAAAGGAGTAACCCACTATGAGATTTCGTAAACCAAGCATCAGGACCATACTGGGCTTCACCCGCGCACGCAAGCGCATAGAGCGTGCAGCCGGCGTGTATGACAACCCTGTATGGAAAGCGACCCACGCGGTACCCAACGCTGAGCGCAGGCTCAAGCGCAGGGTTGGCTGGTACTCGAC
>WNFT01001744.1_pt1 | contig 18426 bp, 11 predicted proteins | sample 5400191 | NCBI WGS metagenome assembly WNFT01 (sample SAMN13153359, study PRJNA577476) | soil metagenome | isolation source: 80 cm saprolite under Madrone tree | place: USA:California | collected 2016-06-14 | reverse complement strand
TGAGCGAACACCTGGTTGACGTGCCTTTGGTGGAAGCGAAAGAGCGGTTCGCTACGCTGTAGTTACTGATAACGAGTAACCAAAGCTGGAGCGCCTATCGCGTCGAAGCGTGGCCCACCACCTTCCTGCTGGTAAACAAGGACGAATTCGGTGGACCTACGAGGGTGAAGAAGGCAATGACGAGGCCGAGCGATTGATTCAGAAGCTACACGCAGCAAAAGAAGTCCAGTCTGAAGACAAGACTAATAGTGCGAAGTCGGCCAAGGCGCGATGACTGAACAGTTAAGGATGGAAGAGCAGAAAAAAGTCAATTGCTCCTGCACAATCATGAGCTGAAGGGATTCGAACCCTCGACGTCTGCGTTGCGAACGCGCCGCTCTGCCAGTTTTGTTCAGGTACTCAGATAACAGCCAGCTCTATTTTCACACCATCTGGGCGATTGGACGTAGCGATAGGAATCGAACCGATGAATAAAGGTCTTTAGCTCTCAGTAACAGTTCTTATCATCCCGCAACGTGCGTTTTCATCAGCATTTTCCAACATTTCGAGCAAGGTTCGTGCTTCCCGACTCCCACTTGTTAACAGGCTAGTGACTCACCAGTGATACAGATGAAAATGGGGGGGAAGCGGGTTCCCTGCAAGCCATTGAATTTATTAGGGTTGTGGAGGCGGCGGTCGGAATCGAACCGACGTGTAAAGGTTTTGCAGTGATAGGGATCGATTTCGCGCAAGTTCCGGCGTGTTCACTTTAGTCCGTTTTTATTGGCGTTTTGGACATTTCGAGTTTGCGCCTGATCTCCCAAATTCGGCTCTGTTTGGTAGAGTAGTGATACCATAGTGATACCAGAAGTTCGTAAGTGCGCGATCGCGATCTCGTCAAGAGCCTGACCAAGCAAAACCTTTCAAAGAGCCGCCAAGCGTGTGAGATTATTTAACTGATCACGAGCCGAGGTCAAGTTCAATTTCCTCGCTGGCTTGTTCGTTGCCAGAGCCGTCTTCGCGAGAATGGTCCTGCTCGAAGCTTTGTTCCGCGATTGCTTCGTTGGTAGCAGTCATGAAGTTTGCCGATTCGTCTCGCGAAAGAAAGTTTTGATCTCGACTTTGGCGTAGGGCCTCTATTGCCATCTCCTTATCAACACTTCTATCAAGTGAAGCTCGGAGTTGATCCGCCGAGTTAGTAAATAGAAGGACATCCTCACGCGCACGTGACACGGCAACATATCCCATGCGCTGATTGAGCAAGATGTCTGATTCGTTGGCATCTGCGTTGACGAGAACTCTATCAACGGTGTGTCCCTGAGACGAATAACTTGTCACAGCGTAGCCATGATCGATGTGGCGAAACCTCTCACCTTCAAAACCAATTTCTCGTCCGCTGTCGAGAGTGACGGTCAGCTCTTCGTCTTTGAACTCTTTGATCGTGCCAAGCTCGCCATTGGCGATGCGGTGTTCTGCAAATGGTGCGCGAAACTGAATGCGATCCCCTTCTGAGAAAGCCCGGTCTCTTTCTTGATAAACATTCACTCCCGAAAGCCGCGCCGGATTGTAAGTAACCTCACGTCCGTCTTCCATTTGAACCGTAATTTCGTTGTTGAAGTGGTTTGTGGCCGTCACTCTCGCATAATCTCCCACTTCGAACCCATACACTTTACTGACGCGGTTATATCTGATGATGTCTTCTTCGGGAATATACGCGTTAGCGAAAGTCCGCTCCGTTCCAGTCATGTCCTGACGATTGACGTAGATCATCATCTGGCGATCGGCTCGGCTGACTCTGCCTTCTTGTTGTAGCTGTCTGTGGATCAGCGCGTTGAGTAGTCCTCTTTCCTTATTGGCGGGTGAGATGACAAGCGTGTTATCGGGACTCTTGCAATAGGCGTTGGCGATTCCGAGCAAGCGTTTGGCGTTGTCCGCTATCTCAACCACCCGTCCTTGCTTATGCAAGTTGTCGACCGCCTCTTTCACCTGGTTGGCCGAAAGCTTCTTAACGACCTGGCGCAATCGCGCGTCTCGTTGTCTCACGATCTTGTCCAACTTCGCTGTTTCCATTCCATGTCTTTGAAATTGCTCAAAGGGACTTCCGGCTTCGACTGCCTGATGTTGCTTGATATCTCCGACTAGCAGCACTTTGTCCTGCGCTTCAAGGCGTGCAAAGAAGGTATGTATATTCTTGGTGCTGGCGAGTGAACTTTCGTCCAGCACGAAGAGCCTACTATGGTACTCAGGTGGTCCCTCTCGCCGGCGCAAGAACTTTTGGAGTGTTTCTGTCTGGATACTGCTCTCCGAAAGTTGTTGCGCGGCCCGTGTCGTTGGCGCGAAACCCCGAACTTCGTAACCCTCGCTCTCAGCGACTTGCTTCAATACCGAAAGGGCTGTTGTCTTGCCGGTGCCAGCTCCGCCCTGCAATCCGATAATCTGATCGTGACTTGTCAATAGTTGTTCAACTGCTGCTCGCTGATTGTCATTCAGTTTGATTTCCTGCTGCGTTGAAACTTGTTCGACGGTCTGTTTTGCGCGCTCGCGCGCGATTATTGGCGGATATTGTCCGTGTCCGTCAAGCATTACCCGGATGTTGGACTGCTCCATCTCCAACATGTGCCGCGTAGTTGTCTCTGGCGACTGTTTCTCCCGGACGATGCCGATGAATTCGCCCTGCCGTTGGCGGTTTGCCAACTCCGTGGCGACAGCCTGATAGGTTGTCAGTCCCATATTGCGTCTTAGAGCATCAATCTTTACCTTGCGCATCTCAACAACCGCTTCTCTTTCCATCGCGTTGTCGCGAGCGAAGGTAACTGCTTCGTGTGCGCGTTTAGCGATTTCATCTGCGGACCTTTTGAAATGGCCGTTCTCCAACGCGCGCTCGACTGATTGTTGGGCCTGATTGTCGTATTTCAGGTCCATCTCCAACGCGCGTTCTCTCATGTCCGCATGGTCATACTGTTTGCTCGCGCGATCGGTACGGGCAGCCGCTTGATTCAATCCCGCACCTTCTTTAACAGTAATGCCCTGGCTCTCAAGACGCTCTTTCATTTCCTGCGCTTCTTTTCGTACTTCTTCGCGACGTGGACTGCTGTCGCGCAAATACTCTTTGCTGAAACCCTTGATCTCAGGTGCGCCGGTGCGAGCATCGATCTCAATCTCATAACCAAGTCCTTGCAGTTTCTCCGCGAGGTTCATTCGATAGATCGCCGTCGCATACTGCTGGCTTCGGTAAAGTTCAAGAGGTTGAACTGATCTGATTTTTCCTTCGGCAGTTTCGGTCATGTTGAAGATGACGACGTGCGTGTGGAGCTGAGGCGCAGCGTATCCCGTCTGATGGTCAGGCCGCGCAGCCGTATGCTCAAATTGCGCGGCTATCATTTTCCCGGTCGTGATCGCAGGCTTGTTGCCGCCGCCACGCGCTTGCATGTATTGCTCCAATTCCTTCAGTGCTTCATCAACGCTCTCACGATGTGCGATCCTGATTCGTTCATCGTTGCCGACCAATGCCGCTAGTGAAACCGATTTCGGCGCACTGAAAGTTGCGTCCCAGCCTGCCCGGTGCTCGTTGACGGAGATTTCCTCGCCATACTTGTTGACTTGCTCTTTCGATCTTGCGGCTCGAATCAGTTGCTCGCCGGTGTGTGGGTGTTGGCCTGCGACAAGACGCTCGTATTGCTCGCTTTGAACTTCTCCCTTGAGATTCCATTCTTCTGCGAGGCGACCACTCCATCGTCCGTTCACTTCGCCGCGCTCGCTGTAATAGTTTTCTCTCGCGCTTGTGTATTCCTTTTGGTAATAGTCCTTAGCTTGCCCGGAGGAAAGCGCTTTGCTCATCGTCATCATCGGCTGACTCCTGGCTCAATAAGTCTCTAAGGCGTCGAGTTCCTCGGGTGCGAGTTCCTCAACGGACACGATTTCCTCTTGCTCAAGATCATTGGAGTAGGTTGGTGCGCTCCGGGAAAGCGGCAACGCTAACTGCCTCTCGGCAGGTTGCTCGGTGTGCTTTGACTTTGGTTCTTCAAATTCGATGACGGATTGCGGCATGCGACGAATGAATGACTGCGCGACCATTGGACGGTCCACAGGCTTGATACGAAATGGCACGACCGAATCCGAATACTTCCAGTAGCCATGAAGATTCGGCAGGGCCATGATTTGTTCCTTGCTGACCACAAAGCGGCGCTCCGTGAATGTGGAGTAGTTGATCGAGTCGCGACCGTTGGCCTGAACTGTAGCGGTCGTTCCAATCCTCGGTCTTTCCTTTTCTTCTTCGCCGATCATCTCGGCAACCCAACGGGCCGACTCCGGCTCATTGCAGCGGAATAGAATCTTCACGTGGGGTGCTGAGAGCATCGTCGCGGCGCCACGCCCGTAGTGCTCTTCGAACTGAGCTTTGTTCTGAGTTCCGAGAACCATCTTAAGACCAAACTTTCGACCCTCGACGATTGTTGTTGAGAGGGCAGGCAGCCGCTTCAATGAGTGAACTTCGTCGACCACAACCCAGCACGGATGCTCTCGCGCCAATTGAGGCGGGATCGCGAGCAACCGTTTCATCAGGATATTTATCCATGCTGCGTGAAGCGTTCTGAGCGCGTCTCTCGTATCTTGCGTGGAAGTAATGAAGATCCAGCCGCGTCGTCGTCTGGCCCACTCCGTTATGCTCAACTCAGCGGCGCACTGTTCTGGTGATGGCAATAGCTTCAGCGCTTCGCCGATTTCGGAAAGCGTCGCCAACACTCCGCCTCTCTGTCCCTTTGCTCCTTCGTTTATTAAATGCGCGTGTTCGGTGCCGGCCACGATCTCGTCGATAAGTTGCTCATCCTTTAAGAACTCCACAATGCGTTCGGCGGTGGGTTTGAGTTCCAGCATTCGTGCGAAGATGCTGCGAGCCGCTTTAACGAAGAATTGAGTGGTGGGAGCGCCATGCTCGCGCTCTGGAAAGAAGCTTTCCGCGACGAGATGCCGATCCGTCGCACCAGTAGAGGCAGTCTCATAATTCACTTCCATCGTGGGCGACCAATATGGCGATCGTGCGTCAAGAGGGTTGAGCACAATATCAGCGGAAGGATCAAAATGGCTTTCAATGAACTCTCCGGCGGGGTCGTAACAAACGACGGCTTCTGGTGCTCTGCGCCTAGCGATCTGTTCCAGAAGCTGGTGGATGATTTGGCTCTTGCCGGTTCCCGGATCACCAAGCAATAGCAATCCCTCGTTCTCTTCAGCGCGGGGCACTCGCAGCATGTACGAGCGCTCATCAACCCCAATGAGTCGTCTTAATCTGTCAATCATTTTTGCCTCTATCAACGTAAACTTTGATCCCGTAGCTATTCGCTTTCCGATGTTGGCGTTCATAGTGTTTGGGAGAGAGTTGGCGTGTTCCCCTGATCGCTTCGCCTTTGAGATAACGTCGCTGGGCGAAAGCATCGAGTGTCGTGAGTCCGGTTGTTCCCAAGAAAAGAATTAGAAGGCCGCCAAGCCACGCGGGACGCCAGATCCCAGGGATGCTTTGTCCTTCATAGATCGTGTCGCGGAACCATTGATAAGCAATTGCGTCCGGGCTCATGCTCTCCTGCCAAGCGTATTGCTTGTGCTCAATGCCGGACTTGAGCATGATTATTGGATAGTGTCTCTTGTCGAACTTGATGCGTCTGTTTTCATCGAGCTGCGGTTCAACCTCGTCATCCCGAACGGCCACTGAAATGTCTCGTCCTGTCCGTGGGTCGCGTACGACTCGTGCCAGCGTTGTGTAGTGCGATTTGGATCTCGGTAAGAAGCTTCGGTAGCTGCTTTTCACATATTGCTTGAAATAGATTCTCTGAAGCGTAGTCAGATTGCCCGCGACCCAATACTTGTGGATGGCGTACGCGCCAGCTCCACCTATCAGCAACATCACGACGGCGTAGGCGCTAATCCGCCGAGCCGCATTCTTGGAGCGAGTGCGACCCTCTTCGGTTAGAAATCCGAGTGCGGTTTTCAATCGAAGCCCCTCCTCACCAAACCTTACCTCCAAAAGGAACAGGCAAGCGCGTGTCCTTAGTGCACCGAACGTGCCAAAAGGAAGACAGAGGGTCGAGCTTTGAGTTTCTAACGACTTGGGGCGGGCTTTCCGTAGCGATCTTGGCGAGTTAGTCGGGGATACGGGATCAGGAGGCCTTTTCTGGCTGACTATTCCAAAGAGGTGAAGAGTTGTGTTCTACATACACTCGGCTCAGGTCATTGGCGAAGACGGCGAATCACCGTTGTTGTCTTGAAAGCAGTTCGTCAACGGATCTCTCCCGATCCCTCGTCGGTCGATTTGATCTTCTTCGAGGTCATTGCGATAGTCCCTCAAGTCCAACAGAAGCCTAAATCCGCGCTTCACAAGGTAACGGACTCGCGCGATCTCTTCGTAGAGTAGCCGGTCGGTTTTGGTCAACCCTGAGCCTTCCGGGGCTTCCGTTAACGCAATGTTCCGGCACCAGCCGTTCGGGCCTTCGCCCGTCGCTAAAGCCACTCCTTCGATCTGCGCGTACTCCTCGTGCGTCACACGAAAGCTGATGATTTTTGTCTCCTTTCTCTCAATGGCTTCGGTCATCTCTAGCCTCCATTGGCGCTGACATTGATCGAACGCCGTAAGTTGTGCATCCGACGTGCCAGAGGTTTCAGGAGCTTCGCATGAGGATTTCTTGCGAATTTTCCGAAGGGAATTTTGGGATTAATGAGAGGCTGGGTCGCGATTAGGTTTCTAGGGCGAGAGTAAGGCGTTGTGTTCTACATACACCGTGGCTAAGATCTTGGCAGAACAATTGTTTTGATCTCTAATAAAGAAGATTAATCGTGCGAGTACTCATCATCGAAGACGATCATAAGATTGCGTCCTTCGTCGTTAACGGTCTCAAGCAGGCGGGTTTCGCGACAGATCATGCGGCGGATGGCGAGGAGGGGCTTCATCTGGCTTCGACCACGCCATTTGATGCAGCCGTTGTCGACATCATGCTACCTCGACTGGATGGCCTAAGTCTCATCGAAGAGTTGCGGCGGCAGGAAATCAATACACCTGTGCTTATCTTAAGTGCCAAGCGCTCGGTTGACGATCGGGTTAAAGGCTTGCAAGCGGGAGGCGACGACTACATGGTGAAGCCGTTCGCCTTTTCAGAACTTCTCGCGAGGGTGCAGGCTTTGCTTCGGCGGGCTAGTGGGACAATTGCAGCCGAGTCTACTCGGCTCACGGTCGGCGACCTTTCAATGAATCTTCTGTCGCGAGAGGTTGTTCGTGGACGCGAGAAGTTAGACCTGCAAGCACGCGAATTTGCTTTGCTCGAATATCTAATGCGCAATGCCGGGCGCGTGGTCTCTAAAACGATGATCCTGGAACACGTTTGGGATTATAGTTTCGACCCACAAACGAATGTCGTGGACGTGCTGGTCTGCCGGTTAAGAAATAAGATCGATAGAAACTTCACCGACAAGATGATTCACACAATTCGGGGAGTCGGTTATGTTCTTAAAACGTCTTAGTCGCATTCGGAAGACCATCACCTTCAGGCTGATCCTCTGGTATTCTGCCTTCTTCATTCTTAGCACCTCTTTTCTCTTTCTCCTTGCGTACTTTTTGTTGTCTTCCTCCGTGCGTCGAAAGGATCGAGAGGAAACCCATCAAAAACTCGGCGAATATGCGGCGCAATATAAGACAGGTGGGATAGACGCGCTGAAGAAGGAAGTAAGTCTTGAAGGCGGATCTATCAAAGAAGCCCCCTTATTCGTTCGCGTCATCGGACCTCAAAACATAACGATGTTTCTGAACGCTCCCGAGCATTGGAAGGACTTCGACCTCGCTCAACTTAATGGCAACACTCGCAATACAGATGAGCAACCTGTCTATTTGCAGACGCGAGATCGAGAGAAAGGATTAGAGATCGAATCCACAGTTCTATCCGACGGAAGCCTTCTACAAGTAGGTCAGAGCACGGAAGAGCAAGAAGCTCTCTTAGAGACATTTCGAGAGGTCTTCGCTGAATTCATGATCCCGGCGATCATTCTGGGCGTCGGTGGAGGATCATTTTTGGCATATCGCGCGCTGCGTCCCTTGCGCAGCCTGATTCAAACGATTCGCTCAGTCTCCACGGGCAGAATGGATGCCCGCGTTCCCACCAGCCACACACGAGACGAGTTAGACGAGTTGGTCGTGTTATTCAACTCCATGTTGGAGAAGATCGAGACCTTAATCAAAGGTATGCATGGCTCACTGGATGCTGTTGCCCATGATCTGCGCACTCCGCTGGCAAGATTGCGCGGCACCGCCGAGATGGCCTTGCGATCGGAGCAGAGTAAAGATGCGTCCCGAGAAGCACTGGCGGATTGTGTGGAGGAAGCAGATCGAATTCTTACGATGCTTAATACGTTAATGGACATCTCGGAAGCCGAGACGGGCGCGATGAACCTTCACCTTGAGGAGATGAACGTCTCAGTCTTAATAAAGGACACCGTTGATCTCTACGCGCATGTCGCCGAGGATAAGCAGGTTTCACTTAACAGTTCGTCGCCCAATGATCTTTTCTTTACTGCCGACGCGAACAGAATGAGACAAGTGATGGCAAACCTGATGGACAATGCCGTCAAGTACACTCCAAGCGGCGGAAGAATCGATCTTGAAGCTTTTCGGCGCGACCATCAAGCAGTGATTACCGTCAAAGATACCGGCATAGGGATCTCTTCCGAAGATGCTCCCAGAATATGGAATCGTCTCTATCGCGGCGATCAAAGCCGGTCGCAAAGAGGGCTTGGACTTGGTCTGAGTCTTGTAAAGGCCGTCGTGCAAGCCCACAACGGAAGCATTGAGGTTTCTAGCAAAACAGGCGTTGGTTCACTCTTCACTCTTCAGCTACCCGCATCCGTCGATCCCCACTAATTTCCTTCTGAATCAAAGAACCTTTCACGGATGTAATGTTCGCGAAAGGTTCCGGCAAGGTTCGTAGCATATAAGGTGCGGTCTACCGTTCGTGTGGCGCGCCAGGAATTGATCTTCGGCGAGCCTACCGCAGCAATCTGAAACATTTTTGCTTGAGGAGGCGATCCCCTATGCGTTTTACGGCAAGTGTAGCCTGCGCCGTCGCAAGTCTGCTCGCGATCGGAATGACGGCTTATGGGCAGTCTCAACTTGGCACGGGCGCGATCAATGGCACGGTGAAAGACCCGCACGGCGATGTAGTGCCCGGTGCAGCCGTAACGGTAGTGAACACCGAGACGGGCTCGACACGAGATACCGTGAGTGGCTCGGCTGGTCAGTTCAGCGTGCTGGTGCTGCCTCCGGATGACTACACCATCCGAGTTGAAAAGGAAGGCTTCAACAAGCTTGAGCAGACGAATGTGGTAGTGACAGTTGGGGCCGGCACGTCGGTTATTGCCAAACTGGAAGTCGGCTCGGTGAAGGAGACGACGACCGTGGTGGCCGAGCCACTGGTCGAGACCACGAAGACGGAGGAAGCGAGCCTGGTTTCGCGGGAAGAGATTCAGGATTTACCGCTTAACGGCCGCCGCTATGATCAATTCGCGCTGCTCACTCCGGGCGTTACTCGCGACGCCACGTTCGGGCTGCTGAGCTTTCGAGGGATGTCGGGCGTATGGAACAACTTCATGGTCGAAGGCAATACCGATAATCAGGCTTACAACGGTGAGGCTCGCGGGCGCACTCGGGTTGCCAGCAACCTGAGTTTCGATGCCATTCAAGAGTTTCAGGTGGGGCACTCGAATTTCTCTGCTGAGTTTGGACGCGCAATAGGAGGCAACATCAACGCGGTAGTTCGTTCCGGTGGCAGAGATTTTCACGCAGATGCTTTCTACTACTATAAGGACAGGAACCTTTCGGCCCGCGACCCGTTCGCCTCATTCAAGCCCGCCGAGCGCCGCCAGCAGTTCGGCGGGTCGGTGAGCGGGCCGATCAGGCGTAACAAGCTGTTCTACTTTTTCAACTACGACCAGCAGATACGTAACTGGCCGCTGGTTTTCGCGGACACAAGCGGCGTGTTGACCAATGGCAATCCCACTGCCTCTTCTTCGCTCTCGACTGCTTGCCGAGCAAGCTTGACCTCCGTTGCGTGTTTGGCCGACGTCTCTGCTTTCAATGCCGGCGTCAGTAAGTTAACGAGCCAAATACAAGCCAGCGCTCCAAGCGGCTCTCTACCGCGGAACTTCAACCACAATCTGGCCCTGGCGAAAATAGACTGGCAGGCGAATAACAAAAACAGCGTAGCAATCACCTATAACTACCTAAATCATCGCGCCGTCAACGGGATTCTCACGAATGCTTTGGTAACCGGCAGTCTCGGCTCTAACGGTCATGACGACGTTCGCACCCACAGTCTAATTGGACGCTGGACCACGACTGTAAGCGCAAAGAAAATCAACGAATTTCGGGCGGAGTGGAGTCGCGATTTTGAGTTTCAATCCAGCAGCGACCTGCCGCCCAATGTTGCCATTGGATCGTTCTCATTCGGGAAGTCGACCGGTCAAGACAACCTTGCTAATCCTGATGAACGACACTATCAGTTTCTTGACAACTTCTCCTGGATCGCCGGAAGGCACAGCATTAAGCTCGGTGGCGAGATCGAGTACATTCACGAATTCTTGAACAAGCCGACCAACTTTAGTGGCGGTTATAGTTACGCCAATGCGCTGACCTTCGGCAGGGACATCCTCAGAGTGAATTCTTCAGGTGTTGCTGATCCTAACGCCCGCAATTACACGTCGTACCGGCAGAGCTTCGGACTTGCGACTAATACATTCCATGTAACCAATTACGCGAGCTTTGTACAGGATCAATGGAGGATGAATAATCGACTCACGCTGAACCTGGGATTGCGCTATGACTACCAACGCTTACCCAAGCCGTTGTTTCCCAATCCCGCCATTCCTGAAACCGCAATCATCAATTCCGACCACACGAATTTCGGACCCCGGGCTGCCGTCGCCTGGGACATAAGAGGCAATGCTCATACTGTGATCCGAGCTGGCTATGGCATGTTCTTCTCGCCAACCCCGCTAGGAACGATCGACAGCGCGCTGCGCCAGACCGGGTTGGTTGATCCAACTAAAGCTCTGCTATCACTCAGTTTCAATTCCAGCACTGCAGGCGCTCCCATTTATCCGACCACGCTTACCACCGACCAGCTCCTTGCTGCCGTCGGTGCAACGGGACTATCTGTCACCCGCATAGACCCAAGCTTCCGTCGCCCCAGAGCTCAGGAGATAAATGTTGGAGTCGAGCGCTTGCTGCCGGGCAATATTGTTTTGTCAGCCAGCTATATTTATACCAAAGGAGATCGACTGCCATTCACCTTCGATACCAATCTTCCAGCTCCGGCCTTCACGCGCACCTATCAGCTTTCCGATGGAACCAGCTTCACCGTTCCTTACACTGCTGGCGTGATCTGCACAGTGGTTGTGCTGCCTTGTCCCAGCGCCAACGTTCGGAGCGTGAACCTGTCGCGGCCGCTCGGAATTGCCAGCATTGGATCAGTCAACGTTATCCGGCCCTTAGGGTTGAGTTGGTATCACGCCTTCTTGCTTGAAGCGACGAAGCGGTTGTCAAAAGGATTTGAGTTTCATATCGCTTACACTCTGGCTAAGGCAGAGGACGTGGCCGGCACGGGTGACGGCAGCGGGCGCGGAGACGAAGGACCTTTCGGGGGATTCAACATCGTCGACCAATTCAACATCGCGGCAAATCGCTCCCGCGCTTCCACTGACCAGCGCCATCGCTTCGTTGCCAGTGATGTTTGGAATTTACCGTTCGGCAAACATGGCAAATCGATTGGAAATCGGCTGATACGAAATTGGCGCGTGAGCAATATTTTCACGGCTCAATCTGGCCGGCCTTTCGGCGAGGGAACGTTTGTCGTCACTGGCATCCCTTTCGCGGCGAATGGCATGGAGTGGAACGGCTTCGGCTTCAACCTGCTGGGACAGAGTGGCTCTAGTTTGTTGCCCGGTGTGGCCCGCAACAATCACACTGGCGCGTCCAACTACGCCTTGGACATGCGCCTGTCACGAGAATTCCATATCAAGGACCGCTACGTGCTGGAACTCCTGGGTGAAGGATTCAATCTGTTCAATCACGCGAACTTCAACCAGTACAACAGCACGTCCGTCAACGTCGGGCCGACGACGGCAACGACACCTGTAAGTACGCCAGTGCCAGTTACGAACGTAGCTACCTTTGCCACGCCGTTCGGCGATGGTGTGTTTCCCGACGGCACTGGCGCGCGGCGGTTTCAAGTCTCTGCACGGTTCCGATTTTGAATAGCGAGTTATAATCAGACAACGAAAGGTTCAGAAGGAGAAATAAGGATGAGAATCACCAGGCTTACGGTAATCTTCGTGGCAATCATGGCAACCGCCTTCGGGATGAGTCTCTATACAGCGAGAGCAAATAGAAGCATGACTTCGCTTCAGGATCGGGACCCGATGAAGCCGCTCCAGCACGTAGTGGCTTCGAAGACGGCCAAGTTCGGCACGTTGGATAAGGACGATGCCGCCTATAAGAATGCGCTGGATGCACATGACCTTGCCGGCACACTAAAGCTTGTTGGGAAGGAAGGATCGTTCAGAGGGACAGTCAACAAGTTCTTCGAAGAGCGAGACGGGGACTTGATCGTCTTCGATTTTGATCCAAATTACCGCACGGCTATAACGGCAGTGCTCAAGAACCCAGACTTCCCGAAGTTCCCTGACGTAAAGACGCTGGAAGGCAAGGAGATCGTTGTGTCCGGGAAGTTCGTTGACTATCACGGCAAGGCTCAGATCGAGCTAACAGATCCGAAACAGATCAAGATCGTAAAGTAGGCCAATCGGTTCGCGAGTTCGACTGCGCCCACTCGCATGTTGTCCGCAGTCGAACTCATTTCTCTTTGCGAGACTGGCGAGGTGTTTTGCACTTGGACCTCGACAAACCCCAAAAGATTTCTCCCTGCGATTCAATTCCTTTCAAGGTTGTAATGCTCAGGACAGGTTCAAGCAAACTTTGCGCGATATAAGTATTGGTTCATCCTTGAAGGTCAGTACAATTCCGAAGGAGACCTCAATAGCAGTGCATCAATCCCTTGCCCGAAGCTTTCTTATCGCGCTAGCAGTATGTGCGTTGCTCGTCTTAGCGCCTTATCCCGCTCTGGCGCAAGATTCAGCGACCACGGGCACTCTCATGGGCGCCGTTCGCGATGCAGCGGGAGCAGGTATTCCGGGCGCAACGATCGCGCTACGCAACCTCACCACCAATCAAACCAGAAACGTGACAAGTGAAGCGGATGGCAGCTATCGCGCTACTGCCCTCGCTGTTGGCGATTATGAAGTTAAAGCACAAGCGAGTGGTTTTGCGCCGTACTTCAATCCGAAAATAACCGTCGCACTGGGTCGGTCGACGACGCTCGACCTTTCGCTGACTACCGGAGACGTAAACGCCCAGGTGACGGTCACGGATAATCCACCGGCTCTGGATGCGACACAGACTGCGGTTACTACGTCTATTGATCCAGAGCGCATTGAAGAATTGCCGGTTAATAGCCGCAACTATCTCCAGTTCACCTTGCTGGCACCAGGGGTTGCTCCCTCCAATCAACAAAACGGCGGAGGCAGCAACGCAACATCCGGCGCGCCGTTGGCCGACAGTGGATTCACTTTTGGCGGGCTGCGCCCTCGCAGCAATTCAATATCTATTGACGGTTTGGACAATACAGATGAGACGACCGGGGCCGCTCGGGTTGCCCTCTCGCCAGAAATCGTGCGCGAGTTCCAAATCGTAAATAACGGTCAGTCGGCTGAGTTCGGGGGCGCCGCAGGTGGAGCTATCAACGTCGTCACCAGGGTGGGACAAAACCAATTTCACGGCGACGCTTTCACCTTCTTTCAAAACGAGCGGTTCAACTCTCGCGAACCTTTCTCAGATCCGCCTCCAGCCAGTCGCCTGCGCTTTCGCCGCGTACAGCCCGGCGTTGCTCTTGGTGGTCCTCTCAAACGCGATAAGCTCTTCTTTTATGTTGCGGCTGAACAAGAGCACTTGTCTGCTGAAGATGAAGCAGAAATAAATCGAAGCGCGCGCACCCGCGTCAACTCATTACTCGCTTCAGGCTTTGCGCCCCGGCTCGCCGTGAGATCATTGACAGGAGGACGATTTCGGATTGGAACGGACGAAACCGAAGCAGCCGCAAAGCTCACTTACATCGCATCCCAACGTCACACACTTAACTTTCGCTTCGCCTTCACGAACCTGCGAGAGCGCGGCGATGGCTTCAATACGGATGTTCTCAGCGATAGATCCGCGCGTGGGAGCGCGTCCACAAAAGACTATCAGTTTACTGCATCCGCCATCTCAGTCTTGTCGCCAACCTTGGTCAACGACGTGCGGTTTCAGGCAAGCACCCGCCGCGCTGTAACACGAGCCGGAGACACGGTCGGCCCAGAAGTAGAGATCGTTGGCGTCGCCCGTTTTGGCAGACCCTTCGACGCGGACTCAACGCGCAAGGAAACCCGCGAGCAGTTCGTAGATAGTATTTCATTGTCCCGGTCACGTAGCGAATGGAAGGGCGGCGTGACTGTGAATCATGTTGCTTTGAACAGTGAATTCCGCGACGGTTTCGGCGCTCTCTACGTCTTTCGCACTCTCGATGACTTCGCTGCGGGACGGCCGGCAGTTTGGCGACAGGCCTTCGGCTCGCCGGCAACGCAATTTGGAGTGACGAGCTTCGGCGCTTTTCTACAGAACCAATGGCGGGTAACGCCTCAGTTAACTCTCAATCTTGGTGGACGCTACGATGTAGAGCACTTGCCGTCTCCATTTCGTACCGACAAGAACAACTTCAGTCCGCGTCTCGGCTTGGCTTGGAGTCCCTCGAAAGAATGGGTTGTGCGCGGTGGCTTTGGGCTGTTCTATGATCGGCTGCCGTTGGCGTTTCTCAACCGCGCGATTCAAAAGAACGGCCTGCAAGCGTTCGAGCAGGTTGCTACCGATACAGACGCAGCCACGTTGTTCGTCGCCACTGGAGGTGGGCGCGCTCTCGCTCCCGTTGCCGGAATTGCCCAGTCTATCTTTCGGGCTGACCCGCAATTCGTCACGCCTTACAGCGCGCAGGCGAACGTCGGCGTTGAGCACTTGCTAAGCGAGAACATTACGTTCCGTGCTGACTATCTGTATACGCGGGGCGTCCATCTCCCGCGCACGCGAAATATCAATCTGCTCCCGCCTGTTATGTTGACCACAGCGAATGCGGCGGCGCTCGGCTTCGTCAATCCTACTCCGCAGCAACTCGGTCGTCCTGTCTTTGGACCAGGTAGAGTCGATCCGCGTTTCGACGCGATTTATCAGCTTGAAGACTCGGCTACGTCTACTTACAACGGCCTGACGTTGGCACTCAACAAACGAATGAGTAACGAGGTCGAGCTGCTTGCTTCTTATACGTTATCGAAAACTAGAGACGACGCGTCCGATTTTGACGAGCAGCCACAGAATCCGTTTGACATGCGGTCAGAGCGCGCTCTTTCGAGGCAGGATGTCAGGCACAGGTTTGTGCTCAACGGGCTATTCGATCTTCCCTTTGGTGAAGAAGAAGAGAAAGGAGCGGGAAGCCAGCGAGACATCCTCATCGGCAAGATCCTGGGACACGTCGAGATCGCGCCAATCGTTACATTCAGCAGCGGGCGACCTGTCAATCCATTGACCGGCGCAGACGAAGAGCATAGTCGCGCCTTTCCGCTTGCCTCGCGTCCGCTCGGTCTTGCTCGAAATACTCTGCGCACACCACGCTTCATCAACTTTGATTTGCGCGTGCTTAAGTATTTTCCGATGGGCGACCGGCGACGGCTAGATCTCGTGGTAGAAGCTTTTAACCTTTTCAATCACCCGAACGTTCTGGGTCTGAACTCCTTCTCCGGTTCAGGTCTGACGCCTATCTCATCGTTTCGCATGCCAACGTCCTTTGCTGCGCCCCGACAAGTTCGCTTCTCGATTGATTTTGAGTTTTGAGAGGGGAAGAGTCTTCCAGACCGACTTACTTTTGGATTTACATGGTTGACACGTTATCAATCTTTGCGGCGAATTATTTGTGGTACGTGATCATAGGTATCACCGTCGTCTATTTCTTAACCCTGTCGAGACCCGAGCAGAAGCGTATGCTTATTTTTGCTGCGCTAGTATTGCCGCTTGTTTATCTTTTCTCCTTACTTGGAGGTGCTCTTTATTATGACGCGCGGCCCTTCGTTGTTGAGCATTTCAACCCGTTGATTCCGCACAAGCCAAGTAACGGCTTCCCGTCAGATCATGTGCTCTGGAGCGCTGCAACGGCAGCGATCATTCTTCCGAGCAACAAGTACCTGAGCCTTATCCTCTGGCTGCTTACAATATTGGTCGGGGCGTCGCGCGTCCATGCCGGCGTCCATCATCCTGTAGACATAGTAGGCAGTATGCTCATCGCAATTGTGGTTGGTTCTATTGTCTATCTCATCATCAGGAGGATGAAGATGTTTAGAGGTGCTACGGAGTAGGGCTCAACGCAACTCAAGCTTCGCGAAACCTTGAACTAAGCAAAGCAAGAAGAAGAACTATGAAAATTCTGTTATACAGCCCGGACAACGGCGTGACCCGCAACTTCATGCCGCATCTCTGGATGTTTCTGCTTCAGGCAATCACACCTCCCGGTCATGAAGTGATCTTGATTGATGCCAACGCGCGGGCAATGAGGGATGATGAGATCGTTCAATTCGTGTGTGAGCAAAAGATCGAGCTGGTCGGGATTGGCGCAATGACCAGGATGGCTGAGAAGGCCTACCGCGTCGCCGATGCAATCCGCGCCGCAGGTGTGCCGGTCGTAATGGGCGGGCCACACATCACTGAGGTGCCGGATGAGGCGCTTGGGCGAGATGGAGGACCACGCCACGCCGATGCAATTGCTCTCGGTGAAGCGGATGAAACCTGGCCAAGGATAGTCGAAGACGCAGCGCGTGGAGAACTCAAAGAGATTTACTCGCCTGTTGACGAATCGGGCAAAGAACGAAAGCCAAGTCTCCAGCCGTATCCGCAGATTCCGTGGGATTCATTGGATCTCGATCAGTTCGATTTCTTCCCGCGTGTCTTGCGTCCGCTGCTCTCGCGCGTGGGACCGCGTTGGCGTACCCTCCGAATAATTCCTATTGAGTCAGGACGCGGCTGTCCCTACGGCTGTGAGTTCTGCACTGTAACGGGGTTTTTCGGCGACTCAATCCGCTTCCGCACTAATCAAAGTATTGTTGACGAACTCCTGAAATTGAAAGCTCGTGCAAAGGCTGAAAGCGGCCTCGTCACCGTCTTTTTCGTTGATGACAACTTCGCGATTAGTATCAAACGTACGAAGTCGCTGCTCAGCGATATCATTGCGGCCGGTGCGCAGCTTCCCTGGACCGCCCAGATCAGCGCTAATCTCTTGCGCGATGAAGAACTGGTTGACCTGATTGCTCGATCGGGCGGGAAGATGATCTTCTTTGGCATGGAGTCGATCGATCCAGTTAATCTTGCAGATGTTAATAAGAGCTTCAACAAGCCGGAAGAATATGCCACGGTGCTCAACCGGCTCGCCGACCGTGATATCTATGCAATCACTTCGTTCATCATCGGTTTGGATAACGACACCCCTGGTGTGGCCGAACGCATACTACAACAAGTTCGCACTTGGCCGCCCGGCCTGCCGATCTTCGGCCAACTCACGCCGTTTCCCTCAACACCGCTATACAAGCGTTTACTGAAAGACGGCCGATTGATCCGGCCCAAACACTGGCTGAAGTTCGAGCGATACTCGATGGCCCACAAGCCGCTCAAGATGACTATCGACGAGACTCATAGCGAGCTTCATCATGCGTGGGCTGCATCCTACAGCCCGGAGAGGAATGCTGAGGTGGTTGAATCGATGAGCCACAAGCCGGTGGGGCCTCGTGTCTTTCACTTCATTTCGAGGCTCGTCTTCCGCGCAATCTATTTCCCACAGACAACGAAGCAGGCATGGATAAAAGTGATCTTTCAGAATCGTCGCACCGTGCTCAATCTCGCGAAGGAGGCGCTCGGCACCTTGCTAACCTCAAAGAGTAAGAAGAGAGGCAGGGATAGGAACTCCCCGGCCGTAGTGAGTCAGAAGAAAGCCGCGTGAGCAATCTGCTTATTCAGCATTTAACCGAGACCCTCGACCAGTGAAACTGCCGGAGTGAAGTGTTATGAAATCCAACGTCGCAAGAATAGGTCGCAGCGTAGAACATGGCGCAGTCCTGCTTGTCATTATCATCGCTTGCATGTCGAGCGCGTCCGCTCAGACTCCGACAAGCAGCCCAAAGCCATCACCCACACCATCGCTTGAGCGAAGATTCTTTAAGAATATTTTGCGGGACCAACGCGCGATCTGGACTTCGCCGTTGCATCTTGAGGGCGATGACGCAAAATGGTTGGTGCCGCTCGGCCTT
>WNFT01001743.1_pt1 | contig 18428 bp, 15 predicted proteins | sample 5400191 | NCBI WGS metagenome assembly WNFT01 (sample SAMN13153359, study PRJNA577476) | soil metagenome | isolation source: 80 cm saprolite under Madrone tree | place: USA:California | collected 2016-06-14 | reverse complement strand
GACGGGATTCCCGACGCGGTGGTTGCCATCTCCTTTCCGAAGTTCGAGGTGCACTTCACCAAGGCCTGGCTGGAGAGCCGATCGAAGGTCCGCCTCGTGCACACGCACAACTTCCGTTCCGCGCGCGTTCTCGAGACCCTGTCGACGTCCGTCAACGGCCAGGAAGGCACCTCGCAGGCGGTGCTCGGCGAAGGAAGCTCGGCGCGGGTGTTCAGCGAGGACCTGAAGGGGCTCAACGGCCAGCTCCCGGCGTTCCGCGATGCCGCCGCCTACGATGCGGCCATGACGCTGATGCTCGCGACGCTTCACGCCATCCACCAGAACAAGCTCAAGAACCCGGACCAGGTGACGGGCGCCATGATCCGCGACTCGATGCGAGCCATCAACGACGGCAAAGGCGAGCCGGTGGACGCCGGCGCCGCGGGATTCGCGCGAGCGTCGCAGTTGATCAGACAGGACAGGGCCATCGACTACCAGGGCGCCTCCGGTCCCTGCGACTACGACGCGAACGGGAACATCGTCGCGCAGCTCGCCCGGTTCCGCGTGGACGGGCAGTTCGTCGACGTGGAGAAGTTCGACTGCGTCAGCGATCGGGAGTGTCCACCCATCCGCAGGGTCAGCGGCAAGTAGCATTGTTGCTGCGGGCTGGTGTCACCGTCGCCAGCCCGGCGGCGGTGCGGCGTAGCCGCGCTCGACGATCGGAAACGGCTCGGCGCCGCGACGTAGCTCGGCTTCACTGATCGCGCCGCCATCCACCTCCATGCCGAGCGCGACGAGCCCGGCGCGATCGTCGTAGCGCGCGCCAATCACGACCTCGGGCCGCTCGTGCGCGCGCTCGAAAGGAACCTCGGTCACTTGAGAGGAGACGGCCTCGCCGAACTCGGTACCAAGACCGGGCCGCTCGGCGGACTTGCGCGCGAGTGGCGAAGCGGGAGGCGCCGTCGCGGGCGCTCCCTGCTCGGCCTCCGGCGCCGGGCTCCCGCGCTCCTGCCCTTTGAGATCGCCGCGCAGACCGCCGTTCCAGGGCGCAGGCGGTGGCGGGTAGAGCGGTTGCGGCCGCGGCGGGGGATACCAGCGCTCGGGAAAGATCGCGACGCCGATGACCCCCACCTCGCGCGCGTTGCCGGTCTTCGCCGCGTACGACTCGGACACGGACGAAAAGCGGAATGCCGCCGCCTCCTGCTGCGAGAGGCGCCAGCCGTCGATGTCCACGATGCCCCAAGCCGGCACGAGATAGCCGCGCCTCTCGCGCCAGTCGGCGGGCTTGCCGTCGACGACGTCGCGCCCGTCCACGGAGACGACGGCCTCGACGCGCCGCCCGCTGTGGTTGACGACGCGGAGCGTGTACCGCTCGCCGAGGTAGCCGAGCACGAACGTATCGCCGTCGTGGCGGAACGTGCGCGCTGGTGCGCCGCCGATGAGCACTTGCAATTCGTACGGTCCCGAATGATTGGTGAGCGCCTGCGAGGGCAGGGCAGCAAAGAGCACCAGAGCAGCGAGCGCGCGAGTCATGAGTGGCCTCCTGCGAGCTTGAAACGCAGGACAGGCCGGCGGGATCTATCAGGCGCGCGGAAGCTGCCAGGAAGTAGCTCGGGCCACTTGTCGGAGATAGTGGGAGGTCCAACGAGACTCCAGCCCGGACTTTCTTATTCCAGGATGAATCGAGAACGTTCCCGACGACTCCAAGCCGAGAATCTGGCCGAGAAAAGTTACTCGACCCTGTCCATCGATCGACATCGATGAGGTGCCTTGATGCGCTGGTTATTGCTGGTCTTCGTCGTCGCGGCTTGCGGTGGCTCCAACTCCTCTTCCAGCACAGGCGGGAGCCCGCAGGCCCTCGTGGTGCAAGCGGTCGGCACCCAATCTTCCGCCATCGCCGCTCCGGGCGGGACCCTCCAGCTCGCAGCATACGAGAGCGTGGCCGGGTCGTACGGCGGAAGCACCCTGCAGCAGGTGATGGCCAGTTGGTCGAGCTCAGACACGGCCGTCGTTACCGTCGACGCGAACGGGGTCGTCACGGCGGTCGCGAATGGGACCGCGATGATCACGGCCACGGCCGGCTCTGCAACCGGCCAGGCAACGGTCACGGTCGGCGCCACTCCGGCGGCCGTCACCATCGAATGGAACCTCGGAGCCCAGACCTCACCCGTGAGCACCACGATCACCGCCGGGACGCCGGTGCAGTGGCACGCCTCCGACACCAATCACACCGTGGTGGCCGATAACACGCCGCCGCCGGCCACGGTGGCTGTCAACCAGGGCACCACCACGCCGGCGCAAACCATCACGACGAAAGGCACCTACCACTATCACTGCAGCATCCATCCGGCCATGATGGGCACGCTGGTCGTCGAGTAGGCGCTCTTGCCGATGATCTCGTACCCGCGTGCTGCTACCCTGAGGCCCGGCTGTCCTTGTGAAGGAGAGCAGGATGGATTGGGACGAGCGATTCTTGCGCGGCGACGAGCTGCACGACTACGTGCCTTCGCCCCCGCTGCCGCATGCGATCGAGGGCGTCACGCCGGGGAGCGCGTTGGATCTCGGCTGTGGCGCGGGACGGCACGCCATCTTCCTCGCGGAGCGCGGATGGAAGGTGCACGCCATCGACGGCTCCCGGGTCGGCGTGCAGCGAATGCTCGATGTGGCATACAAACGCGGCGTCTCCCAGCGGATCCTGGGGGAGGTCGCAGACATCGAGTCGCCCCGCTTCCGCATCGAGGGCGAGCACGACCTGGTGTGCGACTTCTACTTCTTGCACCGGCCGCTGTTCGCGCAGATCCGACGTGCGTTGCGGCCCGGTGGGTTGTTCGTCGCGGCCATGCACGTTCACACGGCTCCCGGCGAGGAAGGCCGGTTCCTGCTCGAGCCCGACGAGCTGCGCGCGCTCTTTTCGGACTGGGAGATCGTGCATTCGCGCGAAGGCGACGCTGCCGAGTCCGGCCACCGCCACGGTGCCGCGGAGCTGATCGCGCGCAAGCCTGCGTGAGGTTTGTTCAGATCCGCGCCGGGGGATCCTCGATCTGTGCCTGGATCGTGGCGGTGTCTTGGACGGTGAGTTATGCTCTCGCAGTGCTGCGGCGTAGCGCCTCCGTTCTTGCCCTTGTGGCGGTCATCGTCTCTCCGGCGGTGACCAGCACCCGACTGTTCTGTCGGTACACGGGCCAGGAGATCGTCAGCTGTGCGGAGGCGGCCGCGCCGGAGCACGCGCAGGTTCGCGAAGGTGCGTGCTGCCAGAAGAGGACTTTCCACGCGCTCGATGGGGTCCGGCTGGTGAAGGAGGAGCGGCAGCAGGCGCCAACCCTTTTCGCCATCGACGCCGCGCCGGTGCTGCTCGCGCACGTATTCGCGCCCGCTGCACCCGAGCCGCATCGTGCCATCGCACCACCTGCCGGACCACCGGCATACCTCAGTCATCGAGCCTTGCTGATCTGAGCCTCGGGTGAAGCGTCGCACCGGGCACGTCCTGCCCGGGTCGTGCACGTTTGTTCACCCAAACCGCTGCGCTCCAGCGGGAGGCTAGCAATGATCGCAGTGCTGGTGTCCGTGGCGCTCGCCGCGCCACCCCCTCTTCGCCTGGCGGATCTCCTCCGCGAGGCGCGAGAGAAGAATCCGGAGTTGAAGGCCGCGACGGCGCGCGTGCGCGCTACGCACAGCGCCGTCGAGCCTGCAGGCGCGCTGGACGACCCGATGCTGATGGTCCAGCTCTGGAATGCGCCGGCCGATTTCTCCACGGTCCCGGTGATGGTCCAGCTCAGCCAGAGCCTCCCATTGGGCGGAAAGCGCGGCGCGCGCGCGGACGCGGCGCGGGCTGACGCCGCGATGGCGGGAGCGGACCTCGACCAGAAGCAGCGCGAGGTGGAGACGCAGGTCGCCTTGGCGTATTTCGACCTCTTCCTCGCGGACCGCACCCAGCAGATTGACGACGAGTTGGAGGCCATCCTCAACGTCGTTCTGCGCTCGTCGGAAGCGCGTGTTTCGACGGGAAAGGCCGAGCAGGTCGAGCTGCTGCGGGCGCAGGGTGCGCTCATTCAAATCCGCTCTGAGCGAGAAACCGCGATCGATCATCGCCGCTCCGCCTGGGCCAGGCTCGCCGCGCTCCTCGATCGCGACCCCGCTTCTATACCCGGCAACACGACGGATCCGGGCGTGCTGGCACGACTTCCGGACCCGGTGGTCCTGACCGAACGAGCGATGCGCGAGCGTCCCGAGCTGGCCAGCTCGCGCGCCGCAATTGCGGGAGCGCACGCGCAAGAGCGTCTGGCGCGCGCGAACCGGATCCCGGACCTGGGGCTCTTTGCCGCCGAAATGCACATGTTCCGCAACCCGACGGGCGTTTCTGATTTCCTCTTCGCCGGTTTTCAGGTGAACCTGCCGATCTTCTTCGGGAGCAAGAACGAGCCGCGCATCGCCGCGGCGCAGGCGCAGCTCGTCGCCGCCCAGGAAACCGAGCACGCGCTGCGCAACCGAGTCGCGTCCGAGGTGGCGGAAGGGCACGCGCACCTGCTCGCGGAGATGCATCAGATCGACCTCCACCACCAGCTGATCCCTATTGCCCGGCAGGCGGTGGAAAGCGGGCGGTCCAGCTATGCGGCGGGCAGGACGGATTTCACGATGGCGCTCGAAGCCGCACGCGACTTGCGCATGCACGAGATGAACCTGGCGATGCATCTCGCCAGCTACGAGCAGCGGCTCGCGGAGCTGCAGCGCGCCGTCGGCAGTGACCTGGGACTCGAGCAAGCCGCGGAGGCGGGACATGAAGAGCATCACTGAGTGGGCGATGACAGTCGCTCTCCTGTCTGCCGCATGCGCCAGATCCAACGGGACCGCCAGCGACGCGCTCCACGCTGGGGACCTGCTCGTACAGATCGCGATCGATCCCGATCCACCTCGTGCAGGCGACAACGTGATGCATGCCACCGTGAAGGACGCGAACGGCAGGCCGGTGGACGGCGCGAGGGTCGAGCTCGTCTACGACATGCCCGCGATGGGTGCCATGCCGGAGATGAAGGGAAGCGGTGAAGCGAAAGCCCTCGGTGGCGGCAAGTACGACGTCAGCTACAGCCTGTCGATGCTGGGTGACTGGTACGTCACGGTCGAGATCGAGGCGCCGGGTCACCCGCCAGCCCAGCTGAAGCTCAAGGTATCCCCGCCGCGCAAGGGTTACACCGTCGAGTCGCGCTCTCTCGGAAGAGGAGCAGCGCGGGAAGGCGCTCCGCCGATGCTGGAGTTGAGCCGCGAGCGCCAGCAGCTCATCGGTGTGGTCTTTGCGAAGGTGGAGCGCAGGCCGCTGTCGCTGTCGCTGCGGGCCTCGGGGCGCGTGCAAGTCGACGAGACGCAGGTCGCAGACGTCGTCCTCAAGTACGACGCCTACGTCGAAAAGCTGTTCGTCGATCAAACGGGTCAGGCCGTCAAAGCCGGCCAACCCTTGCTCGTGCTCTACAGCCCGGACTTGCTCGCGAGCGAGCAGGACTATCTGGTCGCAATCCGCAGCCAGGGCGTCGCGGGGAACGAGCAGTTGGTGCGCGCGTCCCAAGAGCGCCTGCGCTTGTGGGGCCTCTCCGATGCGCAGATCGCGGAGCTGCGCAGGCGCGGCAAGGTCGAGCCGCGGGTGACCGTTCACAGTCCCGCGAGCGGCGCCGTTCTGGAGAAGAACGTAGTCGCTGGTACCCGCGCGATGGCCGGGAACGTCCTCTACCGCATCGGCAACCTGGGACGGATCTGGGTGCTCGCCGACCTCTTCGAGTCCGATGCGCCCTACGTGCAGGCTGGACAGCCGGCAACGATGACCCTGCCGTGGGCCAGCGGTGTGACTTGGAAGGGCGCCGTGCAGTTCGTGTACCCGACCGTCGATGAGAAGACGCGGGCGGTGCGCGCGCGCCTTGCGTTCCCGAACGCCCAGCTGTCGTTCAAGCCAGGGATGTTCGTGGACGTGAACGTGGAGGTGCCGCTCGGAATCCGACTCGCCGTTCCCGACAACGCTCTCCTCGCGTCCGGAGAGCACCGCTACGCATTCGTCAAACGCGGTGAGGGGCAGTTGCAGGCGACGGAAGTGAAAGTCGGCGCGCTAGCCGGCGATTACGACGAGGTGCTGGCGGGCCTCAGCGAGGGTGAGGAGGTCGCGACGCAGGCCACCTTCCTCCTCTCCAGCGAGGCGCAGTTGCGCAGCGCGCTGCCGCGATGGGGCCGGCCATGATCGCACGCATCATCGGCTGGTGCGCGAACAATCGTCTGGCTACGCTGCTGGTCGTAGCGCTGGGAACGGCGTGGGGCATCCTGTCGCTTCGCAGCACGGCGCTGGACGCCGTACCCGATCTCTCGGACGTGCAGGTGATCGTGTTCTCCGAGTGGATGGGACGCGCGCCCGACCTGGTCGAGGACAACATCACGTACCCGGTCGTGAGCTCGATGCTCGGCTCGCCGCGCGTCACTGCGGTGCGCGGGCAGTCGATGTTCGGGATGTCGTTCGTCAACGTGATCTTCGAGGACGGGACCGACATGTACTGGGCCCGCAGCCGCGTGCTGGAGAAGCTCTCCAGCATTTCGAACAAGCTGCCGCAGGGCGTGACGCCCATCCTCGGCCCCGATGCCACGGGCGTGGGTTGGGTGTTCGAATACGCGCTGGTCGACAAGACCGGCCATGCGACGCTCCAGCAATTGCAAACGCTGCAGGACTGGAACGTCCGTTACGCGCTCCAGGCGGTGCCCGGTGTGGCCGAGGTGGCGGGCGTCGGAGGGTTCGTCAAGGAGTACCAGGTCGACGTCGATCCGGACCGGCTCGCCGCCCTCGGAATTCCGCTCGGCAAGGTGGTCGAGGCAGTCCGAATGTCGAACGCCGACGTCGGCGGACGCGTCCTGGAGGTGAGCGGTACGGAGCACTACGTGCGCGGCCGCGGCTACGTGAAGGACCCCCACGACCTGGAGAAGGTCGTCCTCGGAGCCCACATGGGGACGCCCGTGCTGCTGCGCGACATCGGCACGGTGCGGATCGGTCCGGCCCAGCGCCGCGGGCTCGCGGACCTGGACGGCCAGGGCGAGGTCGTCGGAGGAGTGGTCGTGGCGCGGTCGGGTACCAACGCCCTCCAGGTGATCGATGCGGTCAAGGCGCGCATCCAAGAGATACAGACCACCCTGCCGGAGGGCGTCCAGATCGTCCCGACCTATGACCGATCGACGCTCATTCGCGCGAGCATCGACACGCTCAAGCACACGCTCATCGAGGAGCTGATCGTCGTCACGCTGGTGATCCTCCTCTTCCTCCTTCACTTCCGCTCGACCCTGGTCCCCGCTCTGCTCCTGCCGATCGCAGTTGTGGTGGCCTTCGTTCCCATGAAGCAGATGGGCCTGACGGCCAACATCATGTCTCTTGGCGGGATCGCCATCGCCATCGGCGCGATGGTGGATGCGGCAATCATCGTGGTCGAGAACGTGCACAAGAAGCTGGAAGCGTGGGAGGCATCAGGACAAAGGGAGCCGCGCGCGGAAGTCGTCGTGTCGGCGCTCCAGGAGGTGGGCCGGCCGATCTTCTTCTCGCTGCTCGTCATCACCGTAGGATTCTTGCCCGTATTCACCCTCGAGGGCACCGAAGGTCGGCTGTTCTCTCCTCTAGCGTGGACGAAGACCTTCTCGATGGCCTTCGCGGCGGTCTTGTCGGTCACGCTCGTGCCGGCGATCGCCACGACGTTCATCCGGGGCCACATCCGCTCCGAGGAGCGCAATCCAATCTCGCGCATCCTCGCGCGCATCTATGACCCGGTCTGCCGATTCGCGCTGCGGTTCCGCTGGCCGGTGATCGGCGGCGCCGTCGCGCTCATCATCGTCACGCTCCCCATCGTGGGCCTTCTCGGGAGCGAGTTCATGCCGCCGCTGAACGAGGGCACTCTTCTCTACATGCCGACCAGCGTTCCGGGAATGAGCGACACCACCGCAAGCGACGTGCTCCAGCGGCAGGACCAGGTGCTGCGCCGGTTCCCCGAGGTCGAACGCGTCTTCGGCAAGGCTGGGCGGTTCGATTCCCCGACGGATCCGGCGCCACTCTCGATGTTCGAGACGGTCGTGACGCTGAAGGATCCATCTTTGTGGCCCAACGGCGAGGACTGGGACGCATTGGTGAGCAAGCTCGATGGCGCGATGCAGTTCGCCGGGATGCCGAACGTATGGTGGATGCCCATCCAGACCCGGACCGAGATGCTAGCGACCGGCGTCCGCAGTCCCCTCGGCGTCCTGGTGCTGGGCCCAGATACAAAGGAGATCGATCGGATCGGCGCGGAGATCGAGGCGGCCCTGCGCGACGTGCCCGGGACGCGCAGCGCTTTCTCGGAGCGCATCGGCGGAGGCTACTTCCTCGATTTCGACGTCGACCGCGACCGTGCCGCCCGCTTCGGCCTCAATGTCGGAGACGTGGAGGACGTGGTCGAAACCGCCGTCGGCGGCCTCACTGTCTCGACGACCGTCGAAGGACGCGAGCGGTACCCCGTCACGGTGCGATACGCGCGGGACTTCCGGTCAGACGTGAACGCTCTCGGTCGCGTACGCGTCGCCACCATGGACGGAGCGCAGATCTCTCTCGGTCAGGTCGCCAACCTGAGGCTGCGATCCGGACCATCCATGCTGCGGGACGAGAACGGACAGCTCGCCGGATATGTCTTCGCGGACACCGCGCGCCCCATCGACGATTACGTGCGCGACGCCAAGAAGGCCGTCATGGAGAAGGTGAAGCTCCCGCCCGGCTACCGGCTCGACTGGGCCGGCCAGTACCGCTATCTCGAGCGCGCCAAGGCGAGGCTGGCGATCGTCATCCCCCTCACGCTGGCGATCATCTTCATGCTGCTCTTCTTCAACTCGGGCAGCGCGGTCGAGGCCCTGTTGGTCATGCTCGCCGTGCCCTTCTCGCTCGTCGGCGCGTTCTGGCTGCTGTGGCTGCTCGGCTACAACATGTCGGTCGCGGTGTGGGTCGGGCTGATCGCTCTCGCCGGCCTCGACGCCGAGACCGGAATCGTGATGCTGCTGTACCTCGACCTCGCCTGGAAAGACCGCAAGCCTCGGACGCGCGATGAGGGGCGCGAGGCCGTCGTTGCCGGCGCGGTGAAGCGCATCCGCCCGAAGATGATGACGGTGGCTACGATTCTTGTCGGTCTGGTGCCCATCCTCTGGTCGCACGGGACGGGTGCCGACGTGATGAAGCGCATCGCGGCCCCCATGGTCGGCGGCGTGGTCACCTCCGCCTTGCTGGAGCTCCTCGTCTACCCCGCGCTGTACCTCGTCTGGAAAGGACGGGGCCTTCCGCAATTCGCACGAGGCGCGACGTGAAGGCCGTCTAATTGTACCCGTAGCGGCGGACGTACCAGCCCTTCACCGACTGCGCGAGCGCGGCGTAGGACAGCAGGATCAGGATCAACCAGCCGAAGTACCGAGGTGGCAGCGGCACCATCCCGAACGAGCGCGCGAACGGCATGAACGGGAACGCGATGCCGACCGCCATTACCGCAGCCGTCGTCAGTACCAGCGGTAACGACGGACTGCTCTGGATGAAGGGAATCTTCCGGGTGCGGATCATGTGCACGATCAACGTCTGGGAGAGGAGTCCCTCGACGAACCAGCCCGTCTGGAAGAGCGATTGTTGCGCCGGCGTCTTCGCCTTGAAGACGAAGAACAGCAGCGCGAAGGTGGCGTAATCGAAGATCGAGCTGACCGGCCCGAAGAACAACATGAAGCGCCGGATGTCGTCGATCCTCCACTGGCGCGGCTTGAGCACGTACTCTTCATCCACGCGGTCGAAGGGGATGGCGAGCTGCGAGAAGTCGTAGAGGAGGTTCTGGGTGAGGAGCTGGATGGGGAGCATGGGCAGGAAGGGCAGGAACGCGCTCGCGCCCAGGACGCTGAACATGTTCCCGAAGTTCGAGCTGGTCCCCATCTTGATGTACTTGACGATGTTGCCGAAGACGCGGCGTCCTTCGAAGAGCCCGTGCTCCAGCACCAGCAAGTCCTTCTCCAGCAAGATGAGGTCGGCCGATTCCTTCGCGATGTCGACGGCGTTGTCCACCGAGACGCCGACGTCGGCCGCGCGGAGTGCAGATGCGTCGTTGATGCCGTCGCCCATGAAGCCGACGACGTGACCGTTGCGCTGGAGCGCGCGCACGACCCGTTCCTTGTGCGCCGGTGAGAGGCGCGCGAAGAGGTTTGCCTGCTCGACGATCGCCGTGAGTCTCTCCTCGCTCGCGCCCTCGATCTCGTGTCCGAGGACGACCCGTCCGATCGCCAGGCCGACGTCCGCGCAGATTTTCTTCGCCACGATGTCGTTGTCACCGGTCAGCACCTTGACGTGCACGCCGTGCTTTTCCAGCGCCGCCAGCGCCTCGCGAGTGGACTCCTTCGGCGGGTCGAGGAATGCGATGTATCCGCGGAGGACGAGGTCCTGCTCGTCGTCCTTGCTGAACACCGACCGGTCCCTGGGCACGTCCTTGTACGCAACGGCGAGCACGCGGAACCCCTGGGACTGGAGCCGGTCCAACTCCTCGACCAGATCGGGAAGGATGAGCTGGTCGATCTCGAGAACGTCGCCGTGCAGCTCCATGCGGCTGCAGCGCCGGAAGATGGCCTCGGGCGCGCCCTTCGCGATCAGGATGCGGTTGCCGTCCACGTCCACGACGACCGACATGATCCGGCGCGAGAAGTCGAACGGGATCTCGTCGATCTTGCTGACGCGGGCGGTGGACACCGTCTTGTGCGCCAGGACGGCCTTGTCGAGCAGGTTCTTGAGCCCGGTCTGGTGGTGCGAGTTGTAGTAGGCGTATTCCAGTACGCCCTCGTCCTCCTCGCGGATCACGTTGCAGTGCTTCTCCAGGACGATGCGGTCCTGGGTGAGCGTGCCGGTCTTGTCCGTGCAGAGCACGTCCATGGCGCCGAAGTTCTGGATCGAGTTGAGGCGCTTGACGATCACCTTCTTCCGCGACATCGAGACCGCGCCGATGGCAAGCGTCCCCGTGACGATCATCGGCAACATCTCGGGGGTGAGGCCCACGGCGATGGCGAGCGCGAAGAAGAATGCCTCCTTCCAATCGTTCTTGGTGATCCCGTTGAGGACGAATACGATCACCGTCATCACGGCCATGAAGCGCAGCAGGAGCAGGCTGACGCCCCGAATCCCCTGCTCGAAGCTCGTGAGCGTGCGCCGCTTGAGCAGGCTTTCGGCGATTGACCCCAGGTAGGTCGCCTGTCCCGTGTTGATGACCAGGGCGGTCGCGGTGCCGCTGACCACGTTGGTCCCGAGGAAGGCCACGTTGGGCAGCTCCAAGGGGTTGAGGGACGGCCCGAGCACGGGAGCTGCCGTCTTCTCGACAGGCAGCGACTCACCGGTCAGCGTGGACTGCGTGACGAACAGATCCTTCGCCGATAGCAGGCGCACGTCCGCGGGGACCATGTCTCCCGCCGAGAGCTTTACCAGGTCGCCGGGGACCAACTCGCGGATCGGGATCTCGGACTCGGTCGCGCTTCCGTTCTCGGTCCCGCGCACCACGGTGCAGGTGACCCGGACCATCTCCTGGAGCTTCTGGGCGGCGACGCTGGCGCGGCGCTCCTGGAAGAAGCGAAGCAGCCCGCTCAGCAGCACCATCACGCCGATGATGATCGCGGACTCGTCGTCGCCGGTGATCAGCGACACCGTTGCCAATACCGCCAGCAGCGCCGAGAAGGCGTTCGCGAAGCCGTGCCAGAGCTGGACGTACCAGCTGGGGGGCCGCTCGTGAGCGACTTCGTTGGGGCCGTACTCCTCCAGACGTGCCGCCACCAGCTCCGGTGGCAGTCCGCCGGGCCCGGCGCGATACGCGCGGAACAGGTCCTCCGAAGAGCCGGGCGCGGCCTCGCGGAGCTTCACGGCCCCCAGTGAGCGGTGGCCGTTCACTGCGGCGGTCCGGCCGGCCTGCCGTCGCGTCCTCAGGTCTATGAGAGCTTCGCGGAGCACGGAACGCCTCGCAGCCGACGATCGCCGGCACATTTCCCCCGCGGTACAGCGGAATGATGCCGCAGCTAGTCAACACGGATGCGACTGTCAAGACTTTCCGCTACGGCCGTACCCGGGTAGGGTATCCGACATGGGTCATACCACCCGAAATCGCGACAAGCTGCTCCAGCGACTCCGTCGGATCCAAGGCCAGCTGCGCGCCGTCGAGAAGGGGCTCGCGAGCTCCGACGAGTGTTCGGCAGTACTGCTCACCCTGACGGCGGCACGGGGCGGGCTCAATGGCCTCATCGCCCAGATCATCCAGGACCACGTTCGCGAGCACATCGCCGACCCGGACCAAAGGCCGGGGACGGCCCGTGCGGAAGCCACGCAAGAGCTTCTCGATGTGGTTCGATCCTACTTCAGATGAAAATCGGCCCGAGCGCGCCTTGCTCGGGTCTCGAAGTCGACGCCGCCGTGGCCGGCCGTGTGTGGACAACCGGACATGCACCCGGGCTTTTTGAGCGAGGCAGGCCCTCGCACCACCTCCCGCTATCCCGGCAGGTTGGCGACCTCTCCCAGGGTGGTTAACGTCGGATCAGTAGAAGGCCGGCTCCTGGCGGGCGGGGGATTGCGCCGAGGTCCCGTGTTTGTGCGCGGGTCGCGTCGGCTCAGGGGAGGGGGACAGGAGTGTCGTATCTGCAGAGTTACGACGGGAAAAAAGTCCTGGTCACGGGAGGCGGCGGTTCCATCGGAACCAACCTCGTGCGCGCGCTCGTCAAGGCCGGCGCCAGGCTGGTGATCATCCTCGACGACTTGTCCGCGGCCTATGAGTGGAACATCCCCTCGCTGCCGGGCGTGATGGTGGTTCGAGGCAGCGTCGACGACGACGTCTCGCTCAAACGCGTCTTCAATGAGAGAGTCGATCTCGTCTACCACCTGGCCGCCTTCTTCGCGAACCAGAACTCGGTCGATTACCCCGAGCGCGACCTGATGGTGAACGGGATGGGCACGTTGAAGTTGCTGGAATACGCGCGCCTCTGCGGCGTGCCCAGGATCGTCTATGCCTCGTCCGGGTGCTCGATCTACGGCAGCGAGGCTCCGCTGCCGCTGCGCGAAGATTTCATGTCGATGGATCTCACGACGCCGTACCAGATCACCAAGATGCTCGGCGAGCTGTACGCGAATTTCTTCTCGCATCACTACGACATGAAGATCGTCAAGACCCGCTTCTTCAACTCCTACGGGCCGGGCGAGGTCCCGGGGCAGTACCGCAACGTGATCCCCAACTTCATCTACTGGGCGATGCTGGGGCGGCCACTGCAGATCACCGGCAACCCCGACGCTACGCGCGATTTCTGCTACGTCGGGGATCTCGTCGATGGTCTGTTGCGCGCCGGCTATTACGACGCCGCTGTCGGTCAATCGATGAATCTCGCCTCGGAACGCGAGATCCGGATCGGGACCCTGGCGGAGATGATCAACGACGCGGTGGGGAACAAGGCAGGCGTCGAGCTCGTCGCGAAGCGGAAGTGGGACACGAAGAACCGTCTGCTGGCGTCGGTCGATCGCGCCCGCATGCTGATCGGCTACGAGCCTTCCACCCGCTTCGAAGAGGGTATCGCGCAAACGATCCGCTGGTTTCGCGAGCACTGGGACCGCATCCGGCAGCACGCGAGCTTCGGGCCGGGAATCTCCTCCGCCGTCCGTTCCGTCGTCCAGAAGCAAGTGAAGGAGATGTCGCCGCCGGCCCCGAAGAAGATCAGCGCATGAACATCTTGATGCTCACCACCGTCTTTCCGCCGGAAGTCCGTTCCGCTGCACTGCTCATGGGGGAGCTCGCGGAGTCGCTCGCGCACCGTGGACATCGGGTCACGGTGATCACCTCGGTCGCCGAGGGCACGGCCCGTCCCCGAAAGACATCCTTTCTCGGCATCTTCGTGGAAGATCGCTGCGGCGTCCGCGTAATCCGGATCCCGAATTTCGCCATCCATCGGACTCATGCTCCCGCGTTCCTGCGAGGGCTGGGGCAGATCCTCAACGCGTTTGCATTCCTGCTCGCCGCATTGTTCGTGAAGGACGTGCAGGTGACCCTGGCGTACTCCCCGCCGCTGGCGCTCGGGATCGTCGGAGCCCTGCTCCATCGCCTCAAGCGCATTCCCCACGTACTGAACGTCCAGGACCTGGTGCCGCAGTACGCGATCGATCTCGGCATCCTCAAGAACCGCTCCCTCATCCGCTTGCTGAAAGAGATCGAGCGAACGGTCTATCGGAACGTGCAGCTGATCACCGTGCACTCCCGCGGGAATGCCGAGTACATGGCCCGCGAGGGCGTAGCGTCCCAGAAGGTGGCCGTCGTCCCGAACTGGGTCGATACCCGTCTCATCCGGCCGGCGTCCCGCGAGACCGCCTACCGGCAGAAGGCGGGGCTCCAAGGGAAGTTCGTCGTCCTGTTCGCGGGAATGCTCGGTTTCGCGCAAGACGTCGACACCATCGTGGAGGCCGGGACGTTCCTGCGCAGCCACCGGGAGATCCTGTTGTTGATCGTCGGCGACGGCGTGGAGAAGGAACGCCTGAGAGAAAAGGCCCGGTGCCTCGGGCTGGAGAACGTCCGATTCATGCCTGTCGTGAGCAACCAGGAGTATCCGGAGGTGGTTGCGTCCGCGGACCTCTGCCTGGCCACCCTGCAGAAGTCGCTGCTCTGCCCCGTGGTCCCTTCGAAGTTGCTGGGATACATGGCGGCTGGCAAACCGATCGTGGCCAGCTTTCCCGAGGGCGGCGACGCTCCACGCGTCATCCGCGAAGCAGGCTGCGGAATTTGCGTCCCACCCGGCGACCCAGCGCGACTCGCGCAAGCGATCGCCGAGGCGGTAGCGAATCCCGCAGAGTGCCGGGCCTGGGGAGAGCGGGGGCGGCAGTTCGTCGAGACCCACCACGACCGGAGCGGGGTCGTTGCCCAGTATGAATCGCTCTTTGAGCAGTTCACCGGCGGCGGCACTACCCCTGTCGTCGAGGCCACCGCGAATTTCTCTTAGGCCCGGCGGTTGGTTTCAACGCGCAGCACCCGCTGTCTCGCGGTACAGGATCACGTCCACGTCCGAGATCGCGACGAGTCCGCTGCCGACCATCTGGTCGAGGTAGGGCAAGGCTTTTTCGATCTTCTCGGCCGAGTCCACCGCGACGACCGTGACCGGTTCGTCCCCCGACCGGAAAACCGGTTTGCGGTGGATGCGGCCGGTTGCCCCGTAGCCCTCAATGCCTCGGTACACGGTCGCGCCCGCGAGATCGAGCTGGTGGAAGCGCTTGACGAGCGCGAGGTGCAGCGGCTCGCCCTCCCAAGTGTCGTTCGCCCCGGTGTGGACCCGCAGCATCTTGGCTTTGCCGGTCAGTTTCTGGTGCGGCATGTGGCTCGCCTCCGGCCGGGTGCTGCGTGGCCTCGCCTTGATCACCTGTGTGTCCTGAACTGCGATGAGACCGTCCTGCACGACGAGGTCGAGGTCCGGGAGCACGCGGTCGATCTTCTCCGCCTCGTCGATGGCCTCGATGGTGATAGGAAGATCCGGAATCACGTCGGGGCTCAAATCTTCGTGCATCCTCCCCGTGTGCCCGAACCCGACGAGTCCCTTGGTTGCGGTCGTCCCCGCGAGCCCGTGCTTGTGGCAGAGATCGACGACCTCCCGCCAGAGTGGCTTGTGGTGCCACCTCTGGTTCTCGCTGACGTAGACGACGAGCCGCTTCGCGGGCCCCTTGTCCATCACATCCTCCGCGCGACCCAAGTCCCGAGCAATACCGCCGCGAACCCGAGGACATTGGACGCGATCACGTAGGCGACCGTGGCCGGGACCTGCCCGAGTTGCGCCAGCCGGTAGGTCTCGAACTCGTAGGTCGAGAAAGTGGTGTACGCCCCGACGAAACCGATGGGAAAGAAGTACCGCCATCCGGGGTGCATGCCCGGATATCGCTCGGACGCGGCCGTGAGGAAGAGAGCGACGAGAAAACAGCCGCTGACATTGATGAAGAACGTCCCGTAGGGCCACGACGTTCCCAGCTTGCGAGTGAAAGCGCTCGCGACGACGAACCGCGCGACCGCGCCCAACGCTCCGCCCAGCGCGACCAGGAAGACATTTGCCATCCGTTCCCGTCAACACTACCGATCGGGCGGAAGGGACACAACCGCGCACAATTTCCTGGCTCCTGCAGTAACGTTGGCTGGCAATGGCGCCGGACAGGATCGGCATCACCGGAGCGAACGGATTCATCGGGGCGCATCTGCTGCGCTCGGCGGTGGCGAAGGGTTTCCGCCCGGTCGCGTTTCTCCAGCGGAACACCTCGCTCATGCCGATCGCGGACCTGGAAGGAAAGTACGACCCCGTATTCGGAGACCTGCTGGACCGCGAGAGCGTCGACGCGTTCGCCGGAGGGTGCGATGCGATCTTCCACCTGGCCGGCCTCAACAGATACTGGGCGGAAGACCGTGCGCTGTTCCACCAGGTGAACGTCCTCGGGGTGCAGAACGTCGCCGAGGCGTGCGCACGCCAGGGGGTGCAAAAGCTCATACACACGAGCAGCTGCATCACGCTGGGCGCCTCCGACGCGGCCCGTCCTCGCAACGAGGATTCGCCGTACAACCTCGAGCGCTTGAACTTCCTCTACGCCGATACGAAGAAGGCTGGCGAGGAGGAGATCAAGCGCCGCGTGCGCGAGAGAGGATTGCCGGCGGTGATCGTGAATCCCACGTCGGCGATCGGCGAGCGGGACTACGGTCCCACCCCGATCGGCAAGCCGATCGCGGACATCGCGCGAGGCATGTGGCCGGTATACGTCGCGGGCGGCGCTTGCTTCATCGACGTGCACGACGTCGTGCGCGGCCTGTGGCTCGCGCTCGAGCGCGGTACGGTAGGGCGTCAGTATCTTCTCGTCGGGGAAAACCTCTCGAACCAGGAGTTCATGACGACGGTCGCCGGGATCGCCGGCGTCGGCCTCCCCCGGTTCAAGGTTCCCAAGGCGCTGCTCGACGTCGCCGGCGCCGTGGCGGAGTGGACGGCGGATCGTTTCACCAGGAAGGCCCCGGCGCTCACCTCGGCCATGAGCAGCTTGATCGGCAGATACCTCTACTTCGACGGCGCCCGCGCGCACACCGAGCTCGGATTCAAGGCCGGGCCGGTGAGACCGGCCATCGAGCGATGCGTCCTCTGGTTCCGGGAGGCGCGGTGAACCTGGTCACGGGTGCCACCGGGTTCATCGGCCGCCATCTCGCGAGGAGGTTGGTCCGCGAACGGCAGCAGGTTCGCGTCCTTTGCCGGCCGGGAAGTGAGGGCCGGCTCCCCACCGAGATCGTCGGCGCCGCCGAGATCTCGATCGGCGATCTGCGCGATCGGGAGTCGCTGCTGCGGGCGTGCGCAGGCGCCGCGCGCATCTTCCACTGCGCTGGTCACGTCTCCGACTGGGGCCCGGAAGAGACTTTCTTCGCGATGAACGTGCAAGGCACTCGCTGGTTGCTCGAGGCCGCCCGGGCAGCCTCGGTGCAGCGGGTGGTCCATCTCAGCTCCATCGCTGCGTTCGGCACGCCCGCTCCCGAGTACTTCGACGACCATTCGGGATACGGAAAGAGCAAGGATGCGTACTCGCGCACGAAGGCGGAGGGCGAGAAGATCGCCTTCGAATTCCACGAAGCCGGACTGCCGGTGACCGTGCTGCGCCCCGCCGTGGTTTACGGCCCAGCAGGCGCATGGCTCGAAGAACCGCTGAGGATGATCGAGAAGGACAGGATGTTCCTTCTCGGCGGTGGCTCCGGGACCTGCCATCCTTGCTACATCGAGAACCTCGTCGACGCGATGCTCCTCGCGGCGGACCATCCGCGCGCCGCCGGCCAGGGCTACATCGTCGGCGACGGCGAATCGATCTCCTTCCGGGAGTATTTCGACGCGGTCGCGTCGATCGCGGGGAAGGGTCCCGTCCGCCGGTCGGTCCCCCTGCCCGCCGCGCGCGCGATCGCCATCGCATGCGAGGCGGGCGCCCGCCTGAGGAGCTCGACCAGGCGCCCCTTGCTGACCCATGCGGCCATCGGGATGGTCACCACCCGAAGCCGCATGTCGATCGAGAAGATCCGCGCTGAGCTCGGTTGGAGGCCGCGGTACACCTTCGCCTCGGCCATCGACGAGCTGCGGCGCTGGTACTCCGGCAATCGGCGCCTGTTGGCCTGACCTGAGGTGCTCAGCTGCGCGTCTGCTCGAGCGCGCTCTTCAGGCCTCGCGCGAGGTCCTCGGTGGCCGGCATTGGTGCAATTGAATCTCGACCTTACGGCCGCTGGCGCTTGAGAACTCCCGCCTCGTACACCAGCGCCGCACGCCGGACGAGAGCCGCGATGATGTCCGAGTAGAACCCGGACATCGAGCTCCCTCCGGTGGTGCGGGGGAACGGCGCGTGCGCATCCCGCCCTGCGAAGTTGCGCAGGAGGCCAGAGTCGATCGCCGTCTTCACCCACGGATACGTC
>WNFT01001742.1_pt1 | contig 18434 bp, 10 predicted proteins | sample 5400191 | NCBI WGS metagenome assembly WNFT01 (sample SAMN13153359, study PRJNA577476) | soil metagenome | isolation source: 80 cm saprolite under Madrone tree | place: USA:California | collected 2016-06-14 | reverse complement strand
CCAAGCAGTTCAATCTCTTCTCGAAGATCGACACCGAGGCGCCGCGGTACCTCGAGTTCGAGAGGTGGTGGGGCGATCACGTTCTCCTCAATGGAGAGGAAATGCAGTTCATTGTCGACAAGCTGTTCATCGGCAACAAGCTGGCCTCAGGGGACATCGTGACGACCGACGGGACACGGGTCGACCTGCGCGCGATCCGGTCGCCCATCATCGTCTTCTGCTCGAAGGGCGACAACATCACGCCCCCGCAGCAGGCGCTGGGGTGGATACTCGACCTCTATGGCAGCGTCGAGGATATCCGGATGCACGGTCAAACGATCGTGTACGCCATCCACGAGTCGATAGGACACCTCGGCATCTTCGTCTCGGCCGGTGTCGCGCGGAAGGAGCACGACGAGTTCGCTAGCAATATCGACCTGATCGACGTCCTCCCCCCGGGCCTTTACGAGGCGGTTCTCCATCACAGGGCGCCCGACGATGCGAACCCAGCGCTCGCGCATGGCGACTACATCGCCCGCTTCGAGGCGCGTACCCTCGATCATATCCGGGCACTTGGCGGGAATGACGATGAGGACGAACGGCGCTTCGCTACCGTCGCCCGGCTCTCCGAGATCAACTACGGGCTCTATCGCACGCTCGTGAGCCCCTGGCTACGAGCGTGGACGAGCGAGCCCTCGGCGGAAACCCTGCGACGACTGCATCCGTTGCGCCTTCAATACGAGCTCGCCTCGGACACGAACCCGCTGATGCGGCCGCTCGCCGACGCCGCCAACCAGGTCCGGCAGGCGCGCCGACCGGCGGCACCCGACAACATCTTCCTTGCCTGGCAGTCGGATGTCTCGCGCCGGATCGTTGAGAGTCTCGATGCCTGGCGGGACGCTCGCGATAGCCTCCAGGAGCAGATATTCCTCGGCGTCTACGGCTTGCCGTTCGTCCAGGCCCTCGTTGGAGAGGGCACCTCCAACGAGCCGCCACGGCAACAGCACCCCAAGGAGCCGATGCATCGTGCCATGGTCGAGCGCCGGATCGCAGAGCTGAAGGCGCGAATGGCCCAAGGCGGGCTCCGCGAGGCGGCGATCCGGGCGATGCTCTACATCGCCATGGCGGATGGCTCGGCGGACGAACGTGCTTTTGCGGTCCTCCGGCAGATCCGGGCCGAGCACGGCGGGGGACTTACCCTCGCGGAGTTCAAAGCGCTCGTGCGCGAACAGTTCTTCATGCTTCTGGTCGACGAAGATGCCGCCATGATCGCTATCTCGGAGATCGCACGCCGCAGTCCCGACCGGATATCCGACGTCGTCGGGGCGCTGCGTCGTGTGGCGACGGCGAGGGGCCCGCTTGCGGGCGATAGGGCGCACCGTCTCGCGCGGGTCGAGCGGCTGTTCGCAGAAGCGACGACGGCGCTTCTGACCGACAGCCCAGCGTTTCCTCCGGCCACCGGCTCCTCCCAGCGAAACGGGCGGACGAAGGATGCGAGAGGCGCAAGAGAGCGTCGGCACTCCTGAGGCGGCCGAGGTCGGGTGACCAATCGGTCGACGCAATGGACAGTTCGGGCGGGACGCTGCCGCTCGGCACGTGGATAGGAAGGACAGCGACATGCCCAGTGACAATCAGATGGCAGGCCTGCTCACTCCGGAGCAGCTGCAGAAGTTCGCCCAGGAGATGGCCATTTCGGAGGCGCATAAGGCGGCCGAGAAGGCGAAAAAGGCCAAGGAGCAATTGAAGGCCGAGCGGAAGGCCTTCATGGAGCGGGAGTTACGCTCCGACGCCATGCAGTACCTGATGACGGCAGTGAAGCAACTCGCCGAACGGGGAATGCACGAGTTCCTCGTCGTGAAGTTCTCCGCGCAGTTTCTGTCCGATGGCGGCCGGCGGGTGAACAACTTCGAACCGGACTGGCCGGACTCCCTCCAAGGCTTCGCTAAGCGCGCGTATGACTACTACCAGGAGTACCTGAAGCCTGCCGGTTACCGGTTGCGCGCGCAAATTCTGGAATACCCGAACGGAAAATTTGGCGACGTCGGCCTCTTCCTCTGCTGGTGAGAACCGACCTCGTTCCCTCGGCGAGCGCGGCTGTGGATGTTGAAGCCCTGGAGGCGCAAATGGATACGACGAGCATATTCGAGAACCGGACCTTCGACGAGATACGGATCGGCGACAGTGCCACCCTCTCAAGGACGATCGCGAGGGAGGACATCGAACTCTACGCCGCTATCTCAGGCGATGCGAACCCGGTGCATGTGGATGACGGCCTCGCCCGAGCCAGTTGGATAGAGGGGGTCACTGCGCAAACCTTGTTACCGGCAGGCCTAGTCTCGAACCTGCTCGGGAACCGGCTGCCTGGCGCTGGGACGGTCTATCGTGCCCACGAACTGCGGTTCGAGCGCGCCATTGTCGTCGGTGATACGATCACTGCGACCATCAAGGTCCGTGAGAAGCGCGCGGAGGGGCATGTCGTCATCTTCGACTACAGCTGCGTCAATCAACAAGGGCAGACCGTGATCACCGGCACTGCCGAGGTGATGGCGCCGCGGGAGAAGTCGCGGACGTCTGTCCACGAGCTGGGGGAGGTCCGCGTCCGCCGCCACGCGAAATACGAGCGCCTCATCCACCGCGCCAGGGAGCTGCCGCCGGTGACGACGGTGGTCGCGCACCCGTGCGATGAGACATCCCTCAAGGGGGCGGTCGAGGCGGCGGAAGCGGGCATCATCATTCCGACGCTGGTCGGACCCGAAGTCAAGATCCGCGCGGTGGCCGAGAAGGCGGGTCTCGACATCAGCAGGTTCGAGATTGTACCGGCGGAGCATAGCCACGCCGCTGCGGCCAAGGCGGTCGAACTGGTGCGGGCTGGGCGGGGCGAACTCCTCATGAAGGGCAGCCTCCACACCGACGAGCTGCTGCATGAGGTGGCGGCGCGCGAGGGTGGGCTGCGCACCGCGCGGCGGATCAGCCATGTCTTCATTATGGATGTTCCGACCTATTCGGACGCGCTTTTCATCACCGATGCTGCGGTGAACATCGCTCCCGATCTCGATACCAAGCACGACATCGTCCAGAACGCGATCGACCTGCATCACGGGCTCGGTCTGGGGGCACCACGGGTCGCGATCCTGTCCGCGGTCGAGACGGTGACGTCAAAGATTCCTGGCACTATCGAAGCGGCGGCACTCTGCAAAATGGCCGATCGCGGGCAGATTACGGGCGGATTCCTCGACGGGCCGCTCGCCCTCGACAACGCCATCAGTCCTGAGGCGGCGCGCATCAAGGGCATCAAATCCGAGGTTGCGGGGCGGGCGCAGGTCCTCGTTGTCCCCGACCTTGAGGCCGGCAACATGCTCGCGAAGAACCTGAGCTTCCTGGCGGAGGCTGATGCAGCCGGGATCGTTCTCGGCGCGCGCGTACCAATCATCCTGACATCGCGGGCCGACTCGGTGCGGACCCGCATGGCCTCCTGCGCCATCGCGGCCCTTTACACCCATTCGCGGCACCGCAGCGTCGGTCTTGCCTCGGAGTAGCATGATGGCCGACATGATTCTTGTTGTGAACGCCGGTAGCTCCAGCCTGAAGTTCGAGGTGTTCTCGGTCGGCAGGGAGGGTGCGCTGGCCCGCCAGGTCAGGGGGCGAGTCGATGGAATCGGGACGCACCCAAGGCTGGTCGCGTACGATTCGAAAGGCGCTACGCTGATTGATGAGCACCGCCCTGCCGGCGACGTCAACGACCTCCCGGCTGCGCTTTCCCGCGCCCAGAGCTGGTTGCGCGAGCGCATTCCGGGCGCCGTGCCGATCGCCGTCGGGCATCGGGTGGTTCATGGCGGGCCGACCTATGCCGCGCCCACGATGGTCGACGACGCCGTCCTCGCCGAGCTCGGTAGGTTTATACCGCTCGCGCCCCTGCACCAGCCAAACAACCTCGCGCCGATCCGAGCGCTACGGCAGAGGATGCCCGACCTGCCTCAGGTCGCCTGCTTCGACACCGCGTTCCATCGCGGGCACCCCGCCAACGCAGATCGGTTCGCCATTCCCGATGGGCTCTACGAAGAGGGCGTGCGCCGTTACGGCTTCCACGGTCTTTCCTACGAGTACATCTCGAGCCGACTGCCGGAGGTGGCGCCCGAGATCGCGGATGGTCGTGTCATCGTTGCCCATCTCGGGAGCGGCGCCTCGATGTGCGCGATGGTCGGGCGCAAAAGCGTCGAGAGTACGATGGCGTTCACCGCCCTTGATGGGCTCCCGATGGGGACGCGTCCTGGCCAGCTGGACGCCGGCGTAGTGCTTTATCTGATCGCCGAGAAACGAATGGAGCCAAAGGCCGTCGAACACATGCTCTACCATGACTGCGGGCTCAAGGGGCTCTCCGGCGTGAGCGGCGACGTCCGCGACCTGCTGGCAAGCACCGATCCCAAGGCGGCGCTGGCGCTGGATTTTTTCGCGTATCGGTTGGCGCTGCTCGCCGGGTCCTTGGTCGCCGCCATGGGCGGGATCGACGGCTTCGTCTTCACGGCCGGCATTGGCGAAAACTCGCCCGACATCCGCGACAGAGCGGCTCGCCGGCTTGCCTGGCTGGGGCTCGAGCTTGAGCCAGCGGCCAACCGCGACGGAGGACCGCTGATCTCCACGAAATCGGCGCGAGTGGGCTGCTATGTCATCCCGACCGACGAAGAGCTGATGATCGGCCGCCACACGGTGGCTGTACTCCGCGCCCAGGCGCTAGGCGGATGAAATCCTTGATGTCGGCACCGCAACAACCTTCCTGTGCTCCGCGTTTGCAAAGCGGCTCACGGGCGAGACGATGGATGTCGATTGTGGCTATAATATCCGCTAATCGGCGACACGGATGGGATCGATGAATGCGCGCGATGTGATGACGCCGGCGGTGGTGTCCGTCAGTCCTGAAGCGCCGACGCGAAGGGTCGCGAAACTGCTGCTTGAGACGCTCGGACTGCAATGCACAGCTCGATGGCCTCGGAACCAGGGAGGATACGATCATGGCAAAGGCGCTGTCGGAGAAGGAACAGGCACTGATGGACGCCTACTGGCGGGCGGCCAACTACCTATCGGTCGGCCAGATCTATCTCTACGACAATCCGATGCTCAAGAAGCCCCTGGCCAAGGAACATATCAAGCCGCGCCTCCTGGGCCACTGGGGAACCACGCCGGGTCTGAACTTCATCTACGTCCATCTGAACCGGATCATCAAAAAGCACGACCTGGACATGATCTACATCACCGGCCCCGGGCATGGCGGGCCCGGCCTGGTCGCGAACGCCTATCTGGAAGGCACCTACAGCGAGGTCTATCCGAACATCTCCGCCGACGAGGAGGGCATGAAGCGCCTCTTCAAGCAGTTCTCATTCCCCGGCGGCATTCCCAGCCATGTGGCGCCGGAGACCCCCGGCTCGGTTCACGAAGGCGGCGAGCTCGGCTACTCCCTCTCCCACGCCTATGGCGCCGCCTATGACAACCCCGATCTGATCGTGGCCTGTGTCGTCGGCGATGGCGAGGCGGAGACGGGCGCGCTGGCGACGAGCTGGCATTCCAACAAATTTCTGAATCCGGTCAGCGACGGGGTCGTTTTGCCGATCCTGCATCTCAACGGCTACAAGATCGCCAATCCCACGGTTCTGGCCCGGATCAGCCATGAGGAGCTGGACCAGCTTCTGCGCGGCTATGGCTACACGCCGCATTTCGTCGAGGGACACGAGCCGGAGAAGATGCACGAGCTCATGGCCGCCACCCTCGACACCATCATCGCCGACATCCAGCGCATCAAGGCCGAGGCGAAGCGCGACGGCTTCAAGGAACGCCCCCGCTGGCCCATGATCGTGCTGCGCACCCGCAAGGGATGGACCTGCCCGGCGGAGATCGACGGCAAGCGCACCGAGGACTACTGGCGCGCGCATCAGGTGCCGATGGGGGAGATGCACGAGAATCCGGCCCATGTCCGCATCCTCGAAGAGTGGATGAAGAGCTATCGCCACACGGAGCTGTTCGACGAGGGCGGCCGCCTGCGGCCCGAGCTGGCGGAGCTCAGCCCGCAGGGCAGGCGCCGCATGAGCGCCAACCCCCATACCAACGGCGGCACGCTGCTCCGCGATCTGCGATTGCCGGACTACCGCGACTACGCGATCCAGGTCCCCAGCCCCGGCGCCGCAACGGCGGAATCCACGCGAGTCATGGGCAAGTTCCTGCGCGATGTGATGACGCTGAACATGGAGACGCGGAACTTCAGGCTCTTCAGCCCGGACGAGAACAACTCGAACCGCTGGCAGGACGTGCTCGAAGTCACGAATCGCGCCTGGTCCACCGAGACACTTCCGTGGGACGACCACCTCGCCCCCGACGGGCGGGTGATGGAGATGTTGAGCGAGCATCAGTGCCAGGGCTGGCTCGAGGGCTACCTCCTGACCGGCCGGCACGGCTTCTTCTCCTGCTACGAGGCGTTCATCCACATCATCGACTCGATGCTGAACCAGCATGCCAAATGGCTGAAGGTGTGCGGTCACATCCCGTGGCGGCGGCCTATCGCCTCTCTGAACTACCTGCTGTCCAGCCATGTCTGGCGCCAGGATCACAACGGCTTCAGCCATCAGGACCCCGGATTCATCGACCATGTCGCCAACAAGAAGGCCGGGGTCGTCCGCATCTACCTGCCGCCCGACGCGAACTGCCTGCTGTCGGTCACCGACCACTGCCTGCGCAGCCGTAACTACGTCAACGTCGTCGTCGCCGGCAAGCAGCCCGCCCCCCAGTGGCTGACCATGGAGGAGGCGGTTCGGCACTGCGCCGCCGGCGTCGGAATCTGGGAATGGGCGAGCAGCGACCGGGATCAGGAGCCCGATGTGGTCATGGCCTGCTGTGGCGATGTGCCGACCTTGGAGACGCTGGCCGCCGTCGATCTCCTGCGCCAGCACGCGCCCGAGCTAAAGGTCCGTGTCATCAATGTCGTGGATCTCATGAAGCTGCAGCCTGCCAGCGAGCATCCGCATGGCCTCTCGGACTACGACTTCGACACGCTGTTCACCACGGACAAGCCGATCGTCTTCGCCTTCCACGGCTACCCCTGGCTCATTCACCGGCTGACCTACCGGCGCGCCGGTCACAACAACCTCCATGTGCGCGGCTACAAGGAAGAGGGCACCACAACCACGCCGTTCGACATGTGCGTGCTGAACGATCTCGATCGCTATCACCTGGTGAGCGATGTGATCGACCGCGCGCCCAAGCTCGGGGCCCGGGCTGCCTACGCCAAGCAGGCGATCCGAGACAAGCTTTTCGAACACAAGGCCTACATCGCCCGGTATGGCGATGACATGCCCGAGATCACGGGCTGGACCTGGGGGCAGAGGGTAGCATCCGCCGGGGTCCGTTCGACCGAGGCCGACAACGTCTGAACCAGGAAGGGGGATGGCCGTGAACCTGTTCGCGATAAGGCATGGAGAGACCGCATGGACTCTCAGCGGGCAGCATACGGGCGTGACGGACCTCCCCTTGACAGACAACGGGCGCCGTCTCGCCGATCAGATGAGGCCCGTCCTCGCCAAAGAGACATTCGAGCTCGTTCTCGTCAGCCCGTTGCAACGGGCGCGAGAGACCTGCGAGCGCGCGGGCCTCGGCAGGAAGGCTATCATCGAGCATGACCTCATGGAGTGGAACTACGGCAAATACGAGGGGCTGACGTCGAAGCAGATTCGCGAAACAGCGCCGGGCTGGCTGATCTTCCGGAATGGATGCCCGGACGGCGAAGCACCGGAGCAGGTGGGAGAGCGCGTGGACCGGATTATCACCCGGACCCGCGCCGTAGAGGGCGATGTCGCGCTGTTCGCGCACGGGCATGTGTTGCGCGTGCTCGTGGCGCGCTGGCTCGGCCTGCCGGTGAGCGCCGGGCAGCACTTCATGCTGGATACGGGCACCTTGAGCGTGCTCGGCCGCTACAACGAGACACCGGTCGTCAGGATTTGGAATGGACCCCTGCTAGGCTAGCGCGGCCTCGGCGGCGCCCTTGGATCGGAACCGAGGAGTTGGACAACGGACGTTTCCAGTGAAATGGGAGGAGATTGCCATGGGCGGCGACAGGACGGCGGCGGGCACCCGCACACTGAGCGTGCCGGAACTGGACAAGCTCATCGACCAGTATCAGTGCGGCCCGGTCCAGCTCGCGGGAACAGGCAATGCCCTCTACGAGCGCCATCTCATGTTCGACAATGTCGTCGATGCCGCCGCGGCGGGCCCCCGGGAGCGCTACGAGGCCATCGCCCGCTCGGTGCGGGACATCCTCTCGCAACGATGGCTGCGCACAGAGCGCACCTATGAGCACGAGAACCCCAAACGCGTCTACTATCTCTCCATGGAATTCCTGATCGGCCGCTCCCTGGCGAACAATATCACGAATCTCCTCCTCGATCCCGTTGCAAAGCACTACATCGATGCCAGGAAGCTCGACTGGCTCGCCATTCTCGAGCGGGAGCCCGACGCCGGCCTAGGGAACGGCGGGCTCGGCCGCCTCGCGGCTTGCTTCCTCGACTCGATGGCCACGATGCAGCTCCCGGCCATGGGCTATGGCCTCCGCTACGAGTACGGCATCTTCGCCCAGGCCATCCGCGATGGCTGGCAAGACGAGCAGCCGGACAATTGGCTGCGGCGACCCGATCCCTGGGAGGTCGCCCGGCCGCAGGATAAGGTGGAGGTCAGGCTTGGCTGTTCGTTCGAGGTGCGCGGCGGGACGCTGGGCGTGGTCCAGGATCGGCCGTCGAGCCTGTTCGGCTTTCCCTATGATCGCCCCGTGGTGGGCTATGGCGGCAAGACCATAAACACGCTGCGGCTCTGGGCCGCCGCGGCACCCGATGCCTTTGACTTCCAGGTGTTCAGCCACGGGGAGTTCGTGAGCGCCCTGGCCGAGCGGCTCGCCGCCGAATCCCTGACGCGGGTCCTCTATCCCGACGATTCCACGAGTGCGGGGCAGGCGCTGCGCTTCGTGCAGGAGTATTTTCTCGTCGCCTGCTCGCTGGCGGACCTCGTGCGGCGCTTCCGCCGGAGCAACGCCGGTTGGAGCGCGCTGCCGGGAAAGGTCGCCATCCAGCTCAACGACACCCACCCCAGCCTCGCTGTCGCGGAGCTGATGCGGATCCTGCTGGATGAGGCGCAGCTTAGATGGGACCAGGCCTGGGACCTCACCCGACGAACCCTCGCCTATACGAACCACACGCTCCTGCCCGAGGCCCTGGAGAAATGGCCTCTGGCGTGGTTCCACATGCTGCTGCCGCGGCAATTGGAGATCATCATTGAGATCAACCGCCGCCTTCTCGAGGAGGTGCGCAGGCGCTTCCCGGGCGACGAGGGCCGCGTCGAGCGCGTGAGCCTCGTCGAGGAGGGAGGCGAGCGCAAGATCCGCATGGCAAATCTCGCCATCGTCGGCTCGCACAGCACCAACGGCGTCGCGGCCATCCATTCCGATCTGCTGCGCCGGATCACGGTCAAGGATCTCGCCGAGATGTTCCCGGAGCGCTTCAGCAACAAGACCAACGGGGTGACGCCGCGGCGCTGGCTCCTGCTTGCCAATCCGGAGCTCGCTCGCTGCATCACCGAGGCCATCGGCGAGGGATGGATCAGGGATCTCGCCGACCTGGCGAAGCTGAAGCCCTTCGCCGACGATGCAGGCTTTCGCGAGGCCATTCGCCGCGCCAAGCGCGACGCCAAGTCCCGGTTCGCGCAATGGCTCAGTTCTACATCCGGCGTGACCGTGGATCCGGATTCGATCTTCGACTGCCAGATCAAGCGCATCCACGAGTACAAGCGGCAGTTGCTGAATGCGCTGCGCATCGTGGCGCTCTACAACCGGCTTCGGCAGACTCCGGATCTGGAGATGGCGCCGCGCACCTTCTTCTTCGCGGGCAAGGCGGCCCCAGCCTATCATCTGGCCAAGGTCATCATCAAATTTCTCAATAACCTGGCGGACACCATCGACGGCGATCCGTCGGTCCGGGGCCGGCTCAAGGTCGTGTTCCTGCCGGAATACTGCGTGTCCCTGGCGGAACGCCTGATCCCCGCTGCCGATGTATCCAACCAGATCTCGACGGCCGGCTTCGAGGCGAGTGGGACCAGCAACATGAAGTTCATGATGAACGGCGCGCTGACGATCGGCACGCGCGACGGCGCGACGATCGAGATGGCCGAGGCAGCCGGCGAGGAGAACTTCTTCCTGTTCGGGCTGAGCGCCGAAGAGGTGGTGAGGAGCGGCGGCTGGTACAGCCCTCAGTGGCACTACGACAACGAGCCGGAGACCCGCGCAGCGCTGGACTTGATCTTCTCAGGCCACTTCAGCCGATACGACCCGGGCGTCTCGGAGCCGTTGCGCGACGCGCTGCTGACCCATGGGGACCACTACATGCATCTGGCGGATCTTGCCGCCTATCTCGAAGCAGATCGACGGTTGCTCAAGCTCTACGCCGAGCCGGAGGGCTGGACGCGGAAGGCGATTGCGAACCTGGCCGGCTCCGGGAAGTTCTCCAGCGACCGTACCATCGCTGAGTATGCGGCCGGCATCTGGGATGCCAAGCCCTGCGCGGTGCCGTAGAGAGGAAGGGTCGGTGACACAGAGGATCTCTCCACTGGCCGGGAAGCCGGCCCCGAAGGAAATGCTGGTCGATCTCGTCCGGCTGGAACGGGCGTACTACGCACGCAAGCCGGATATGGATGACCCGAATCAGCGCGTCAGCTTCGGCACGAGCGGGCACCGCGGGTCCCCGTTCGCGGGTTCGTTCACCGAGGCTCATATAGTGGCCATCACCCAGGCCATCTGCGACTATCGGCGCGGCCAGGGCATCGAGGGTCCCCTGTACCTCGGCAAGGACACCCATGCCTTGTCCGGGCCGGCCGAGCGCACGGCGGTCGAGGTCCTCGCCGCTAACGGCGTGAGAGCGATCATCCAGCGTGATGACGGTGTCACTCCGACGCCGGTCATTTCCTGGGCCATCCTGGTCCACAATCGCGGTCGGCAGAATCAACTGGCGGACGGCATCATCGTCACGCCGTCGCACAATCCTCCGGAGGACGGCGGTTTCAAGTACAACCCGCCGAACGGCGGCCCGGCCGACGTCGACGTGACGGGCTGGATCCAGGCGCGGGCCAACGACCTGCTGCGCGACGGGATCGCCAAGGTGAAGCGCGTGCCGTTTGCGGCGGCGATCAAGGCGCCGACGATTCGGCAGGAAGATTTCGTGCTGCCCTATGTCAGGGATCTGCACAATGTCGTCGATATGGATGCGATCCGCGGGGCGGGCCTCAGCTTGGCCGTCGATCCGCTCGGCGGCGCGGCGCTGCCCTATTGGGAGCCGATCAACGCCCTCTACAAGCTGGACATCGTCGTGACGAATCCGGCGATCGATCCCACCTTCTCCTTCATGACGGTGGACCACGACGGCAAGATCCGCATGGACCCGTCCAGCCCCTATGCCATGGCGCGTCTGCTTGGCCTCAAGGACAAATATGGTCTCGCCTTCGCCAACGACCCCGATTCGGATCGGCACGGGATCGTGACGCCCTCGGGGCTGATGAATCCCAATCACTTCCTGGCGGTCGCCATCCACTATCTGCTGACCCACCGCCCGCGCTGGCCTGCCCATGCCGCCGTCGGGAAGACGCTGGTCAGCAGCAGCATGATCGATCGCGTGGTGGCGCAGCTGGGCCGCCGGCTCTACGAGGTGCCGGTGGGCTTCAAGTGGTTCGTGGCGGGGCTGCTGGACGGCTCCTGCTGCTTCGGCGGCGAGGAGAGCGCCGGGGCGAGCTTCCTGCGCCGGGACGGGACCGTCTGGACCACCGACAAGGATGGCCCGATCATGGACCTCCTGGCCGCCGAGATCACCGCCTGCACGGGCAAGGATCCGAGCGAGCACTATCGGCGGCTGACGGCGGAGCTTGGTGCGCCCTGCTACAGGCGCATCGACGTGCCGACGACGCCGGCGATGAAGGCGAAATTGGCAAAATTGTCGCCGGACGCAGTGCCGGCCTCGGCGAGGCTGGCCGGTGCGCCGATCACCGCCAAGCTGACCCGGGCTCCGGGCAACGACGCCTCCATCGGCGGGCTGAAGGTCGTCGCTGACAGCGGCTGGTTCGCGGCCCGGCCTTCCGGGACCGAAAATGTCTACAAGCTTTACGGGGAAAGCTTCAGGGACGAGAGTCATCTGGATGCCATTGTGGGCGAGGCCCAGAAGATCGTGAGCGACGCGCTGCGGTCCTCGTCATGATCCCGGACCCGGTCATGGGGGCGAGATGAGGCAGCCGGATCCGCGAAAGGCTGCACGAACCGCACCATGGCGAAGATGATCAAGTCCAATCAAGGGCTGATGGGCTCGGATACCTCTCCTCGCCTGACGCGAGGGGCCAGTTCGCCGCTGGGGGCGACGCCATGCCGCGAGGGGGTGAACTTCAGCGTGTTCTCGAAGCATGCCACCGGGATCGAGCTGCTGCTCTTCGATCACGTCGATGCGGAGGCGGTGCGCGGTATCCGCATGGACCCTGTGGCCGATCGCACATACCACTACTGGCACGTGTTCGTCCCTGGCGTGAGGGCGGGCCAGATGTACGGCTATCGTGCCGAGGGGCCTTCAGATCCTGCCAACGGCATGCGGTTCGATCCCACTAAGCTTCTCCTTGACCTCTATGGCCGCGGCGTAGCCGTTCCGGACTGCTACAGTCGGACTGCCGCCCGCGAGCCCGGCGACAACAGCGCGACGGCGATGAAAAGCGTCGTGGTGGATCCGTCCGCTTACGACTGGGAAGGTGATACGCCGTTGCGGCACCCCTCCGCGCGGACCATCGTATACGAGATGCATGTGCGGGGCTTTACCCGGCATCCCAGCTCCGGCCTCGACGAGAAAACCCACGGCACCTTCGCCGGCCTTATCGAGAAGATCCCCTATCTGCAGAAGCTGGGGATCAGCGCCGTCGAGCTGCTTCCGGTATTCCAGTTCGATGCCCAGGCTTCCCCGCCGGAGAAGGTCAACTACTGGGGCTATGCGCCGGTCTCGTTCTTCGCGCCGCACCAGGCCTACAGCTCCCGCCGGGATCCGCTCGGGCCGGTGGACGAGTTCCGCGATATGGTGAAGGCCCTGCACCGGGCGGGCATCGAGGTCATCCTCGACGTCGTGTTCAACCATACCGCGGAGGGCGACCACGACGGGCCCACGCTATGTTTCCGCGGATTGGACAACACCGCCTACTACATCCTCGAGAAAGATCGCTCGCGCTATGCCGACTACAGCGGCACCGGAAACACCCTCAACGCCAACCATCCGATTGTCCGCCGAATGATCCTGGACAGCCTCCGGTACTGGGTGGGGGACATGCATGTGGACGGCTTCCGGTTCGATCTTGCATCAACCCTGGCACGCGACGCGACGGGTCAGCCGATTCCAAACCCGCCGGTCCTTTGGGATATCGAATCAGACCCGGTGCTGGCGGGCACGAAGCTCATCGCCGAGGCGTGGGACGCGGCAGGCCTCTACCAGGTCGGCAGCTTCATCGGCGATAGCTGGAAGGAGTGGAACGGAAGGTTCCGCGACGACGTTCGCGCCTTCTTCCGCGGCGAGCCGGGTTCGGTGGGGCGGGTGGCGGACCGGCTGGTGGGCAGCCCCGAGATCTACGGGCATAAGGAACGCGAGGCCGAGCAGAGCGTGAACTTCGTCGTCTGTCACGACGGCTTCACGCTCAACGATCTGGTATCCTACAACGGCAAGCACAACGCGGCCAACGGCGAGGATAACCGCGACGGCTCCAACGACAATCGCAGCTGGAACTGTGGCGTGGAGGGGCCGACCGACAATCCGGGCGTCGAGAGGCTGCGAAACCGACAGGTGAAGAACTTGCTGACCGTTACCCTGCTCTCGCTCGGCATGCCCATGATCCTGATGGGCGACGAGGCGCGGCGCACCCAGTCGGGAAACAACAACGCTTACTGCCAGGACAACGAGACCAGCTGGTTCGACTGGACGCTGCTCGACAGGCATGCGGACGTGCACCGGTTCGTCTCTCTGCTCAATGCGCGGCGACTCTTGCGAGATGTGGAGCACGAGCGCCTGAGCCTGAACCAGCTGATCCGGCAGGCGGACAAGACATGGCACGGCGTGAAGCTCGGGCAACCCGACTGGAGCCATCAATCCCACAGCCTCGCCTTCGAGGCGGTGATCCGACAAGATCTTCACATCTACGTGATCCTAAATGCGTATTGGGAGCCATTGGACTTCGAGCTGCCGCCGGTCGGTGGAAGTGACGCTGCTGGGTGGCGCAGATGGATCGATACCTGCCTCGATTCGCCGCAGGATATCGTCCCGTGGCAGACGGCGCCCACGCTTTCCGATCAAACCTATCGGGCTGTGGCGCGCTCAGTCGTGGTGCTGTTCCGAGAGATTGGGGGCGGGGGAACTCCCACACACATGGATGCTCGATAGGTTCGACGCCTCAAAGCGAGGGCAGTTTCCCAAAGTCCTCAATCCTCAGCTCCGGAAGTTCCGTCTTCGCGATGGCGGAGGGTCAAATCCCGCCGCTGCAAGTGTCCGATTTTTGGGGCAGCCCTGAACCGTGGATGACGCCCACTCTTCGCACCCCACATCCCAGAGAGATCCAGATATAAGGGAGCAGAGCCTACCCGTTATGGTCTTTAGGACCGGGCGCGGTATAAGACGGCGACGGTCGGCCGATTAGAATCGGAAACAGGGTTTGGCTCGCCGATTGCGTGAGAAAAAGCAGGAATGGATCACTTTGACCTCGGCGACTATCGACGAACTGTCTCCACCCGATCGGCGGAAACCCAGCGCTGGTTCGATATCGGCCTGAACTGGTGCTACGGCTTCAACCACGAAGAGGGCATCAAGTGTTTTGAGAAGGCGTTGGAATTCGACCCACGCTGTGCGATGGCGCATTGGGGCATCGCCTATGGCGCCGGGCCCTTCTACAACTTGACCTGGAAGGAGCATGGCGAGACCGAAGCGAACAGGGCAACTAAGCGCTGTTTCGATCATGTCCAGCTTGCGCGCTCCAACGCCGCTCACGCCAGCGACGTGGAAAGGCGGTTGATTGAGGCGCTGGCCTGCCGGTTCCAGAAGCCGCATGGCGTGCCTCCACCGGAATTCGAGCAATGGGACGATGCCTACGCCGCCGAGATGCGGCGCGTCTACTACAGCTTTCCCGACGATCGTGACGTGATGGCGCTCTTGGTCGAGGCTCTGATGATGCGCACCGTGCGGCGTCTCTGGGACCTCAGGACGGGCGCGCCCGCGCCGAACTCGGACGTCGTTGAGGCGCTGCAGGTTTGCGAGCGGTCAATCAAGCTCGCCGAAGAGGCCGGCGTGCAGCAGCATCCGGCGATCGTCCACCTGCACATTCATCTTCTGGAAATGTCGACCATGCCGGAACGTGGGATGCGCTCGGCAGACTTGCTTGGCACGATGTGCCCCGATGCCGGGCACATGAATCACATGCCCGGGCACATTTACGTGCTGTGCGGCGAGTACGAGAAGGCGAAGGTTGCCAGCGAAAAGGCGGTTCGCGCGAACGACATGTATCTCGCCTACGCGGACGCTCCGACCTACTATCTGCTTGGCTGCTGCCACGACCTCCATCTCATGATGTTCACCTGCATGTTCCTCGGCCAGTACGCGCCGGCCCTCTGGGCTGCCGATAAGGTGCGCAGCCAGGTAACGCGGAATGTCGTAAGCATTCCAGACCGACCAAAGCTCACCCAGACGGTAGAAGGCTACCACGCCATGAAATCACATGTATTGGTGCGCTTCGGCCGCTGGCAGGAAATAGTCGACGAACCGATGGCTGACGAGCCCGAGCTTTACGTGCTGACGACCGCCATGCAGCACTATGCCAAGGGCGTTGCGCATGCAACGCTCAGGGATTTTGCCAATGCGGAACTCCACCGCGAGCTGTTTCATCGGCATTTGGCGCGCATCCCGCCCGAGCGGCGTTTCCTGAGCAACCCGACACGGGACTCACTGGCCATCGGCGCCGCTTTGCTCGACGGTGAGCTAGCCTATCACAGAGGCCACCATGACCAAGCTTACGCCCGTCTGCGGCATGCGGTCGAGCTTGACGACAATCTATCCTACTCCGAGCCCTGGGCGTGGATGCATCCACCGCGGCATGCGCTGGCTGCGCTACTTCTGGATCAGGGCCACCGAGATGAGGCCGAGCAGGTCTATCGGGATGATCTCGGGCTGAGCGGCAAGGTGCAACGCTGCGCCCAGCACCCGAACAATGTGTGGGCACTGCACGGGCTGGTGGAATGCCTGAAACTCCGCGGGGAGACCGAAGAACTGCCAGCACTGCAGGCCAGGCTCGCCGCGGCCCTGGCCAAGGCGGACGTGCCAATCAGCTCATCGTGTCTGTGCAGGACAAGCGCGCAATCGGGGCGGAGCTGTTGTGATTAAGGCCTAACTTTCGGCGTCGACTATGGGGCCATCGCACCCATGATGTTCGACGAGAAACCACTGTTATTCGACTAGATCCTAGCTTCAATCTTTTTGAGGCTGAGGCATATGGAGAGCCTCCGCAGATGACACATTCAACTACTAAATCATGATGTCTAACAACCCGAACTGGTGTGAACCCGAGAGCGAGCTCACCGGTAATGTCGAGTGCAACGCAGCAAGCCTGACTGGGATCGAGCCAGTGTCTGTGATCGACTTAGGGAACACATACGTTTGGCTTTGGAGATAGGCAAAAATCCCGGCTGTCGTCTACAGACCAGCGCCGCGAAACATGGTCTGATGCCAGCGCGCTCGATCTTGCCCTGGATCGTCGAGTGATGGGCGGGTTTACCTGCTTTTCGCAGAAAATCTCTGGATGCCCATTTCGGCGCCAACACCACCGTATTGTCGCAGGTTCGCGCAAATGTTCGATGTGCTCGGCAAGCTGCAATTCGAGGGTCTGGCCTCGGCGTCGCCACGAGCCTCACGAGCTTGCCGCAACTTCTCGCGGCGACCAGGCCACTCTAGCCTCGGCCTTGGCGAGGTAGTCCTCCAAGCATTGTCTCAAGGCGCTCGGGCGTGAACAACAGCTGCTGAGATAGGTGGGCGCTTTCGCGGGCAGCCCTTTGCTCGCAAGCCAGTTTCGGGCTGCAGTTTACGGCCAACTGAGACATCGCCGAACCTTTCGCAACCCAAAGCGCACAACAGCCTCGGCCATCCAGTAGTCCGTCAGCAGAAGGGCTAGTCGACGGTAACTGTGTGTGCGCGAGTAAGACTGAAGTTTTCGTTCGGCTGACAGGCGTCTGATTGCGGATGCTCGTTTCGAAAGCAGCCGCTTCAGACCTTCATCCGAACGAATGCCATCGCGTCTCAGCAAAGCAACCGTATGCGCCGCCATCGTGTCGTAGTCTAGTTTCGTTTGGCTCAGCCCAGAGGGCCTAGTCGTGCAGAGATAGCCGGGCGTTCGGACCAAGACAAATCGCGCGCCAGCCATAAGCAAATCGATCATGAATAGGAAGTCCTCACCATGGCGTAAAGATGTTGGGTATCGAATATTATGCTCGTTAAGAAACCGGCGCCTGATCATCGGTTGCAGCAGGCCCCAGTCCGCCTCATTATTTTTGCTCGTCTGCGCGTGGCTAACGAATTCGTACTTATCAATAATCTCCACAGCAGAAGAAGATGGGATTCCCGGCGAGCCAACTGAATTCTTTGTGGCGTCGTACCACAGGAAATTGTCGATCACTACATCAGCGTTCAGATCGCATCCAATCCTGGTCAGGCGCTCAAGGCGCTCGGGCACAAATGCATCATCAGCGTCGAGAACGGCGACCCATTCTCCACATGCTGCGTCCAGGCCGGCATTTCGAGCTTTTGCAGGGCCGCCATTCTCATGCAGACGAACGAGACGAACGTGCGGACCGGCGAGGCTGAGCTTCTGAGCCACCGCTGCCGTGTCATCCGTCGAACAGTCGTCGACAACGAGCACCTCAAGCGGCGGCCATGTCTGATTGAGAGCCGAATGAACCGCTCGATGCAGGAAGAGGCCAGCATTGTACGCAGGGATCAGGACTGTGACGCTGTCACGTACGTGCTCGCGATTGGGTCCAGGCAACGGCTGACTCATCTCACCTGTAATTCCCGGATCGCTCACTTACCTTAAGAGTACGTTTGCGCCACTATGAAGAGTACACTTGCGCCGCCGTAGCTTTTGTTCGGCGTTGAGAGGCGGAGCTAGCACTTTTCTGGCAAACATTGCGCCCTTCGGACGGTGATCCCCCGGCAACACCCTAGGCCTAGGCACCGCGCGAACCATCCCGTCAACCCTGTTTTGGATAGCGTATTTCCACCTCCGGGGGCTGTGACCAAGAAGTGGCGGACGGGAGGATCGCCGATAGTGGCTCACTAGCTTACGGGAAGGACGTGAGCCGAAAATGCCGAGGTGTGCGTCTTAGGCTTGCAACACTG
>WNFT01002950.1_pt1 | contig 18436 bp, 19 predicted proteins | sample 5400191 | NCBI WGS metagenome assembly WNFT01 (sample SAMN13153359, study PRJNA577476) | soil metagenome | isolation source: 80 cm saprolite under Madrone tree | place: USA:California | collected 2016-06-14 | reverse complement strand
ACTCGCCCACCAGCCCGACCGCCTCGCCACCCTGGATCGCGAGGTCGATGCCATACAAAGCGCGGACGATCCTATGGCCGGTGTCGAAATCGACGGTCAGGTTACGTATGTCGATGAGAGGTTCGCCCATGAAACTGAGCGATCACCCGGCCTGGGGCATGCGGAAATTGCCGGCGCGGAAATCCATCTGGAAGGCGGGCGCCGCCTTCCAGGCGATGTCCTTGCGCTTGGCAGTGAAGGTCGCCGTCTAATGCAGGACGGTGTAGGCAGGATCCTCGCGCTCGCAGATTTCGAGCATGCGCTTGAACATCGCCTTGCGCCTAGCAAGGTCGAACTCGGTCTCCATCGCCGCCGACAGCGTGTTCATCTCGACGTTTTCCCACTCCTGGGACTGCTGCTGCTGGCCCTGCGGTCCGTGCTGGCCCACGATCGAGCTGATCGGATCGGAGAAGCCCGCGCTGTTGGACCAGTCGCGGATGGCGCGCTGGCCGTTGTTCTCGAAGATCTGCTGCCAATTCTCGCGCATCTCGATCTGGACGTTGAGCCCGACGCTGCGCCACATCTCGACCAGGATCTGCGCCGTGCCGACCTGATTGGTGTAATAGTTGTTGAGCACGCGGAAGGGGATCGGATCGCCCTTGTAGTTGGCGGCGCGCAACAGCTCGCGCGCCTTGGCCGGATCGAAGGCCGGCACCGTCCAGCCCTCGATGAACATCTTGTCGTAGAATTCCCATTGCAGGCCGGGCGGCACGCGGGTGCGGCCGGCCCACAGGCTGTCGACAATGGCCTGGCGGTCGATCGAGTGGGTGATCGCCTGGCGGACACGCGGATCGACGAGCTGCTTGTGATGCTTGTCGAACACGGTGATGCGGTGGTTGGTGACCAGCCCGCCCTGGACCTCGAACTTGGGATTTTGTTCGATGGTCGTCACCTGGTCGGGCGGCACGTCGCAGATGAAGTGGTATTCGCCGGCCAGCAGGCCGTTGATCCGGCTCGCGACCTCGGGGACCACGACAAAGCGCAGCGTCTTGATCGGCGGCCGGCCGCCCCAATACTCGTCATGCGCATCGAGCACCAGGCTCTCGTCGGGCCTGAACTCGCGCACCTTGTACGGGCCGGTCGCCACCGGCTTGCGCGACCATTCAATCCAGCTCTTGGCTTCCATGAAACCGCGACGGCTGATGATCTCGCTGGCCGCGCCGGCAATGCGGCCTTCCAGCGTCACGTCGGGCACGCGGTTGACGAAACGCACGGTGTAGCGGTCGACCGCCTCGACCTTCTCGAGCGACGGCCAAACGCGCTTGGCGATGCCGACGACTTCCGGCGGCAGCGTCTTGCCCTCGACGCTGTCGCGCGTCATCACGGTCGTGAACAGGGTTTTGCTCGAGGGGCTGTTGCCGCCCGCGCCGAACATGCGCTCCGGGCCGAAGGTGAACACCACGTCGTCGGCGTTCATCTCGTCGCCGTTATGGAATTTCACGCCCTTGCGCAGCGCCAGCTCGACGGTGCGTTCGTCGATCCGTCGCCAGCTCTCGGCCAGCCCGGGGACCGGTTCGACTTTGCTTTGCAGATTGCGGGCGATCAGGTTCTCGAAGATCGGCGTCTGCACGCGCTCGCCGACATTGGAGCGCTCGCGCACGACCTCGAGATTGGCGCTGGTCGCGACCTGCTGGACGGCGATGGAAATCGTCGGCCTGGCGTCGGCCTGCCCGATGGCGAAGCGGGGAGGCAACAAACCACCGGCCGCGAGGCCGCCCGCCGCGAGAAGTTGCCGACGATTCAGGCCAGACATGACTTCCCCCCGATGCAAAGCTCGGTTTTTCACATTCTTGTCGGGCAAATCTAACGGCCTTTCCAAAGACAGTGTCAAGCAACGCGGGCCCGCCGGCTCGCGGAGCGCATTACACGCCCGTCATGTCTGTTCGATGACAGCTCTTACACGATCGGCGGCCGCTTCTTGTCGGTGCCCGCCGCCTGCTCCCAGGCGCGGGCCACCTGGAACAGCGTGGCCTCGTCGAAGTAGCGGCCGACGAACTGCACCGACAGCGGCAGGCCATCGACCGACAGTCCGGCCATCATGGCGAGCGCCGGATGGCCCGTTACGTTGAACGGCGTGCGCGCCTGGCGAGGATAGGTGCGCTCGATATCGGCCGGCCGGTCGATGCGGCACGGCGGGTCCATCGAGCTGGCGCACAACAGGACGTCGTGCTCTCGAAGCGCCTCTTCGACCTCGGCGATCATCTCGAGCCGACGACGCTGCGCCTGCACATAGTCGCCGGCGGCGAAGAAGGCGCCGGCCATGAGACGGCGGCGGGCAAGCTGGCCGTAGTCGCCCGGCCGTTCGCGTAGCCACGGGCCATGGATCGCCCAGGCCTCGCTTTGCAGGATCACGCGGTTGACCGCGCCGAACTCGCCGAGCGTCGGCAGTTTGACGTCGCGCACTTCGGCACCTTCCATCTGCAAGGTGCGCGCGACGTGCTCCAAGGCGGCCGTGACCTCGGGTTCGGCCGCCACGTCGATTTCGTGGAAGTGGCGGATGAAACCGACGCGCAGGTCGCGCACGGAGCGCTCCAGGCCGGCTGCATAGTGGCCGTTCCGGGTGGCGGCGCTGCCCGGATCGAGTGGGTCGTGGCCGGCGATCACCTCCAGCATCAGCGCGTTGTCGGCGACGGTCCGCGTCATCGGCCCGATATGGTCGAGGGTGAAGGAGAGCGGGAAGACGCCGCGCCGCGAGACCAAGCCATAGGTCGGCTTGAGGCCAACGATGCCGCAGCAGCTCGCGGGATTGCGCACGCTGCCGCCGGTATCGGAGCCCAGTGCCATCGGGAAAAGTCCTGCGGCAACGCCCGATCCCGAGCCCGAGGACGAGCCGCCGGGATGATGGTCGGTGTTCCACGGATTGCGCGCCGGCGGCCACGGCAGGTCGAAGCTCGGCCCGCCGATGGCGAATTCATGCGTCGAGAGCTTGCCCAGCACGATGGCGCCGGCGCCGCGCAGCTTCTGCACGCAGACGGCGTCGGCGGTCGCAAGGTTGTCTTGCAGGATCTTGGAATGGCCCGTGGTTGGTAGCCCCGCGACATCGATGATGTCCTTGATGCCGACCGGCACGCCATGCAACGGCCCGCGCAAGCGGCCTGCCGTCGCCTCGGTCTCGGCGGCCTTCGCCGCCTGCATCGCCGGCTCCGCTTCGAGGCGGATGAAAGCATTGAGCCGTGGATCGAGCGCGGCGATGCGCTCGAGCAGGGACTTCATCAGGTCGACCGGCGAGAGATCCTTGGCCGCGATCGCTTGCGCGGCCTCGACGACGCTGAGCCAGGGCAGCTCAGTCAAGGGCCCGTCCCTCATAGGCCGTCTCCCGCGCGCATCGGCGGCCACGGCTCGGCGGCCGGATCGGTCGGCTGCTTGATCTTGGCCATCACGTCGGCGGCCTGCTTGGCCGCGGCGGCAACGTCTTCGGGGAATTCCGCCAGCGCCTTGGCAAGGCCCGCGCGGCGCGCCAGTAGTTCAATCGTCGCTTTGTCCATCGCAGTCTCCTCCGCTGGGAGAGGTCAGCATGACTCGCGGCAGCCGTCTATCCGTTGCTATCGCGAAGCGGTTAACGAGGGCGGGTCGCCTCAATTCAACCGTTCGAGCTTGGTGATCTCCTGCGGCGGCAGCTCGGCGAGATAGAGGTTGCCGTCGGCGTCGCCGGAAATTCCATGTGCGCCATTGATGGCGCCGCGGCAGCGGCCCATCAACCGGCCGTCCGCATCGAGCAGGCTGATGCGCGGGATCTGGTACCCAGATCTGCATGGGATGGTAGAAGTCGCCCCATTCGGCGAGGAAGGCACCGCTGCGGTCGAACACCTGGACGCGGTTGTTCTCGCGGTCGCCGACCAAAACCTTGCCGAAGCGATCGACCCAGACGGCGTGCGGCGTCGTAAAGGTTCCCGGTCCTTCGCCGGGACCGCCCCAGGTGGCGATTAGCGTGCCGTCGGCGGCAAAGCGGTGAACGCTGGAATTGCCGTAGCCGTCGGCCACGTAGATCTCGCCGTCCGGCGCCTGTGCCGCGGCGGTCGGATGGTTGAACGGAGCGCCCAGCGAGGGCCAGTGCCGCTTGCCCAGCGCCTGCACGAGCTGCCCCGACGAACTGAAGCGCAGAACCTGATGGGCGTCGCGGTCGGCGACCAGGATCGAGCCATCGGGCGCCGCATTGATGTAGTGCGGCTCGGCCAGCGCGCCCTCGCCCCAGGTGCCGATCAGGCGGCCATCGCGATCGAACACCAGGACCGGCCGGTCGGTGCCGCGTTGGGCGACATGCACGCGGCCTTCGGCATCGACCATCAGGTCGGACAGGAAGCCGAAGCTCTGCCCGGCCGGCAGGCGCGCCCATTTGCGATGGATGGCGTAGCGCCGGTCGCCCAGAATGACGGTGTAGCGTTCGTCGGACATCGAAACCTACTGCGGCGTTCCCGTTCCCGGCTTGTTGGATGCATAGAGGTAGCAACGGATCTTCCACGTTCCGCCTTCGCGCCGGAACACGATGAGACTGTTGAAGGATTCGTCGGCCTCGACGCCCGTGGCAAGAGTCTTGATGCGCCCTTTGGAGAGCGAGCGCAGCCAAGCCATGTCGCCTGCGACCTCGGTCTCCTGGATCGTGAAGCGGAGATCGACTTTCAGCGTCGCGAACACCTGCCGATAGGCGGCCCGCAAAGCGTCGCTGCCGACCACGGCCGGCAGGTCCTCGCGCATGAAGACGCCGTCTGCCGTGTAGAGCGCCACCAGGGCGTCGACATTGTTCGAGCCGAGCGCGGCGGCATAGCGCTCCATGACCGCCACGAGCTGGGAGGGATCGCCGACACCCGACGTCTGGGCGTTGGCGCCGCCGACCGCACCCAAGGCCGCAGCGGCAAGCAGAACGCGACGCGACGCAAGGGCGAGATCGGACAAGGGCTCTCTCCTTCGTATGACATGCCAGATAGGCAGGGAGCGCCGTAGACGGCAAGATGGATTGTGCCCGGGAGGCTTAGAATGACCGACGATCGCCTTGTGTTGCATGGCAGTTTCACCTCGAGCTCGACCTACAAGCCGATGCTGTTCCTGGCGCTGGCCGGCCTGCCGTTCTCCTTCCGCACCGTCAACCTCAAGCACGGCGTGCAGAAGGAGCCCGCGCACCTAGCGATCAATCGCTATGGGCAGGTGCCGGTGCTGCGCCATCGCGGGCTCACCCTGGTGATGTCCAACGTCATCCTCGACTACCTGGCGCGCACCACCGGCCGGTTCGAGGCCGCGACCGAGCAGGATCGCTGGCGCGCCCGCGAATGGCTGGCGTGGGAGAACGACGCCATCGTGAACGTGGCGCGCGTGCGCCACTTCCATCGCTTCCGCACGGTCGATCCCGCGGTGATGGATTTCTTCCGCCCACCGGCGGAAGCCGCCCTCGACTTCATCGACAAGAGCCTGGAGGGCCGGCAGTGGCTGGTCGGCGAGCGCTGCACGATTGCCGATATCGGCTGCTGGGGCCGCATGGTGTTCATGGCCGAGGGCGGCCTGTCGCTCGAGGCGCGGCCCCATGCGCGGGCGTGGCGCGACCGGCTGATGGCGATGCCGGGCTTTGCGTTGCCCTACGACCTCATCCCCAAGAAGGACGCCGAGTTGCCGGCATGAGCTCCCCCCGGTAATTTCTGCGCACCATTCGGGGGGTAAACGATTTTCGAAATCTATTGTTTTCAATGGGTTAGAGAAATTAACCTTTACTAACCCACGCGCAGCAGCCGCAGCCGCGGGTCCAAAAGATCGCGCAGGCCATCGCCCAGCATGTTGAGGCCGAGCACGGCCAGCGCGATGGCCAGTCCCGGCCATACCGCAAGCTCCGGCGCCTGGAAGATGTAGGTCTGGGCGTCGCGCAGCATGCGGCCCCACGACGGCACCGGCGGTTGAGCCCCCAAGCCAAGATAGGACAGGCCCGCTTCGGCCAGGATGGCGACGGCGAACTGGATGGTCGCCTGCACGATCAGCACGCTCATGATGTTCGGCAGGACATGACGCAAGGTGATGCCGAGCGGCCCCTGCCCCATCGCCGTTGCCGCGCGCACGAAGTCGCGGCTCCACATCGCCAGCGCCGCCCCGCGGGTCACCCGCGCGAACACCGGGATGTTGAAGATGGCGATGGCCAGAATGGCATTTTGCGCGCTGGCGCCCAGCACCGAGGTGATCAGGATGGCGATCAGCACCGCGGGAAAGGCGAAGATCAGGTCGGATGTGCGTGACAGGGCCTCGTCGACCCAGCCGCCGCGGGCCGCCGCCCAGGCCCCCAGCGTTACGCCGCCCACCATGCCGATGACGACGGCGATCAACCCGACGGTGATGGAAGTCTGCGCGCCCACCATGATGCGCGACAGCACATCGCGGCCGAGATGGTCGGTGCCCAGCGGATAGGCCGCCGAGGACGGCATCAGCTTGGCGCGCATCTGCAGTTCGTCGACGGCGTGCGGCGTCCAGAAGATCGAGACGACCGCGGTGCCGACGAACAGCAGCAGCAGAACGGCGCCGATCTGGAAGCCGACATGGCGGGCGGCGCGGGCGACAAAGCGGTTCATGCCCGCACGCGCGGCCGCGGATCGAGGAAGGCGTAGGCCAGATCGACCAGCAGATTGACCACGAGCACCAGGACCGTGAACAGCAGGACCACGTTCTTGATCACGATCAGGTCGCGGTTGTTGATCGAATCGTAGACCAGCTGGCCGACCCCGGGCAGGCGGAAGACACTTTCGATGATCACGGCGCCGGCGACCAGAAAGCCGGCGATCAGGCCGGCCACGGTCGTCACGGGAATGAGCGCGTTGCGGAGCGCGTGGCCGAACAGCACGGTGCGCTCGGGCGCGCCCTTGGCGCGGGCGGTGCGGACATAGTCCTCGCGCAAGGTGTCGAGCATGGCCGAGCGGGTGACGCGGGCCAGGATCGCGATCTCGCCCAGCGACAGCGACAGGGCCGGCAGGATCAACGCATGCAGCGATTTCAATGGCTCCTGGCGCCAGCCCGGAAAGCCGCCGGCGGGAAAGATCTGCCAGGTCACCGCAAACAGCAGGACCAGCACGATGCCGAACCAGAAATTCGGCACGGAAATGCCGATCTGGGTGAAGCCCATCACGCCCCAGTCGCCGGGCCGGCCGTGCTGCCAGGCGGCGAAGACGCCGAGCGGGATCGCCACCAGCAGAGCCCAGGCGAGCGCCAGCGCGCCCAGCGGCAAGGTCACCTGCAGACGATCGCCGATCAGCTTGGCGACCGAGGTGCCGTAGGCGTGGCTGCTGCCCAGATCGAAGGTCAGCAAGCCGCCTATCCAGCGGAGATAGCGCACGGCCAGCGGCTGGTCGAAGCCGTACTTGGCCCTGAGTGCGGCCAACGTGTCGGGCCGCGCGTCGGTGCCCAGCATGACCAGCGCTGGATCGCCCGGCAGGACCTCGACCACGGCGAACACCACGACCGTGGCCAGCACCAGCGTCACCAGCGCGGCGGCGAGCCGGCGGGAGAGGAAGTCAAGCATCTGGCCACGTTGTCATCCCGAGGCCGAAGGCCGAGGGACCTTTAAGGCCACAGGAAAGGTCCCTCGCTTCGCTCGGGATGACACCGAGTCATTTCCAATAGACACCCGTCAGATCGGTCTGCGGCGTCGGTGAATTCTCCCACAGGCCTACAAGGTCCTTCTTCCACACGCCGATCTTGGCGAGCTGGAAGAGGAAGCCGTTCACCGCGTCGCGGGCGACGATGCGCTGTGCCTGTTTTAGAAGCTCGTCGCGCTTGGCGAAGTCGGTGGCGGCGACGACCTCGCGCCACTTGGCCTTGAACTCGGGCGAATCGTAGCCCCAGTAGTAGCCGTCGCGGGCGTAGCGATCCAAATCGTTGGCCTCGGTGTGGGCGACGATCGTGAGGTCGTAGTTGCGCTCCTTGAACACCTCGGAGAGCCATTGCGGCCACTGCAACTGGGTGATCGCGACCTTGATGCCGATCTTGCCGAGCTGGCTGGCGATCACCTCGCCGGCACGCTGGGCATAGCCGACCGGCGGCAGTTTCAGGCTGGCGTCGAAGCCGCCGGCATAGCCCGCTTCGGCTAAAAGCGCCTTGGCCTTGGCGATGTCGAACGGATAGGTCTTGGTGAGATCGAGGTAGGCCTTGTTGTGCGGCGCGAAGTGGCTGCCGATCGGCACGCCGAAGCCCGATTCGGCCGAGATCAGCTCGTCGCGGTTGATGGCGTGGGCGATCGCCTGGCGCACTTTCAGCTCGCTGAACGGCTTCTTGGAGTTGTTGGTCGCCAGGATGACCTCGCCCTCGGTCGTGCCGACGACGACGACGAAGCGCGGATCCTTGCGCAGGCGCTCGACCAGCTCGGGCGCCTGGAAGCCCGGGAAGGCATCGACGTCGCCCGCCAGCAAAGCGTTCACCTGAGCCGAAGGATCCTTGACGATCTTGAAGATCACCGTGTTGAGCTTGATCGAGCCGGGATCGCGCCAGGTCGGCGACTTCACCAGGGTGATCGAATCGCCCTCCTTGCGCTCCTTGAACATGAACGGCCCGGTGCCCACCGGGTGCTTGTCGTTGGTCGGCGCGGACTTGGGATGCATGATGCCGGCGTCGCCCAGCGACAGGCTGTAGAGCAGGAAGGAGTTGGGCGACTTCAGGGTCACCTTGACGGTCGAGGGATCGACGATCTCGACCTTGTCGATGTCGGTGTAGAGCGATTTGGCGGGATTGGTCGAATCGGGCGCGAACAGCCGGTCGAGCGAGAATTTCACCACCGAGGCATCGAGCGATTCGCCGTCGTGGAACTTCACGTTCGGACGCAGCTTGAAGATATATTCCTTGCCGTCCTCGGCGACGTTCCAGCTCTCCGCCAGGCCGGGACCGACGGCGCCGGTGCGGTCGATGCGGCCCAGACTCTCGAAGATGCTGGGCGTGGTGACCTCGCGGATGGCGGCCGCCGCGTTCTTGGTCGGATCGAGCACCGGCGGCTCGAGCGACATGCCGATCACCAGCCGGTCCTTGGCCTGGGCCCGCGCTTCAACGCCGAGAGCGGACACGGTCGCCAGGGCGCTTGCGGCGCCGAGCAGCTGGCGGCGGGAAAATGCGTTCACGGATCACTCCTGTTCAGTTGCGGCAGTTTATCAGCGGCCGAACACGTCCCGCCAGCCGCGCGCCGCACCGAGCGTGGCGGCGCTGTAGACGCCGCGCGCCACGGCGCGGGCGAGACAATCCGCAGCCAACGTGCCGAGTTCACCCAGCGCCAGCGGGTCGTCGCCCAGCTCGTGCCTGCCCGTGGCGATGGCGAACACCGTGTCGCCATCCTGCGGCGTGTGCACGGGGCGAATCGAACGGGCGAGCCCGTCCTGCGCCATCACCGCCAGCCGCTTGGCGGAAGCCTTGTCGAGCCGGGCATTGGTCGCGACCACGGCGATGGTGGTGTTGGCGCGCGGATCGCTGCGCGCGGCATCCGCCGGATCGTGCGTGAGATCGGCGCGGCTGTGAGAGACCGGCAAGGCGAGACCGTGCGCGGGCGGCGGCAGGCCGCCGAATTCGCGATCCTGCTCCAGCGCCCACGCCCAGAATTGCGGCATCTCGCCCATGGTCGTGTAGCCGCGCGCATTGACCGCCACCAGGGCGCCAACCTGCAGGCCATTCGCTGAGATCGCCGAGGTGCTGCCCAGCCCGCCCTTGAGGTTGCCGGCCTTTGCGCCGAGGCCCGCGCCTGCATTGCCGAGCGCGAAGTCGCGAGCGGCCTTGCCCGCCGCCGCATAGGCAAGCTCGCGATAAGGCGGCCAGTCCCAGTTCTTGTCGCCGCCGTTCAGCAGGTCGAACAGGATGGCCGTGGGCACGATCGGCACGACGATATCGGCCACGGCATAACCCCGACCCCGCTCCGTGAGCCAACGCATGACGCCATCGGCCGCGGACAGACCGAACGCCGAGCCGCCGGACAGGCAGACCGCATCGATGCGGTCGACCCGGCACGACGGATCGAGCAGATCGGTCTCGCGCGTCCCTGGCCCGCCGCCGCGCACATCGACCGATGCCGTCGACGGGTTCTCGCACAGGATGACGCTGACGCCGGAACGCAGGCGCGGGTCTTCGGCGCTGCCGACCAGGATGCCGTCGACATCGGTGATGAGGTTGCGCGGGCCGGGGCGGAGCATGATCAGTCGAGCTGAAGCGTGAGGGCCTTGAGATAGGCGGTCTCGGGCAGCCCAGGATGCACCGGATGATCGAGCGCCGCGCCCGAGCTCAGCAGGATGCGGCCACTGCGGCTGGCATCGCGCAGGCCGCGGCGCACCTGCTCGGCAAACAGCGGTGGATCGACGAGGTGCGAGCAGGAGGCGGCGAACAGGAAGCCGCCGGGCGCCACCAGCGGCGCGGCCAGCCGCACCAGCTTGCGATAGCCCTGCGCGCCGGTCTTGAGGTCCTTGCGGCTTTTCACAAAGGCGGGCGGATCGCAGATCACCACGTCGAAGCTCTTGCCGGCGAGCTTCTCCAAGGCGTCGAACGCCTCGCTCTTTTCGAGCGAGACGACCTTGTCGACGCCGTTCAGGGTCGCTGCCGCCTTCGCCGCGTCGAGGGCCGTTTGCGAGCGATCGACGCAGAGCACCGATTTGGCGCCCTGCTTGGCCGCCAGCACGCCGAAGCCGCCGCTGTAGCTGTAAACATCGAGGACGCGCGCGTCGCCGGCGAGACCCGCCATGAAGCGGCGATTGTCGCGCTGGTCGTAGAACCAGCCCGTCTTCTGGCCGACCGACAGGTCGGCCACGAAGCGGGCGCCGTTTTCGACCAGCTCGATGGCACCCGAGGCGTCGCCCTTGACGACCACGGTCTCGCGCTTGAGGCCTTCGAGCTCGCGCACCGGCGAATCGTTCTTGAGCACGATCGTCTTGGGCGACAGCTCGGCCTCCAGCGCTTCGAGCAGGACCGGCGTCAGAAGCTCCATGCCGGCGGTGTTGACCTGAACCACCAGCGCCTCGCCGAAGCGGTCGATGATCGTGCCCGGCAGGCCGTCGGCCTCGGCATGGATCAGGCGATAGTAGGGAACGCCGACCAGGCGGTCGCGCAGCGCCGCCGCCTGCGCCAGGCGTCGTCCGAAGAACAGTGCATCGACGACCGTCTCGGGATTGGACGACAGCACGCGGGCGGCAATCAGCGAATGCGGATTGAAGGTGACAAGCCCCAACGCCTCGCCGCTCGGTGCGCGCAGGTTTGCGAGCGAGCCCGCCGGCAGCGCCTTGGTCTCGGCATCCATCAGGATCTCGTTGGAGAAGACCCAGGGATGGCCGGCGCGGACGCGGCGATCCTCGCCGGCGCGCAACAGGACGCTCGGCAGTTTCTTCTGAGCCACTCTATTCTCCCTTGGCGACGCCGTCGCGCCGCGGATCGGCGCCGCCTTCCCAACCGTCTTCTATCCGGCGCACGCCGGTCAAACCACCGTCATGCGCGCGGACTTGTACTTGATGGCCCAGCGCGCGCAAGCCGTCGGCGCGGGCCATCGCGGACGTCCCTTCCTCGAGCTCGGTCGGGCCGTTGAGATTGGCGATGCGCGGCAGGGCGATGGCGTCCTGCATCGAGAGCTTCCAGTCGAGCACGCCGACGATGGTCTGCAGCGTGTCGCCGATGATGCGCGCGCCGCCCGCCGAGCCCAGCGCAGCGACTAGCTCGTGGTCACTGTCGAAGATCAGGGTGGGCGACATCGACGAACGCGGCCGCTTGCCGGCTTCGACCCGGTTGGCGACCAACCGCCCGTCGCTTTCGGGCCGCGGCGAGAAATCGGTGAGCTCGTTGTTCAGCAGGAAGCCGCGCACCATGATCTGGGCGCCGAACGGCGCCTCGATGGTGGTGGTGAAGCTCACCGCATTGCCCCAGCGATCGACGATGCTGATGTGACTGGTGCCGCGTTCGATGTAGCCGGGCGGAACACCGGGACCGACGACGCCCATGCTGCGGTCGGGCGATATCAGCAAACGTCGCTCGGCGATATAGGCCGGAGACACCAGGCCGGCCACAGGCACCGCCACGAAGGCCGGATCGGCGACATAACGATCGCGGTCGGCGAACGCCAATCGGCTCGCCTCGGCGACGAGATGCAGCACGCGCAGGCTGTCGGGCGGATCGCGCCAGACGTCGAAAGGCTCGATCAACCCCAGCACCTGCAGGATGGCGATGCCGCCTGACGAAGGCGGCGGCATGCCGCAGACGACCCAGATCCGGTAAGGGCCACACAGCGCTTCGCGCTTGATGGGGCGGTAATCGGCGAGATCGGCCAGCGACAGCGAACCGGGCCGCACGTGGTTGCGCACGCGCTTCACCATCTCCACCGCGATGGCGCCTTGATAGAACACCTGCACGCCCTGATCGGCGATCAGATGCATCGCCTCGGCCAGGGCGGGATTGGCCACTCGCTCGCCGCGTTTCTTCGGCGAACCGTCGGCATTGAAGTACGTGGCGCGTATGTCCGGATCGTCACGCAATGACGGCGCCCTTTCCAACCACGCGGCGAGCCGCGGTGGTACGGCAAAGCCGTCGCGCGCCAGGGCGATGGCCGGCTGGAACAGATCACGCCAGGCAAGCTTGCCGTGTTCCTTGTGGGCAAGCTCCAGCATGGCGAGCACGCCCGGCACGCCGACGGAGATGCCCGAGGCTACGGCGTCGCGAAAGCCGAGCGGCTTGCCGTCGCGGTCGAGGAACATCGCGGGCGTGGCGCCGGCCGGCGCTGACTCGCGGCCGTCGTAAACGGCGGTGGCACCCGAGGCGGCGTCGTAGTGCAGCAGGAAGCCGCCGCCGCCGATGCCCGAAGCCTGCGGCTCGACGACGCCCAGCACCATCTGCACGGCGATCGCGGCATCGACCGCCGATCCACCACGCCGCAGGACATCCAATCCAGCCTCGACCGCCAGTGGATTGGCCGCCGCCACCATGCTCTGCGGCGCCGCAAGGCAGGCCTCGGCCCGAAAGGCGCCGAGCAGCAGCGCGACGGCGAGCAGGCGGCGACGGATCATGCGCGCCGGGCCACGATGAACAGGCGGCGGAAGGGAAAGAGCGTGATGCCGTCGGCGCGCATCGGATAGGCCTCGGCCAGCAGCCCAGCGTAGGTATCGTAAAAGCCGGTGCGCTCCTGCTCGTCCAGCACTTCCATGTACGGCCTGAGGCCAGTGCCCGCGGTGTATTGCGCCACCGGATCCTTGCCAGTGAGCGGCTGCTGGTAAATCGATTCCCAGACTTCGAGGTCCGAGCACGAGGGCTTCAGCACGTCGTAGTAGCGTGCGGGCTCGTACACCGAGCGGATGCCGCCGACCTTGGCGAGCTTGTCGCGCCACGGGCCCGCCTCGGCAGCCTTCTTCATCAGCGCATGCGACGGTGCCTCATGGTTGCGCGGCATCTGGATCGCAAGCTGGCCGCCCGACGGCAGAAGTTTCAGCAGGCCGGGAAAATAGTCGATGTGGTTTTCGACCCACTGATAGGCGGCGTTGCTGTAGAGGATCGACGGCGGCAGGCCGGGCTTGAAGTGGGCGAGATCGCCCTTGCTGAAGGTCACGCGCTCGTCGCCGATCTGGGCGCGCGCCTTGGCCAGCATCTCGTCGGACGAATCGATGCCGACGACCGGCGCCTTGGCAAAACGCTCGGCCAGGATGCGCGTGATGTTGCCGGCGCCGCAGCCGAGATCGTAGATCGCGTGGCCCGGCCGACCGCCGTTGGCGGGATCAAGCCGGCCCATGAGATCGAGCGCGGGCCTCAGGCGATGATCGACGAACTTGAGGTAGAGATTGGCATCCCAGGTCGGGGATTTCAGCTCGTTCACGGTCACTTCTCCTCGAACGCGGCGTCGACGGGCACGCGATAGCCGGTGGCGATCTTGTTGCCCTTCTGCGCCGCCAGCACCACGGCCCTGAACTCCTTGTACATCTCCTCGGTCATGCCCTTGCGGCGCGCCATGGCGCCGTGCGAGGCCGTGCAATAGTCGCACTGATTGGCGATGCTGACCGCGAGATTCCCCCTCCCGGCCTCCCCCACTTCGTGGGGGAGGTGGCGCGAAGCGCCGGAGGGGGCGAGCTTGCCCGGGGCGAAGACTGCCTTCATCTCCGCCGCGAAACGCTCCATCACCGACGAATGGCGCGCCAGGGCCTTCCAGACATTGTTGATGTCGGCGGGATCGATGCCGCGGGCCTGGGCGATGCCCTCGACGACGGCCTTCGCGCGCGGGCTCATGTCCTTGTATTCGATCAGCTTGGCCATGGTCTCTCCTGCAAACGACAAGGGCCGGCGCAGGGCCGGCCCTCATCATGGCGCATCCGAGCCCTTAGTACATATGCTGGCCGCCATTGATCGACAGCGTCGAGCCGGTGATGAAACCGGCATCGTCGGCGATCAGGAACATCACGCCGCGGGCGATTTCATCGGCCTTGCCGAGCCGGCCGACCGGGATCTTGGCGACGATCTTCTCCAGCACGTGGGGCGGCACCGCCGAGACCATATCGGTCTCGGTGTAGCCGGGCGCGATGGCGTTCACGGTGATGCCCTTGGACGCGCCTTCCTGGGCCAGTGCCTTGGTGAAGCCGTGAATGCCCGACTTGGCGGCGGCGTAGTTGACCTGGCCGTACTGGCCGCCCTGGCCGTTGATCGAACCGATATTGACGATACGGCCGAAGCCGCGCTCGTTCATGCCCTCCCACACCGCCTTGGACATGTTGAAGCAGGAGCCGAGATTGGTGTCGATCACGGAGTCCCACATGTCGCGCGTCAGCTTGCGCATGGTCGAATCACGGGTGATGCCGGCGTTGTTCACCAGCACTTCGATCGGACCGACATCCTTCTCGATCTGGGAGATGACCGTTTGACAGGCGGCGAAATCGCCGACGTCGAACTTGTAGACGGCGATGCCGGTCTCCGCCTTGAACTTCTTCGCCGCGTCATCGTTGCCGGCGTAGGTGGCCGCCACCTTGTAGCCTTTGTCCTTCAGCATGCGCGAAACAGCGGCGCCGATGCCGCGCGTTCCGCCCGTCACGACTGCAACACGTCCCGCCATTTTTTCCTCCCTTACGTTACGCCGACATACTCTAGCCGGTTCTGCGGGGTCGCGGGCAAGAGAGACGAATTGGTGGGCGGCGGCGGATAACGGTGAGCCCGACGCCGGTCATAGAACGGCAACCATGAAGCCCTTCACCGCCCTGTTCGGCGCTGCCGCCGGAACCCACGCCGCCGACCAACTGGCGCTCGCAACCCTGCCGCTGACCGCGACCCTGGTTCTGGGCGCGGGACCTGACGTGCTCGGCCTGCTGGTCGCCGCACAAAGTGCAGCCTGGCTGCTGATCTCGCTGCCGGCCGGTGCTTGGATCGATCGCATGCCGCGCCGCACCCTGCTGATCGTGGGGCTGGGTCTTGGCTTGCTGGCGTCGATCGTCGCCGTGGCGGCGGCCGCCGCCGGAATCGCCACCTTGCTCGGCGTTGCCGCCTTCGTCGGCGCCTCGGGCACAGTGGTCTATGTGCTGACATCGGTCTCGCTGCTGCCCAGCCTTGTGCCACCGGACGACCTGTCGCGCTCCAACGCGCGGCTGGAACTGGCGCGCGCCGTCGTCAGCCTCGCCGCGCCTTTCGTCGCCGGCCTGCTCGCCCAGCTCCTGTCGCCGACCTGGGGTTATGCGCTTGCCGCCCTGGGCGCTGCGCTGGCGCTGGCCTGCATTCTTGCTCTGCCCAAGGCGCCCGCCCCCACAACGGATGCACAAAGGCCGTCGTTCGTCGCCTCCATCCAGGCCGGGGCGCGCTTCGTGGTGCGCCACGAGCTGCTACGCGGCATCAGCCTCTGCGCCATCTGCTGGAACTTCGCCTTCTTCGCCTTGCTCGCGATCTGGGCACCGCTGGCGCTGGGTCCGCTCGGCCTCGATCCGGCGCACATGGGCCTTGCCCAGTCGGCCTATGGCGCCGGCCTGATCCTGGGCGCGCTGGTGGCGCCGGTCTCGGCGCGGCGCCTGCCACCGTTCGCCACCCTGATCTTCGGGCCCGTCGTGTCGGTGATCGCCGCCGGCCTATTCCTCGTGGCTGCCTCGGCCGACCCCTCGGTGAGCGGCTTTGCCTGCGCTGCCGCCGGCCATTTCCTGGTGGGCTTCGGCCCGATGCTGTGGCTGATCTGCCAGATCACGGTGCGCCAGCTGGTGACGCCGGCACCGTTGATGGGCCGGGTCAATGCCACCTTGCAGACCGCAATCTACGGTGTCAGACCGCTGGGCGCGCTGGCCGGCGGCTTCATGGCGGCCCACGCCGGATTGCACGCCGCCTTGCTGTTGGTCGCGGCAGCCTTCGCGCTTTCCACCCTGGTGATCGTGCTGTCGCCGCTGGCGCGGCTGCAGGCCCTGCCCGAGCCCGCCTGCGTCTGACACCTTGACCCTCAAGCCCAACCGGCCGACGCTGCCCGCGGAGGTCGTTGCATGAAGACGTTCGTCGCTGTTGTCGCATTGGTGCTTTCGCTCGCTGCCTGCTCATCGCCGGCTCCGTTCACATCGCCCTGGGAGGAAACGTGGGGCCCGAATTTCCCGCAGCCGAAGCCGGGTGACGCCGCGCTTTATATCGTGCGCGATGCCGCGCCGGAGGGCGCGCCGCCGATCAACATGACCATCGGCCGGCGGCCGGTCGGCGGCCTCGCCAGCCTCACCTGGATGCGCTTCGACCTGCAGCCCCGGCTCTACGACCTCAGGGCCTTTGGCACGCAAACGAGCAGCGAGCTCATCATCACCGTCGACCCTGGCCAGACGCGCTTTTTCCAGATCGAGCACAAGGACTCTGGCAGTGCGGAGATTCTCGAGATTTCCCCGCGCGATGGGCGGCGCATCGTGCGCAAGGGTCAGCACATCATGGAAATGAGTGAACCGCCCCGTGTCACCCGTGAGTGACGAGCCCCGCCCGCCGCTACCACCCTTCACGCCCGAGACGGCCGCGCAGAAAGCACGCGCCGCCGAGGATGCCTGGAACAGCCGCGATCCGGAGCGGGTGTCGCTGGCCTACACGGCGGACAGCGTGTGGCGCAACCGCTCGGAGTTCTTCCAGGGGCGCGAGGCGATCAAGGCGTTCCTCAGCCGCAAATGGGCCCGGGAACTCGATTATCGCCTGATCAAGGAGCTGTGGACCTGCGGCGCCGACCGCATCGCCGTGCGCTTCGCCTACGAATGGCACGACGATTCGGGACACTGGTACCGGTCGTACGGCAACGAGAATTGGGAGTTCGATGCGGACGGTCTCATGCGGTTGCGGTTGGCATCCATCAATGATCTTCCCATCAGGGAATCAGACCGGAAGTATCGGTGGCCGCTTGGTCGTCGTCCGGATGGCCATCCCGGGTTGACCGATCTCGGTTTCTGAATTCCGGCCGGGTGCCACGATTTTGAGCGCGGCGCCCCGCGATGCGGGAACGCTGGGCACGCGATCCGCACCCGGCTCCAGCTAAGCCCCTGATTTCTCGTCGACGCGGCGTGGCACTGCGCTTGCCGCAGTGGGCGACCATGAGAACTCAAGAGGCCGCCCACAGCAGCACGCGTTGGCGGGTGGCGATCGTGGACGATCACGAGCGATCGCGCTCGGAGCTGCGCAGCGCGATCTCGGCGGCGGGCGGCGAGATCGTGGGGGAGTCCCTCCGCTGCAGGGATACGCTGGCCATGATTCGCCAGACGTCGCCGGACATCGTCGTGTGCGCGGCGGGTCTGCCCGACGGCGATGGCGTCCAGGCGGCGGCGCAGGTGACGCAGGCCGACTGTCCCGTCGTGCTGTTCACCAGCCACACCGACGAAGCGCTCGTCGAGCGCGCGCGGACGGCCGGTGTCATGGGCTTCCTGCTCAAGCCGCTCCGGACGGCGGCCCTCGCGCCGGCCCTCGATCTTGCCATCGCCCGCTTCCAGGAGACTCGGCAGCTCAAGCAGACGCTGGAGGAACGCAAGGTGATCGAGCGCGCGAAGGGAGCGTTGATGGCGCGTTTCGGGCTCACCGAGGACGAAGCGTTTCGCCGGCTGCGCCGCGCGGCGATGGACAATCGCCGGCCGATGGTCGACATCGCCAAGGCTCTGCTCGCCTCCTAGGTCGGGTCAGGGCGCTCGCGGCGCGTGCGTAATCCACGCGCGCCGAACGCGAGCAGCGCCGCCGCCAGCCACGCCAGCACGCCGTCGAACACGTACGCGCCGGGCAGGCTGACGGCGGCGAGCCCGCCGGTGACGAGTGGGCTCGCCGCCGTCCCGAACTGCAGGCCGAACGCGAGCCAGCCGAACGCCGCGCCGCGATGCTCGCTGGGCACGATCTCGGCGCCCAGCGTGTAGGCGAGCGTGATCGCGCCGCCCAGACACAGCCCGACGAGCACACGGAGCACGAGCAGCGTGGGCCAGGCCCGCGCCAGCGCCATGGCCGCGCAGAGCGGCCCGCCGATGATGAGGGCGAGCATCAGCAGCTGCGCGGC
>WNFT01002134.1_pt1 | contig 18437 bp, 13 predicted proteins | sample 5400191 | NCBI WGS metagenome assembly WNFT01 (sample SAMN13153359, study PRJNA577476) | soil metagenome | isolation source: 80 cm saprolite under Madrone tree | place: USA:California | collected 2016-06-14 | reverse complement strand
CCGTCCTGGTCACCGGGGAGAGCGGCACCGGCAAGGAGGTGCTGGCCCGCTACATCCACGCCCGGAGCGATCGAAAGACCAGCCCGTTCGTCGCCGTGAACCTCCCGGCCATCCCCGCCAACCTGGTCGAGAGCGAGCTCTTCGGGCACGAGCGGGGCGCGTTCACCGGCGCGGACAAGCAGAAGCTGGGCAAGTTCGAGCTGGCGAACGGCGGCACGCTGTTCCTCGACGAGATCGGCGACCTCGCCCTGGATCTACAATCGAAGATCCTGCGCGCGCTCCAGGAGCACGAGATCGAGCGGGTGGGCGGGGAAAAACCCATCCAGCTCGACCTCCGCGTGATCTGCGCGACCAACCGCGACCTGGGACAGCGAGTGCAGGAGGGGAAGTTCCGCGAGGACCTGTACTGGCGGCTGAAAGTCGTGCCCATCGAGCTGCCGCCGCTGCGGGAACGGCGCGAGGACATCCGCGACCTGGCGCAGCACTTCCTCGCCCGCACCGCCGCCGAGCACGGGCGGACGCCGCAGACGCTCTCGGAGGGCGCGCTGCAGCTGCTCGATCGATATCGCTGGCCGGGCAACATCCGCGAGCTGGAGAACATCATGGCGCGGATGGCCGTGGTCTGCGACTCCGAGCTGATCGAGGAGTCCGACCTGCCGTACGATTTCGCGCTCACGGCCAGCGCCACGCCGGAGGCCGAGAGCGAGGTCCAGAGCCTCGACGCCGCCATCCTCGCCTTCGAAAAGAGCTTCCTGCGCAAGGCGCTCAAGCGGAACCAGTGGAACCGCAAGAAGACCGCGGAGCAGCTCCAGATCGGTTACTCGACGCTGAAGGCAAAGCTCAAGACCTATGGCATCGTGGCGGGCGCGGACGGCGACGAGGACTGAGAGCTGTTCACCGGCAAGGAGAGCCGGAAGGTGGTTCCCTCGCCGGGTTTGCTCTTCACCGAGATGGCGCCGCCGTGGGCAGCCACGATCCGGCGCACGTTCGGCAGACCCATTCCCAGGTGCACGCCAGAGCGCTTCGTCGAGGAGAACGACTCGAAGAGCGTGGCGATGCGTTCCGGGGGGATCCCGGCGCCTTGATCCTCGACGGCGAGCATCGCCTGGCCATCGCTGCGGTCCACGCGCAGGCGCACCCGGGAGCCGGGCTTCGAGGCCTCGATCGCGTTGCGGGTCAGGTTCAGCGCGGCGCGCTCGAGCAGATAGCGGTCGCCCCTGACCCAGAGCTCCGAGTGGGCCCGCTGCAGTTCCAGGGCGACGTTGGCCTCGCTGGCATATCCTTGAGCGCCGGCCAGCACGCTGTCGGCGAACGTGTTGAGCTCGATGGGAAGGAAGTCCTGGGGCTTGGCCTCGCGCGTGAGATCGGAGAAGTCGGTCACGAAGCGGCGCAGCGTGGCGACCTCCGACGCGAGCGACTCGCGGATGCGCGGGAGGTAGTCGGGATCGTTCATCGCCGCGAGCTGCTCGATCTGGCGCAAGATGGTGAGGCGGTGACCCAGGTCGTGGGTGACTCCCGCGGCGATCCTGCCGGCAGTGCGGAAGCGCTCTTCGAGCTCGAGGGCGGCCAGCATGCGCCGGACCAGGACATAGCCGACCGTGATCGAGAGCAGCAGAATCACCGCCGCCCCGAATGCGAGCAGCCCGAGCGCCGTCCTCGCCCCCCGCAGTGCTTCCTCCGCAGGCTGCTCGACGGCGATGGTCCAGCCAAGGGCGGGCAAGGATGCCCACCCGGCGAGGACGTCGAGGCCCTCGCCGTTCCGCAGCCGTGCCGGCGCGGGTGTTCCGCTGCTGAGCGCTACAGCCAGCGGCGACTCCGCGACGGGTTCACCGCTGAGCACGGCAGCACGCATCGGTCCGGATCCCGCGGCGAGCAGGTTTCCCTTGCGGCCGAACGCGAGCGCGTACCCCTTCTCTCCGACGCGGATGCGCTGCACTTGCCGCTGCAGCTCCAGGAGGTCGAGTGTCGTGCAGAAGGCGCTGCCTGGCCTTCCGGAGGGAACACAGACGTCCATCGCAGGCGACAACTCGGCCATGTAGGTGTCTGAAGCAACCTCGGTACCCCGCAGTGCGGCGGCGATCTGGTCCGGCTTGAGTGCCGGCGCGAATCCAGCCCGCGGGGTCTCCGCCGAGACCAGACGGACCTTCCCCAGGCTCGGAGCGTCGAGCGACACGTCAGCGAGCCGGCGTGGCGCATCGGGCTGGTTGCCGACCGCCACTCCAACGGCGCGCAGCATCTCGCGCTGCTGTGCGATGTACGTCGCAATCCGGGCCGCGGCTTGCTCGGCGATGGCCTGCAGGGCTTCCTGCGATGACCGCTCGCCCCGTTGGCGGACGATCTGGAGTCCAAGGATCGCGAGAATGAGCAGCGGCAGCACCCCGGTGGCGGCTACCAGCGCTGCGAGCAGCAGGGCCAGGCGCTGGCGTGTCACTGCGCGATCTCCCATTCGGGTAGCGTCTCGAGGAGATCGTAGGGTCCGAGCACGGGGTTCTTGATCCTCACGTCGGCGACGGCGAGATGGTCCCGGGTGCACACGAAGGCAGCGGGTGGATCTTCGCGAAGGGCGGACTCGGCCGCCGCCCAATCGCCCTCGTCGATGGCCCGATCGAAGGCTGGATTCGAGTACCCAACGAAATTGTACGGGGTCCCGGTCCGCCACACGAGCGCCATGGCACTCGGCGGCCACCGCAGCGGGCGCACCGTCGCGAGATCGAAATTGCGGCTCTTCATTCGCGCGAGCGTTTCCTGGGGCGGCACATGTGAGACTTCTCCACCGCGGTCGCCGAGAACGCGCCGGGTGGCGAGCGCGAGCCGCTCGAACGGGCCCCAGCTGAGGATACGGAGGACAGGGCCAGCAGGCACGATGCCCTCACCGTCGGATGGCCCGCTGCTCTCGGTGCATTCGGCGTTGCCGTAGGCCAGCTCGCGGATGCGATGCGACTCGAAGGCCTTCGCAAGCTGGACTCTTTCGCTGCGAGGCAAGGCGACGTTGAACAGGATGGCGTCCGTGCTCCTGCCCGTGCCGTGGATGACCTGCAAGGAGGGGACACCGCGGAAAAACTCGATCCACCTCGACTCCAGGTCGACGATCAGGTTCGCGTCGCCCTTGAGCGTATGCGCGAACGCATCGCGAGGAGTTGCGTAGGCGATGACGCGCACGTCATTGACGCGGCCGGGCTCCGGAGTGCGGCGGATGAGCCGCAGCTCGGTGTCCGTTTGAGAAGCCACCGCGAACGGTCCGCTCCCGGTGAACTTGCCTTCTGATTGACGGAAAACACGGGCCTCCAGCAACAAAGCCTCAGCCGACAACCCCGAATCTCGCCGAGCTACGGTCAGCGTGCCTTCGGATTGCGTCACCTGAAGACCACTAGCTTGCAACGCCCGGACGACGTCCTCTTCAGTGACGGGCTTGCCGTCGCTGAACGTGGCGTCGTGGCGTAGTTCCACACGGATCCGCTCACCGGAGAGCCGCTCGAAGCGTGTGGCAAGCGCTGGTTTCGGCTGCCCTGCGGCGTCGAGCGTGACCAGCTTCTCGAACACCCATGGCTGCGCGACGGACGCGAGCGCCGACTCGTTACCACCGATCGGGGCGAACTCCCCCAAGGGTCCCCACATGGCGACCCTGAGTACGAACGACTCCCGTGCCGGCGGAGCCGTGCAACCGACGACCAGGGTGAGGAGCAGTAGCCGGCGCACGCTGCGCTTCAGCTTTCGCAGCGTCGCCCCCCGGAGTCAACACGCGAAGCGCGAAATTCGCTACGCAACCGGCGGTGAGAGCACAACCATGGCGCAGGCCAGCGGGGCACGCACGGACTTCCTCTTCGAGCGATTGATCTTCATCGGTATCTCCTGTAGTCAGGCTGCTTCCGTCCACTCCGGGAATTCCGCGAGGTAGCGGTGGACGACGCTCTCGCGGAAACTCGACTCGAACATGTCCTTCTTGCAGGCCACCTCGTCGCGGCGGCCGGTCTTGAGGTATTTGCCGCCCAAGCAGCCGCCGACGCAGACCGGCAGGTACGGGCAGTCGCCGCACTTCTCCCAGGGCCGGAGCTCGAGCAGCGGAGCGACCTTCTCCGGCGCCTGCGAGGCGACCTGTGCGACCTCGAGGCCCGGGAGTCCGGCCACCACGGGGCACTTGTAGACGCGGCCGTCGGGGTCGATGGTGTAGTTGTTCTTCCAATGCAGCTCGCAGGGCCCGAGCAATCCTTCGAGCGTCGATCCCTTGTGCGCCGCCGGGGTCAGCTTGCGCCTCTCGATGGACTTGTTGAGCTGGACCAGCGTGCGGGTCTCCTGCTTCTCGCTGCACCCGGTGCAGGTCCCATTGCTCAGCTGTTGCGTATCGACCATCGGCCGGAACTGCACGCCCGCGAGGAGCCGCGCCACCCCGATCTCCTCGAACCGGTCGAGCAGCTTCTCGAAGGACGCCGCCTGGTCCGGGAAGAAGTGCCCGCCGATGAAGACCTTGCAACCGGCCCGGGCGAGCGCTACCACGTTGTCGAAGATGATGTCGAAGGTGCCGCGGCCGTCGCGGTACACGCGCATGCGGTCGTGCGTTTCCTTGTCGCCGTCGAGCGTGACCTGGAAGATGCCCTGTCCGAACGTCTCCATCCGCTTCGCGAATTCCACGTCGAGATGGATGGCGTTGGTGGTCATGTGCCACTGGAACGTGCCGCCGCGGGCCTTCATCGCGGCCGCGAACACCTCGGCCGTGCGCAGGCAGTAGTCCTTCCGGGTGGTCGGTTCGCCTCCGAAGTAATGCACGTGCAGCGTGCTCAGCCCGCGCTCGTCGACCTGCCGGAGGATCCATTCCAGGGTCGCGTCCTCGGTCGGCGAGGACATCTTCGTGAACGCGGGGTGCTCCTTCTGGAAGCAGTAGTTGCAGGCGAGGTTGCACTGCAACGTCGGCATCAGGGTCACGTACATCGTGCCGGGGATGCCTTCCCGCGCCTTGTCCAGATGTGCCCGGACGCGCACATCGTCTTCGGCGCGCTCCCGGACGAGGATACCGTCTTCGAGCAGGACTTCCTGGTTTTCCCTTTCTTCCGCGCTCGCGGGCTCTTCTCCGGCGGCCCAGCGCGTCAAGGCACGCAGAGTGAGATCGTCCACCCCTGCGTATCGATCTTCGAGCACGTTGTAGAGGACGTGCTCGCCCGGCCGGATTCCCTCGTAAGTGACGGTGAATCGGGAGAGCTGCATTGTTCAGCTGCGTACGCAATGACAGTGCCATACCTGTCCCCCGCTTTCCGTACAGAGGTAACGAGCCAGCTTTCCAGCCGCGGGCCAGCGTTCCGGCTGGTACCTCATGGCTCAGAAACTGGCTCGCTGCACGGGCTTGAACGCGAGCACGATCCCGTCGCGAACTCGCTGCCGCGTCTGTAGCGCCCCGGTCAGGACGACGGGCCAGAACGTTGGCTCGAACGGCCAGTTTCCGGGCCATCGTGTTGGCGCGCGACTTGCTCCACTTGCCAGCGTGACCCAGCAAAAAATCATTGCGGTGCGCCACCTCCGCGCAGGCGGGCGCTTGATCCCCGTACAATTCTCCCGGAACGCGGGGGGTTCGGTCGCAGGCCAGGCCGTGCTCAGCGCCCAGGACACTCCCATCGTCGACGGCCCGGATCCCGAGGCGGTGCTGGCCGTCCTGAAGGACGTCATCGACGGCCTGCTCTTGGCCCGAAGCACCGCCTGAGGGTACAGCCGAGGCGGTCTTATCCGCGTTGGTTGGATCCGCGAAGGCGGCGCGTGGCCGCGATGCCGAGGACGATTCCGGCGAGCAGCGCCACGGCGAGAAGGATCCAGACCACCTTGCCGTGGATGGTCTCCCCATGCTCGATGGCTTCTGCGCTGGGGAGCAGCGAGCCGGCCCATGAATAGAGGATGACCCCCGGCGCCATCCCGAGCGCAGTGCCCAACAACACGTGCCGCAGGCGTATCGGTGTCAGACCCATCACCGCATTGCTCGGGGTGTAGGGCAGCAGCGGCGAGAGCCGCACCAGGGTGACCGTAAACAAGCCGCCCTCCGCCGCGAGCTCGGCGAGCGCGCGCGCCTTCGGGCGCTCGAGCAGCGCCTGCGCCGCGGCCCCGCGTCCCACTGCGCGGGCGACGGAGAACGCCGTCGCGGCGCTCGCGACCGCTGCCCCCAGCGAGATGAGAAATCCCCAGGGGCCATAAAGCCAGCCGCAAGCCACGACCAACGGGATGATCGGAACCAGCAGCAGCGAGAGCAGGTAGATGGCGGCAAAGGTGGCCAGGCCGCCCGGCCAGCCAAGCTCATGCAAGGCCTTCGCGCCTTCCACGATCCAGCGCAGCAGCGGAAGCTGCCGGACCAGCGCGTAGAGCCCGAAGAGGATCGCCAGCGCCGCGAAGACGCGGGCGGCCTTTCGCAGCGGCATCTACGGTTTCTTGAACAGAGGGTCGTCGGCGAGTCGGGCGTGCGTCTCGGCGCGCGCTTCCGCCTGGAGGGATTCCCATTCGCGCCGCTCAGCGTCGTCCATCCGGTCGAGCGCGAAGTTGAGCCGCGCCCGGGCCTTGACGGCGCGCGTCCTGGCTTCCTGCGCCTCCGACTTGCCCTGCGCCAGCAGATCGGCGGCCTCCAGCGGAGCAAGCCCGGCGGTGCGGGCGCGCTCCTGCTTGTCCTCGGCAAGCTTCTGCGCCGCCTCCGCCTCCTCCAGTTGCTGGCGCGCTTCGAAGGCCAGCTGTTGCGCGGCTGTCTTCACCCGGCCAGCTCCCGAGCGCTTCGCGCGCGCATCCTGCTGTGCGCGCGCCTGCGCCTCCAGGTGCTGCATCCTGAGGATCAGCTCGTCGGCGTCGTCCGGCATGCGCCGAGCATACACCTGCTAATCTCGCCCGGTGTTCTGGATCGCCGGCGGCCAGCTCGCGGACCCCACGCCACGCAAGGGCGCGCTGCGCATCGAGGGCGGGAAGATCGCCGGCAAGGCCGCGACCGCTCCCCGGACGGCGAAGATCGTGGATGCGCGCGGGCTGACCATCGTCCCTGCGCTGGTCGACGCGCACGTCCATCTGACGGTCGCCGGGGATTCCGCGCTGGTGTGCCGGGAGCTCGTGCGCCGTGGAATCGCGAGCGTCCTCGATCTTGGCGCGCCCGAGCGGCGGTTGCCCCTCGACCATCCGCCCTTGCGCATCCGCTTTTCCGGGCCCCTGCTGACCGCGCCCGGGGGATACCCGACCCGGTCCTGGGGCATGAACGGGGAAGGCCTCGAGGTGGCTACCGCGGATGAAGGGCGCAGCGCAGTGCAGCGGCTGGCCAGCAACGGCGCCCGATTCGTGAAGCTCGCGCTGGATCCGCGCTTTCCGCTCCTGGCCCCGGACGTCGCGCGGGCCGCCGCGGACGAGGCGCATCGGCTGGGGCTCCTGGTTGCCGCGCACGCGCTGGAAGCGAGCTCGGTGCGCCTCGCCCTCGACGCCGGCGCGGACGTGCTCGCGCACACCCCGCGCGATCCGCTGCCCGCGGATCTCCTGGCCCGGATGAACGGCAAGTGGGTCATCTCCACGCTCCGCGCGTTCGCGGTGGCACCCGAGCGGTTGCGCGCGCTGAAGGACGCCGGCGCGCGCGTCGCGTACGGCACCGACCTGGGCAATCAGGACACCGCGCCCGGAATCGACGCGCGGGAGCTGGCGCTGATCGAGGACGCGGGAGTGAATCCGCTGACCGCCGCGACCGCGGAGGGGGCGTCGTTGCTCGGATTGCCGGACCTGGGGCGGCTCACGGTCGGATCCTCGGCCAGCCTGCTCGCTGTGCGCAGCCTGGTGCCGGCGGACCTCGCGGCGCCGGAGTGGGCGATGCTCGACGGCAGGAAGATCATTTGAAGAGCGGGCTCAAGCCGGCTGGAGCCGCAGCAGCGTGATCTCGGCGGGCGCGAACACGCGCATCGGCGGGCCCCAGAAGCCAGTGCCGCGGCTGACGTAGAGCTGGGACTCGCCCCGGCGGTGCAGGCCGGCCAGATAGGGCTGCGCCAGCGCCACCAGCCAGGAGAACGGCCAGATCTGCCCGCCGTGCGTGTGGCCGGAGAGCGTGAGCGGCACGCCGCGCTTCGCGGCCTCGGCGAACTGGCGCGGCTGGTGGGCGAGCAGGACCAGCGCCCCTTCGGGATCGCGTCCGTCCAGCGCCGCGGCCAGGTCGGGCTTGCCGGTCGGATCCTCGATCCCGGCGAGCTCCAGGCCCGGCGCCACTTCGACCCGCTCGTTGCGAAGCGGCCGGACGCCCAGCGAGGGAAGGTGCGCGTACCACTCCTCGACGCCGGAGTAATACTCGTGGTTCCCGGTGACGAAGTAGACGCCGCTCCGCGCCTCGATCTTCGCCAGAGGGGCCACGTGCTCGCGCAGCTCGTGCACGCGGCCGTCCACGAGATCGCCGGTGATCGCCACCAGGTCGGGCGCCAGCTGGCGGATCTGTTCGACGACGTGCGCGACCCAGTCCTTGCGCAAGAGCGGCCCGACGTGGACGTCGGAGATCTGCACCAGGCGAAAACCTGCGAGCTGTTGCGGCAGGCCGCGCAGCTTCACGTCGAGCTGCTTGATCTGGATTCCGCTGAGCGCGCTGCGGATGCCGATGGCGGAGAGCCCCGCCACCACCGCGCCCACGCCCGCGGCGACCGTTCGCGCGAGGAGGATGCGCCGCTCGGGGTCGGGCTCGGAAGGGCCGCGGTACCGCGCGACGACGAACGCCAGCAGGCGGGCCAGGTCCGCCAGCCCGAAAAAAGCGACCAGCAGGAAACTCACGCCCATCCAGATGAACGCCACCCAGATGGCCGGCCGGACGACGGAGCCCGGCAGCAGGCGGGCGGCGAAGACGGTGGCGGTCATGGCCAGACCGAGCGCCACGATGGTCACGGTCAGGACGCGCGCCCAGGTCTCCGGCAGCTGCGGGTCGCGCACCAAGCGTGCCCAGAGGTAGTAGTGCATCCCGCCGACGAGGCCCAGCGCGATGGCGACGAACACGAGCAACGGGAGCAGCCGGGGCACCTGTTAAGGATGCCTCAACTCATGCTTCGGTGCGCAGGAGCGCGGCGAGCCGGTCCTCGTCCAGGCGGACGCGAAGCACCTTCTCCTGCGTCACCGTGACGCTGCCAGGCGCGCTCCCCTTCGGCTTGCGCACGTGCTTGCAGCGCGTCCAGGCCACTTCCACGCCTTCCTGGCCCCGCGCGGAGGAAAAGTGCGCCGCGAGCAACGCCGCATCGCCCAGCGTCCGCGGATCCGGCGATTCGCCTGGCCCGGGCACGACCACATGGGCGCCTTGCATGCCCCGCGCGTGCAGCCAGAGATCGTTGCCGCGCGCCACCCGGAGCGTGAGCGTGTCGTTGTCGCGCGCGCTGCGCCCGACCAGGATGGGCGCTCCGGACTGAGAGATGAACTTCCGGTACGGGAGCCGCGGCGCCGCCTGCGCCTTGCGGCCCGGCGCGGCCGCCGGCGCTTCCGCTTCCACCGCGGCGAGCTGGCCCGCGTCCTGCGCGGACTCGGCGCGCGAGAGCAGCGACTCCGCGCGCGACAGCTCCTCCCGGACCTCCACGCGGCGCGCCTCGATGCGCTCCGCCGCCGCCTGGTAGCGCTTCGCCCGCCGAAGCCATCGCTGTGCGTTCTCCGCAGCGCTCAACGCCGGATCGAGCGCAATCGGAACTTCCGCGGGACGGCCCTCCTCGTCCACCCGCGACCAGTCGGGGACCCGCGCCTCGCGGGCGCCTCGTGGCTGGCGGGATGCGACGGGCAAGAGCAGCTCCGCGCGCGCACGCTCCGCGCCGGCCCTCAGCGCCCGCGCCGCGTCCTCCTCGACCGCCGAGAGCGTCCGCCGCAGCTTCTGCACGCGCGATCGCAGGCGGGCCACCAGCTCCTTCCGGCGCGCCTCCACTCCCGCCTGCTCCTCGCGCGCGAGAGCGTCGCGCACCAGCGCCTCGCGCGCCTCCAGCGGTGGCGCGTCTCCCAGCGCCACCGCTTCGGCGGCCGGGTACGTGCTGCCGGGCCTTCGCTGCGCGCCCGAGGACGCCCAGAGGACCTTGGAGCTTCGGGCGTCGACCAGGAGCAGGGCTTCCTCGGCGATCAGGAAACGCTCGTCGAATGCAAGGCGCGGAAATGACGCGCTCCGGTCCTGCGGAACCACCAGGTCCGCTCCGGTCAGCTTCGCGCCCTCCAGTGCGTTGCGCAGCGTGCCCTGCGATCGCGGGGCGCTCTCCGCGGCGGTGGGTCGCTCCGCGGCAAGCGCCGCCATCCGCAGCCGCGCATCGATCACGGCCAGCGCCGACCGCCCCGGCACCCGGAGCTGGAGAACGCAGACCTGGGGCGAGGGGAGCCACAGCTTCTGCAGCGTCGCGCCCTGGAGCGCGCGCAGCTCGAGGAGCAGCCGCTTCCGATCGAGGTCGCTGATGACGGGGGGCACTGCAGGACTTCCGACTTCGGGGACCGCGGGCGGCCTCTCGGAATCCGGAGGCCGCCCGGAAAGCGTCCGGGCTACTTCTTGCGGGACTTCTTCCTCTTGGTTGACCGCTTCGCGCCCTTCTTGGCGCCCTTCTTCGAGCCCTTCTTCGCTGCCATCAGGTCCTCCTCCCGTCCCAATGTGTCGCTCCGGTGGAGCTTGCGTGCACGATACAGACGCAGATCCGAAGCGTCAAACATCCGGACGCACATCCGCACGCTTGAAGGAGGGCGGCTGCGGTCGCTAAAGTGCTCCGCAGCCATGCGGCAGCTCTCCCTCTTCCCCAGCGAGACGGCGCCAAAGTCGGAACCGCGCGTCGCGATCGCGCTCGACGTTCCCGACAAACCCTCGCGCATCCACCTCGTTCCGCACGGCGCGAGCCTGGTGCTCGCGACCCGGCTCTCCTCGCTGCTCCGAGAGCCGGTGGAAGTGGAGCTGACCGACAACGCATGGACGATGGTGAGCTACCGCCGGGTGCAGGGCCGCTTGCGCTTCCGGCTCCACCATATGTTCGCAAGTGCGCACGAGCCGGTGATGCGCGCGCTCGCCGGCTTCACCGGGCGCAACCGGCGCGCCCACGGCCGCGCCATCGACGAGTACGTCCGCCAGAACCGCGAGCTGATCAAACCGGCGGCGCCGCGGCCAGAGGCGCCGCTCTCGCCGCGCGGCCGCGTGCACGACCTGGGCGACATCTACGCCGTCCTGAACTCGCGCCACTTCGATGGCTCCGTGCGCGCCCGGATCGGCTGGGGCAGGCGGAGCCCGTCCGGCCGGCGCCGCTCGATCAAGATGGGCGTGTACTTCCATGACCAGAAGGTCATCCGCATCCACCCCGCCCTCGATGACGGGCGGGTCCCCCGCTACTTCGTGGAGATGGTCGTGTTCCACGAGATGCTCCACCAGATCCATCCGCCCGAGGTCGACCGCGCAGGGCGGCGGATCGTGCACGGTCCCGACTTCCGCGCCGAGGAGCGCCGCTATCCCGGCTACCAGCGGGCGCGTGCCTGGGAGAAGGCGCACCTGCATCTGTTGCTGCGGCAACGCTCCTGAGATCGCCAAACCTGCGCCCGTTGCCAGGCCAAGCTACGTTCGCGGAGCTTTGTCCCGCTCGCTTCTCGCCTTGCTGCTGCTCGCCGCCTGCGCGACGCCCTACCAGCCGTTCGAAGGTCGCCCGGTCCTGGCGGAGATCCGCTTCGAGGGAAACAACAGCTTCTCCGGCGGCGAGATCTTGAAGCACATCGCCACGGTCCCGACCAGCGGCTTCTTCAGCAAGACCGCGCGCTACTACGACCCGGACCTGTTCACGATCGACACCAAGAGGATCGAGCGCTGGTACAACGAGCAGGGCTTCTACCAGGCCAAGGTGGAGAACGTGCAGGAGGAGCGCGACGACAAGGGCCGCGTCATCCTGATCGTGAAGATCAACGAAGGCTCGAGGGCGATCATCCGCAAGATGGACTATTTGGGCCTGGACGCGCTTCCGTCCGGCGAGATGAGCGACATCAATGACGCGCTTCCCATCCACCCGGGAGACCCGTTCACCGAGGACGGATACGAGAAGGCCAAGGAAGTGCTGGTCGAGCAGCTGAAGGAGCACGGCTTTGCGCAGGCCCAGCTGCGCGGCCGCGTCGAGATCGCGCCGCTCGAGGGGGCGGCGCACGTGGTGTTCGATTGCCAACCTGGTGCGCGCTATACGTTCGGGGGCGTCAACGTCTCCGGCAACCGGCGCGTTTCCGCCGAAGACATCGCGAACGCAACCGGCATCCACCGCGGGGATCGCTACAGCCCACAGGCGCTCGCGCTCGCGCAGCAGCGCGTCTACAACCTCGGCACTTTCTCGGGCGTCCGGGTGGGCGTGGAGCCGCTCGGAGCCAGTCCGGTGGCCGACGTGCGCGTCAACGTTCGCGAGGCGCCGTTCCATACGGTCAGACTGGGCATCGGCGGCTCCGCCGAGCAGACGCGCTGGGAGCTGCCGCGGCTGAGCGCGGATTACACCAACCGTTCCCTATTCGGCGGGCTCCGGCGCCTGGAGCTGTCGAGTACCATCGGGTATGCGTTCGTGCCGAGCCCATACCCGACCGAATACGATCCTTCCCAGTCGGGCATTGCCACGCAGAACAGCGCGCAGGTGACGGTTCCGAACGTGTTCCGGCCCGGACTCGACTGGGTCACTCGCGGCGAGTTCGCGCGCGAGGTGCAGCAGGGGTTTTCCTACGACGACGTGGCGGGTCGCATCGGCCTGATCTACCGCCGCGGATCGCATTCGGTCGGCGGATCTCTGAACTTCATCCGGTACTTCAACGTGAAGTTGCAAGGACTTACAGGGACGAAAAACCTGATCAACGTCTCCCCCAGCGCGGGCATCGTCCAGCAGTGCACCGCGGGTTGCACGCTGACGTATCCCGAGCTCCGGTACGTCTTCGACGGCCGCGACAACGTGATCGAGCCGACCCAGGGGTTCTACGCCTCCATCGACCTCCAGCAGACCCTGAGGCCCGGCTCGTTCAGCTATTTCCGGATCAACCCGGAGGTCCGGGCCTACGCGCCGGCAACGCGCTACGCGGTGCTGGCGATGCGGGCCATCTACGGCGGTCTTTTCCCTGAGAACGGCAGTGGCCCGCAGTTCAGCCCGTTCACCCAGCGGTTCTTCTTCGGCGGACAGAACGAGCAGCGCGGCTATGCTCCCCTGCGGCAGGGACCCAAGTATGGCGCCGTCCCCGCATGCGACGTCACTAAACCCCCATGGCTGGTCCCATGCACGCCGTACGCCACGGTGGCAGTCCCCCGAGGCGGCAATGCGGCGGCCCTGGTGTCCGCCGAGCTGCGCATCCACGCCGACTGGCTGCTGAACCATCTGGGCATCGTCACCTTCGTCGATGCCAGCAGCGTCGGAGACGATCCCAAGCGCCCGATCGGTGTCGGCTTGGAGGTGGCCGTGGGCCTCGGGCTTCGCTACATCACTGCGTTCGGGCCCATCCGGCTCGACGTCGGGTGGCTGGTCAATCCCAGGGACGTCGTGACGGATCCGGTCTTCGGGACAGATCAAGGCGGAAATCAGGTCCTGGTGGTGGCGCCCACGCGCGTGTCGAGTCACTGCCCCGACAACACCCCCGGGTGCATCAAGGAGACCCGTTGGGCCTTCCACATCACCCTCGGTGAGGCTTTTTAGCTACAACGTCGACTGTTCCAGAGTGCATTCCAGGTGCGGGCCGACGTCTGTATGAGAAGACTTCTCCGACAGTGACCGAGCATCCGCCAGAGCCGAGCTACCAGCCGCCGTCGCCTCGATTGGAGCCGCGACGGCGAAAGCGCCGCGCTGTGCGCGTTCTCCGGATCGGCATCCTCTCGCTGCTCGGCTTTCTCTTGCTGGCCATCGTGGCGGGGCTCGTCTGGCTGCACACCGGCAGGGGCGCCGAGGAGCTGGGGCGCTACGTCGCCAACGAGGCGCGCAACGCCATCGAGGGAGACCTGCGGATCGGCGCCATCCACGTCAGCGGCTTCCTCCGCATCTGCGTGGACGGCGTGGACCTGCGCGACCCGGAGGGCCACCGCGTGCTCAGCGCGGAGCGCGCGTGCGTCCGGATCCAGCCGCTCGCGCTCAAGGCGCACCGGATCGTCCTCACCGAGGCCCGGCTGGAGAAGCCCTGGATCGAGATCGCGAGGGTCCCCGGGACCGCCGAGACCACGCTCCAGCGCGCAATCAAGCCGCGCAAGCCGCCCCAGCCCGGCGGGGGACCGTTCGAATGGAGGATCGACGTGCGCAACCTGGAGCTGCGCTCCGGCTCCGTCACCATGCGACCCGAGCTGGGCGCCGATGCGACGTTCTCGCTCCGGGACCTGGACGTCGGACAGGCGCGTGCCTACTACGGGGCGGATTCCGCCGCCGCCGCGCTGAAGCTCTCCGCCCAACTGGCCGCGCCCGGGGAGGCGCCGATCCGGCTCGAGCTGGACGTCCGGCTGGACGGCACCGCGGCGACCGGGACCGTCGGCCTCCGGGCGCTTCGCCTGAAGCTCGGAGGGAGCGGGGTCGCCGCGAGTGGTTCCTGGGATCTCGGGCGGCAGGCCGGCGAAGTCCGGCTGCGAGACCTGGTGGTGCTGCCGCAGGATCTGGACCTGGTCCTGGCCGGAGCGGATCTGGCAGGGCCGGTGCGCGGCGAGGCCGATCTGAAGAGCGACGGGAAGACCGCCGGCCTCGACCTGAGGCTGGAGGCGGGCGGTGGCCGGATCGGGGCGAAGGTCACCGCGACCTTGGAGAAGAGTCCGGTCTGGGATCTCCAGTTTTCCGCCGAAAAGGTCGATCCCGGAGCGCTCTCGGCCCGCGCTCCCAAAGGCGAAGTCACGGGGCGCCTCTCGCTGCACGGAAAGGGCAGGCCGCGCTTCGACGCGCATGGGGTAGAGGGCGAGCTCCGTGGCGCCGTCCACGTCGGACCCGCGCAACTGGACCGCGTGGGCCCGGTCGTCGCCGACATGGAAGCGAGCCTGCTCGGACGATACGCCATCATCCGCGCCTTCACCGCCACTGCGCTGGGGCTGAAGATCGAGGCGCACGGCGCAGCCGCATACGACGAGCTCTCTCTCGATGTGGACCTGCGCGCCGAGGACCTGGCCCACGTGGGCCGCGCCATCGGCGCCACCACGCGCCAGCCCTCCTTGCCCATGGCCGGCTCCGCGCACCTGGTCGCGCGCGTGACCGGCGCGCCGCGTACGCCGAATGCCTCCCTGCGCCTCCGTGCGCCCAGGTTCCGCTGGGGCGGCACGCTGGATGCCGACGCGCTCGCGGTGGACGGCACGCTGAGCGGGCCCCTGGAGAGACCCGACGGCTCGCTCCACGTGGTCGCGCGGCAGCTCTCCGCAAGCGCCATCGACCTGGGCGCGCCTCGCGCCGATGTCAGGCTGGAATGGCCGCTCGCGCACCTGCGCATCGACGCCGCCGTCGCCGGCGGAAACGTTCAGCTCGCCGGTGACGCGAAGATCGACGACGACAAGGACGGCCTTTTGCTCTCGAACTTCCTGGTGGCCTGGCCGGGGAACACGCTGCACCTTGCGCGCGACGGAATCGTGCGTTTTCGCGACGAGCTGGTGCTCGAACCGGTCGACCTGGTGGGCGAGCACGGAAGCGTGCGTCTCCAGGCGCAGGTGCAGCCGCCGCCCGGGCGGATCGACGCGGCCGTCGTGGTCACGAAGTTCGAGCTCGACCGGCTCCCCCAGTTCGCGATGCCCAAGGACCTCGAGCTGCGCGGCGTGCTCGACGCCAACGCAGTGCTGCAGGGTCCGCGGTCCAGACCGGACATCGACGTCCGCGCCGACGTCCGCGGAGCCGGCGCCCGACCCGCCGGCGATCTGGTGGTCGACGCGCACGCGCATGCGCACGTGCACCAGGGCATGCTGGAGACCGACGGATGGTTGGCCGGAAGCGGCGTTCTTCGACTCGACTTCGAGGGCAAGCTCCCCGTGCAGGCGATCGCGACCCAGCCGGCCAACACGCCGGTGCAGTTCGAGGCGCGCCTGGCGCAGCTCGATCTTGCCCGGTTGGCCCAGACGGCGAAGGTCCCTGCGCTCCTGCAGCACAAGGCCCACGGCGTGATCGATGCGCGAATCGTGGCCACTGGAACGCTTGCTGCGCCGCGGGCGACCCTCTCGGTCGACGCGCACGACGTCGGGACCGACAAGGTCCAGCAAATGGACGCGCGCGCGGGCTTGCTGGTCGAGAAGGGCGTGGCGGCGCTCGACGCATCCCTGATGCTCGGCGGCGATCCGGCTCTGGGCCTCACGGCCCAGGCGCCGTTCGACCTCGCCCGCGCGCTGCGCGATCGGACGTACTTGCGGGGCGCGCAGGACCGGCCGCTCAGGGCGGAGCTTGCGGTGACGCAGTTGCCGCTGGAAAGGCTCTCGAAGTCCGGGCTGCTCCCGCCGGACAGCGGAGGAAACGTCAGCATCTCGGCGCGCCTCAATGGGACCCCGCTGCGACCAGAGCTACAGCTCAGCACGGCGGGGGAGAACGTGACGGTGGGTCGCCTGCACAGTCTTGCATTCCAAGGCGAGCTGACCATCGCCGACAGAGTGCGCGCGACCCTGGGCGCGCAATCGCAGGGCGACGTGGTCGGGAGCTTCCAGGCCGGGGCATCGCTCTCCGGAGCGGAGCTGGTGGAGCTGGCGCTGCGCCGGAACGAGCGCGACGCGATCGCGCCGCTGCTCGACCGTTCAGGTCTCGATCCGCGACGTCACCTCGGAGCAGAAGAGGTTGGGCGCCGCGGACGTCTCCGTGGAGGCGAGCTCGAGCGGCGCACTGGTGCACCTCAGCCTCGATCCTCCGGGTGGCGGCAACTTCCTCGCCAACCTGAAGGTGGATGCGGATCTCGGCGCTCGCGCGTTCCTGTCTCGCGGCGCGGCGTCCGTCCTGGACGGACGCCTCTCGGGCGACCTGCGGGCGCGCCAGCTCGATCTCGCCTTCCTCTCCGGCCTCTTTCCGAACCTGAGGCGCACGGGGGGCACGCTGGAGGGTGAAGTGAGCGTCGCCGGGACCGTCGCCAAGCCGGTGGGCCAGGGAGAGGCCCATCTCCGCCGCGGGTTGTTCGACGTGGTCGGGCAGGGCGTCGCCGAGGACGTCGGGATGGACGCGAGCTTCTCGCCCAAGGAAGTGGTCATCGACCGCATCACCGGGACGATTGGCACCGGGACCTTCAGCGCCATCCTCGCCGCTTCGCGGCGGCCCCTGCCGGACGCCCCGAACTCCGACCGCATCGAGTTCACCGGCGAGGTGCACCTGGGCGACGGCGAGTCCGTGCGCGGCCGCAAGGCCCCGGGGACGGACCAGCCGCTCCACGCCGGTCCGGTGCCGGTGCGCCAGGCCGGCCAGGAGCGCGCGGACGTCTCCGGGGAGCTGGACATCTTCGGCGATTACGTGGACTCGCTGCTCACGGTGAACTCCAAGATTCCCAACTCGCAAGTGGTGATCCGGCAGCTCCCGGACAAGAAGCTGCCCGGGCTCAAGGAGAACCCGGACATCATCCTGGTGCACCCCGGGGAGCGCCCGCATCCGCCCGGGCGCGAGCCGGAGGAGGTGGAGGCAGAGCTGCGGGCGCGGAAGGCGGCGACGTTCCGCATGCACGCCCACCTCGATCTCAACCACCTCTACGTCAAGGCCCCGGACTTCGAGTTCCCGGTCGAGAGCCAGATGAATTTCGACTACGACGCTCGCCAGCCTGACAAGCCGACCGCGGACGGGACGGTGCACGTCACGCGAGGCTCCTTCACCGCGCTCGGGCGCCGGTTCCTCATCGATGACGCGAAGATCGTCGAGACCGGCGGCGACATCACCGATCCGGAGCTGGACGTCAAGGCGCTCTACGACAACCCGCAGGCGAAAGTGACCATCGTCGTCACCGGCACGGCCAAGAAGCCTCAGATCGACATGTCGTCGAACCCCCAGATGGATCAGGACCAGATCGCGTTCTTCCTCGCCACCGGGCGCATCCAGGCCCGCGCGACGCAACAAGCGAGCGGCGTCGATCTTTCCGGGGCGGCTACCAGCGTGGTGGGGGGGATCCTCTTCGGCCAGGTCCGCAAGGAGCTCGCCGACATCCTTCCGGTCGACGTGATCACGATCGATGCGGGCCCGAAGGGGGTCTCGGGGGCCAGCATCGGTAAGTACCTCGGAGATCGGATCTTCATCGGCTACCGGCAGCGGTTCACCGAGACGCTCTACGAGAACACGGTCGAGGGCCATCTCGAATACGAGATCAGCCGCTCGCTGGCGGCGGAAATCACCATCGGCGACCGCACCAAGGACTTCTCCTTCCTCTGGTTCAAGGACTTCTGAACCTCATCGGCGGCGGACGCGGACCGCCCAGGCCAGCCTCGCCAGTCCTTTGATCACCCGCGGGACGCGCCGGAGGAGCGCCGTGGAGGGCGCCCGCTTCTCCGCCAGCGCGATGGGGATCTCGCGCACGTCCCGGCCCATGCGCTGGGCGCGGATCACGAACTCGCTGGCGAAGAGGTCGCGGTCGACGACGCAGGC
>WNFT01004074.1_pt1 | contig 18450 bp, 15 predicted proteins | sample 5400191 | NCBI WGS metagenome assembly WNFT01 (sample SAMN13153359, study PRJNA577476) | soil metagenome | isolation source: 80 cm saprolite under Madrone tree | place: USA:California | collected 2016-06-14 | reverse complement strand
CTCTGCTTTCCGACCCGGCCGAGATCGATCGCGTCTTGAAATCGGGCGCCGGCCGAGCCGCGTCCATTGCCGCGCCGGTAATGGCGGAAGTCCGCCGCCTCGTCGGGTTCGTCGGGTAAAGTTGATTTGATATATGGCGCCGCGTCCCCCATCTATGTTGCGAACGAGGCGGGCGCCACGCTATGGCCTTCAGGATTGGCGGACTGTGCGCACTTCGCTTGTGCTCGTTTGGCCGCGTTTTGGCAGTCGTAAGGACATAGAATGGCGATAGTGGGTTCGCTTGCCTTTGCGGTCTGGCCGCCCGCCGATTCGCCCGTCTCGATCCGCACCTGGATTCTCGAGGTCGCCGCCGTCGGCCGGCTCAATGTCTATCCGCCGAAGTTTCCAGAAGATGCCGCACGCGGCCGCGGTCAAAAGATCATCGTTCTTCCGGGATTTTGCGCACAGGATACGTCCACCATACGTCTGCGCAACTTTCTCACTCGTCAGGGGTTCGACGCGCAACCCTGGGATTGCGGGCCCAATCTCGGACCGACGCGCAGCGTTTTGAGCAGCCTGGAACGGCTGGTGGCCGAGACCGCGGCTGATCAGGGCCGTCCGATTTCGCTGGTCGGCGTCAGCTTAGGCGGGACCATCGCCCGCGAAATCGCCAAGCGGCGGCCCGATTGCGTCGCGCGAATCATAACCATGGTCAGCCCGATCAAGCTGCCTGTCGCCACACCGCTCGCGCCGTTGGCAAGATTTGCCGCGCTGGTTTGGGACGGCGATGCACGCGACGCCATCGCGCGCGTCGCCGAGCCTCCTCCGGTACCGCTGACGGCGATCGTCAATCCCAAGGATGGTGTGCTCGATTGGCGCGCCTGTCTTCCTGAACCGGCACCGAATGTCGAAGTGGTGTCGATTGAAGGCGCGCACATGACCATGGGATCCAATCCCAACGTCCAGCGCGTCGTCGCCGCGCGCTTAGCACTGGACTAAACCAGCTAACGCCACTACCCCATCCACCATGGCCGGGCATTGACCCGGCCACCTAGCCGCCGCGCGTCTGCGCGGCGAATAACTATGGGCGTGGATAGTCCTTCCCTAAACCGTCACCTTCGGTTCGGTTTGAGCGCGCGCCCACGACAAATAATCCGCGCTGCCCGCCTCGATCGGCAACACGACGAAACATGGAACCGAATAGGGATGAACCGACCATAATTCGGTGACGGCCGCATCGACCAGCGATCTGCGAGTCTTGATGAAGGCGGCGACCTCGGCGGTCTCGTCGCGCTTTCCTTCCCACATATAGACGCTCTTCATCGGCGGATAGATGTTGACGCAGGCCGCCAGTCTTTTGTCGATCACCAGCCGCGCCGCGGCGAGCGCCGCGTCCGCATTGGGATAGGTGGAATAGAGGAAGCAAAATTCGCCCGTCGCTTCCAGCTTCGTCGCTTCGCTCATTGTCTCACCAGCTTTCGCTCAACGGGATATGATTTGGTTGCGCGGCGACGCGTTTCAACCAGGCGCTCACCGCAGGATAGCGCGAAAGGTCGAAACCGCCTTCCGCGGCGCAATGGGTGTAGCCGTAAAGCGCGATGTCGGCGAGGCTGTAGGATTCCCCGGCGAACCAGGCGTTGCGTCCAAGATGTGTTTCCATCACCGCAAGAGCGGCATTCCCGCGTGCGTGCCATTCGGGGACCTGCGAGCGTTTCGCCTCCAATGCCTCCTTCGGCGCATAAGCAAGCCAGAACCGCGCCACTGCGATATAGGGCTCATGGCTGTATTGCTCGAAGAACATCCATTGCAGAGCTTGAGCGCGGCTCCATTTGTCGGCCGGCACGAGCGCGGTGCCTTCGGCGAGATACCAAAGTATGGCGTCCGATTCGGCGAGGCAGCGGCCGTCGTTCAATTCCAGCAGAGGTACGCGCCCGTTCGGATTCTTGGCGAGAAATTCCGGCTCGCGCGTCTTGCCGCCGTGCAGTGGGTAATCCTTGAGTGCAACTGAAAGACCAAGCTGGTGCACGGCGAGACGCACCTTGTAGCAATTGCCCGACATCTGCATTTGATGAAGTATCAGCATTGCAACCCCCTAAAAAAATTTGGGCGGCGAAGGTGACCCGCGCCGCCCGCATCAAGTTTTGATCAGCCGGGCGACATACCTCGACAGGGCTTCGGGACCGTCGAATTCGGAAGGTGGCTGTCTCGTCCAGGCGCGCTTAACTCAGGCGGTCGGAGGCAAAACAAGCGCGCTTCATCAACGGACGCCGTTGCGCATCAAACATAAGCTTGACCGGGCAAAGACTCAAGATGTTGGAACCCGTTCGCGCGGCGGGAGTTTTCCTTTCAAGCCCCGCGCTTCCTCGCTCGCCGGGGAGGCGCGCTTGAGGAGGACTCCAATGAAACTCACACACGCAACGACTGCGCTTCTCTTCGTGTCCACATTCGCTCTTACACCTGCGTTTGCGGAAGATCTTATTCAGGATCAGCCCATGACGGTTGCAGGCGTCGAAACCGTCTGCACCGGAGTCGGTCTTGAAGCGCGCCAAGATCCACGTTGGCGCGCTTTTCCGCTTGTGATCGAATTCGTCGGCAAGGCCGGTCAGTATCTCGGCGACGGAACGGTCACCGTTACGGGCCAAGGCCAGAATGTATCCGTGCACTGCACGGGCCCATGGATAGCGATGAAGCTGCCCGCGGGCTCCTATCACATTGCGGCCGATGTGGCGGAAGGCGGCCATAAGGAAATGAACGCCAGCGTCGGCGACAAGGGTCAAGCCCACGCCATCATGCGCTACCCGAATGCGGGCGGCGAAGAAATGCCCGCGCGCGTGGCTTCGCAATAACGCGCAAATGCGGCGCTCTTAGACCGGCGTCTCTTGGGCGCCGCAGACCGCGCGCGGAGTGAAAAATCTCCGCGCGCGTGTCTTTTGTTCCGGACACGATCTTGCCATACGGTCACGGTTAGGCTCAGGCTGGTTGTTGACCGCAGCTCCGCAATTGCGGAAGGAGACTCGCCATGAGAATTTGGACCGCGGCGTCTGTTGTTTTCGTCCTCGCCGGTGCCGCGCAGGCGCAAGAAACCGCTCCCGTTCTGCCTTTTGATTCGCCAATCTCCATGCGCGAGATGGAAGCGGTTTGCACCGGCATCGGCGCGGATGCGCGCAATGATCCGCGCTGGCCCGCCTATCCTTTGAGAATCGAGCTCGTAGGCCGCGCCGGCGAATATCTCGGCGAAGCATCGGTCTCGGTAAGCAAAGGCGGCGAGTCGGTGATCAGCGTGCGCTGCAACGGTCCGTGGCTGCTGCTGAAGCTTCCGCCCGGGGCCTATAACGTGACGGCCGAAGTCGAGGGCCGGACGATGAATTCACGCGCAAATGTTGCGGCCGCGGGTCAGGCCCGTGTCGTGCTCCGCTTTCCCGATCTTGGCCAACCCACCGCGCCTTGAGTGCTGAAGCAGGGCATTTGAATCAAACATGACGCAATTTCGTGAGGAGTTGATAGGCGGCGGCCCTCACACTCTCAGCCATGAACGACATCAGAACGAGTAGCGTGGCGGCTCTCCATGCGAGCGCCGCGCGTTTCGAAGCGAGCGCCAAGCGCATGCTCGCCGACAGAAATGCCGATTTCGCCGCCGAGCTGGTGAATCAGAAACGCGCGGCAATCGAATTCAAAGCCAATCTCGCCGCGTTGAAGACCGCCCATAAGATGACGAAACAGCTGCTGGACATTATCGCCTAGCACGGCCCTCCCACATTGCGCTTAAATGCGATGGCGAATTCGGGGGAGCGCGCCATGGCCATCACGATCTACCACAATCCGCGCTGCGAAACCTCGCGCAACGTGCTCGCGCTGATTCGCGCGAATGGCGAGGAGCCGCGCATCATCGAATATCTCAAGACGCCGCCCAGCCGGAGCGAGCTGCAACAGCTCGTCAACCGTATGGGAGCACGGCTGAGCGATGTCGTGCGCTGGAAAGAGCCGTTGGCAAAAGAGCTCGGCCTCGACAAGGACAAAACCCCGGACGTGAAACTGATCGACGCGATGATGGCGTACCCGATTCTGATCAACCGCCCGATCGTCGTCACGGACAAAGCCGTTAAGCTCTGTAGGCCCAGTGAGACTGTGAAAGAACTGCTTTAGCCTACTCGTCGATCCGACTCGATGCATGCTATTCTATTCCCGGAATAGAGCGGCCAACGGGGGGTAGCCATGAAGCGCTGGATTGCCATAGCCGCCGTCGCAGCGGCGGTTTCGTCCGTTCCAGCTTTCGCCAGGAACGATGCATACGCCCTTAGCATTCGGGAAGTTTTGAATAGTCCGGAATTCGCAGCCAAAGTCGGAACCGGCGTCAAGTTTGCCTTTGCCGATGAGCCGATCGCGGTCGCATCGACGATCGTCGACTACGAAGCTACCGGTAGAGGGCATTATGAGGGAAGGCCTGAAGAGGAAGCTTGCAAAGGCGCGATGATCAACGCGCTGTTCTTGCTGAGACAACGCGCGCAAAGATCTCGCGGCGACGCCGTCACCGGCATTGTCGGCAATTTCCGCGGCCGACCCTATGTTAGCCGGACGAACTATGATTGCCATGCCGGCGCGAGCGGGGTTTTTGTCGTCCTTAAAGGTACGGTTGTGAAGCTGCAAAAATAGCCGGCAGCTCGAACTGTAGCGGTCCGCTTGTACCGCGCCCGAAAAACAAAAAGCGCGACCTCTTGCGAGATCGCGCCTTCTTGCGAGCGTGAATGACTTAATCCAGCGGTTCCAGTTTCACGATGGAAGCGCCGTGATTGCTGCCGACCCAGAACGTCACCGGCGTGGTCGAATTGTCGATCCACACGCGGCGGATATTGGTCGGGTTGGGCAGCAGATATTCGCTGAACTCGCTCGTCTTGGTGTTCAGCCGCACGACGCGGTCGGTCATCATGGACGCAGTCCAAACCTCGCCGTTCTTGTCGACGACGGCGTCGTAGGGATTCGTCCACGGAGTCGGAACCGGCCATTCCTTGATCGACTTCAACTTCGGGTCGAGCATGCCGACAGCGTTGCCGTCATATTCGGCGAACCACAGCCGGTTCTGCTCGTCGACACGGCCGCGGCGCGGTCGCGAATTGGGAATCGCGGTGCGATGGATTTCCAGTTTCTTGGTCGCGCCGTCGAGGATGCCGAGATTCCCCGAATTGAAGTCCAGCATGTATAGGTTGTTGTTGCGGTCGGCATTGATGCCGTACGAGCCGAATGTCCGCTTCGTCTCGGGATCGGTGAAGGTGCCGAAATTCTCCCATTTGTTGGTCGTCAGGTCCAAGCGCAGGATCTGCGCCCGGTCGGAATTCTTGACCCAGACTTTGTTGTCGACGTGGTGAAAATTCGGCGACGCGAAAGATTGCTGCGTCGCATCGGTCTGCCATTCTTTCGGCACCGACCAGGTCTGGACCTTGCCCGTTTTCTTGTCGAGCTTGGCGATGCCGCCCTGATACATCATGGCGACCCACATATTTCCGTCGCGGTCGCTCTCGAGATCGAGCGTGCCGACCGGGAAGCCTTCCTTGATTTTTGGAATCGGATATTCGGTGACCTTGCCGGTCTTCGGATCCATCTTGCCGATGAACAGCGCGCCGAAATCGGAGTACCAGACCATGCCGTCATTATCGACCATGACGTCATGCGGCTCGATAGTCTTGCGCGGCAGATCGTATTCGGTGACCACCATGCCACTGGGCCGCCGCTTTGGCGCGCGGGTCTCCCGCCATGCCGGCTTCGCCGCCCATCGCGCTGCCCGCGCCGCCGCCGAGATTGCGGCGCGCATTCCCGACCAGGCGCTGCGGCTGTAGCGGCGTGCTGCCGGGGTAGTAGCCGCTCATCCGCTCGAAGACTTGCAGGAATTCGTCGGCATCATGCTGCGAATTCACGATGCGCTGATAGGAATGGCAGGAATTGCACGACAGCAGGAATTTCTTCTGCTGATCGGTCCCCGGCGCGCTCGCGAGCCATTCCGCGTTGGTGAGTTGCGCCGCGAGATTCTTCGTCGGGGCTAATTTGAGGTCCGCTGTCGCTGGCCCTCCGGCCGCTTTCACGTCCGCCGCTGCGGCGCCGTCGAGCTCGTAACCGGTGGCGCGAATCTTCAGCGTGTAATGGCCGGGCTCGAGTTTCGCGGCAGGGAAGCTGTAGCGGCCCCTATTGTCCGTCGCGACCGAGATGGCGATGGTCGCGCCGTCCTTCTTGGCGCTGACGATGACGCCTTCCATCGGGCCTTCCTTGGCTGAGCTGACCTGTCCGGTCAGCGCCGCGGCGCCTTGCGCCCGTGCGGGCGCAGAATCGACCGCCGCCTGAACGATGAATGCCGCCAAGCCCGCGACCGTAGTGAGCAGGAACGTCTTTCGCATGGCCAACCTCCCAGCCGTTTGAACGACATCGCGGCCGTGCGACGATTCTCACAGCCCGGTTCGAAGTCGTAGCGATCTTAAGCGTGCTATGGCTCGTTTGGAAGCGGCGGCGTGCTCTTGGGCGGTTTGCGCGGCTGAGCCGCCTGCTCGAACGCATAGGCGTCTGCCAGCAATTTCGGCTCGGCATAGTCGAGGCCCAGCAGTTCGGCGCCGACGGGCACGCCAAGCGGTGCCGTCGCCGTTGGTGTCGAGAAGCCGGCCGGGAAGGTGACCGCCGGAAATCCCGTGCCGTTGGACAAAGTCCCATTGCGCTCCAATTGGTCGGCCGCCGTAATCGGAGCGACGAGAATCCGCTGCAGCGGGTAAAGGATCGCGTCCAGATTGAGCGCCGCCATTTTGTTGGCCACGGCGAGCCGGAGCCTGTCGCGGTTCAGCATCCGCTCTTTGTAGACCGGGCTGTTCATGCCGTCGGCAATCGCGAACTCCGCTTCCAGAGTCTTCTGGACGGCGGAGGCTTTCGCGGCCACCAGCGCACCGAAATTCTTGATCGGCGCTTCGGCGCGCAAACCGGAGAAGTAGCGCTCCATCACCGTGCGCGCCTCGAAAATCTGCGTGTCCAGATTCGGCGCCAGCGCGTCGTATTCCGGAAGCTCGAAACGCACGATCGTGGCGCCCAGCGATTCCATCTTCGCGATCGCGCTGTCCATAACGCGGTTGACCTCGCGATGCCGTTCTTCCTTGCCGAACAAATTCGTTATCACGCCGATGCGCGCGCCCTTGAGCGCGTCCTTGTTCAGCAGATCGGTGTAGCTTTTGGGTTTCCGTCCGTTGCCGAAGGCGGTGATCGGATCGGCCGAGTCATATCCCGCCATCACGTCGAGCAGCAGAGCCGCATCGCTTACCGTGCGTGCTATCGGGCCCACCTCGTCCTGCGTCTGGCTGTTCGGGATCACGCCTCCGCGGCTGACAAGGCCGCGCGTCGGGCGAATGCCGACCAGATTGTTGGCGGAAGACGGCGAGCGTATCGACTGGCCGGTGTCGCTCCCCGTTCCGGCGACCGCCAAATTGGCCGCGATCGATGCGCCCGTGCCGCCGCTCGAACCGCCGGGCGTGCGCGTGAGATCGTAAGGATTGCGCACTTGCCCGCCGAGGCTCGAAATCGACATGCCGCCGCGCGCAAATTCCTGCATGTTCGCTTTCGCCAGGATCAGCGCGCCCGCCTTGCGCATTTTGTCCACGGTAAACGCATCGGCCGGCGGCTGTGACCGCTTCATGCTGACATTGCCGCCCGTCGTCGGCATGTCGAAGGTGTTGAAATTGTCCTTGAGGATGATGGGGATGCAGTGCAGCGACCCGCTCCCAGCCGCGTTCGCCCGATACTGCCGGTCCATCTCGGCCGCAATCTCCATCGCCTTCGGATTGACCGTGATGATCGCGTGCAGCTCAGGACCGCGCAAATTGTACGCTGCGATTCGATCCAGATAGAGCTTGGTCAATTGCGCGCAGGTCAATTTTCCGGCCGCGAATGCGGCGTGGATGCTGGCAATCGTTGCTTCCTGAAGATGGAATGGCTGAGCCGGCTGCGCCTCGGCCTTGCCCGCGGCGCCGAGGAGCGCCAGCCCTATGAGAATCTGTCTCGAACGACGCACCAGGTTCTCCCGCTGAAAACCGCCCGCACAGCGAAGAACTTAGTTCAACTTTACCCCCGCCGCTTCGAGAATCGACAGGCAATGCAAACCCCAATGCATTGCACCGTCATGCTGTATAGTTGACCCGAGTCAGGGGAATCACCATGGCGATCTCAGCCCTCGGTCTGCTGGCAACGCGGCGGCTTGGGCCTCTGTGCCTGGCGCAAGCTTCCGGGGCGTTCAACGACAATCTCGTTAAGAACGCGATCGTCGTCCTCGTCTTGTTCAAGCTGGGCGAAGGCGGCGTCGGCCTCAGCGCGCTCGCAGGCGCCTTGTTCATCGCCCCTTACGTGCTGCTCTCCGCCACCGCCGGACAGCTTGCCGACCGCTTCCCCAAGCCGCGTGTCATCGTGGCGGCGAAGGCCGCGGAGGTCCTCTTGATGGCCGCTTCGGGCATAGCGTTCGTGACCGGCAGCGTGCCCGCACTGTTTGCCGTGCTGTCCGGTCTGGGCGTCCAGGCCGCGGTCTTCGGTCCGCTCAAATATGGAATCTTGCCCGAACATCTGGCCGACGACGAACTCGTGGCAGGCAACGGTGCCATCGAGGCGACCACCTTCCTGTCCATTCTCTTGGGCACGGTCGCCGGCGGAGCGCTGATCCTTTGGGATAACGGCGCCTCGCTCGTGGCCGCCGCGGGATTCGCGTCAGCGGTAACCGGACTTGTCGCGGCCGCGCGTGTTCCGCCGTCGCCGGCGGCCGCTCCTTCGCTGCGCATCGGTTTGAATCTTCCGTTGGAAACATGGCGCGTGGTTCGCAAGGCAGCGTCCATAAGGCCGGTTTGGCTCTCGGTCCTGGGCCTGTCCTGGTTCTGGGTTGTCGGAGCGATGCTGCTGATCGAGTTTCCGACGATCGTGCGCGACGTCCTTGGCGCCGACGGGCAAGGCGTGCCGCTGCTGTTGACGGTCTTCACTCTGCTGTTGACCGTGTTCGCAATCGGTACCGGCCTCGGTTCCATACTCTGCGCCAGGCTCCTGAAAGGCGAGGTCTCGCCGCGGCATGTTCCGTTCGCCGCGTTCGGCGTCTCGATCTTCTGCTGGGACTTTGCGTCGTCGGCCATGGCGGCCGGTCACCTTGCCGATGTCGGTGCCGTGCTCTCTTCGCTGCAAGGCTGGCGCATGCTGATCGACCTGTTTCTGCTCTCGGTCTGCGGCGGTGTTTTCAGCGTGCCGCTGTACGCGATCGTCCAGCATTACTCGCCCAGGGACAGCCGCGCCCGCATCATCGCCGGCACAAACGTCATGACCGCGGCCTTCATGGTCGGCGGCTCGGGCGCCGCGTTCGTCTTCGGCGTGATGGAGATCCCGTCGCCGCGCGTGCTCGAGATTCTCGCGCTCGCAAATTTGGCGGTTGCGATCTGGATCCTGCGGCTGCTGCCGCAAGAGGTAATGCGCTCGCTCTTCCGCTTCTACTTCGACACCTTCCACGGCGTCACCGTGAACGGGTTGGAGAATTACCGCGCGGCGGGCGACCGCGTTGTCATCGTCGCCAACCATCTCTCCTTCGCCGACGCCTGCCTGATCGCCTGCTACCTGCCCGACAGTCCGACCTTCGCCGTCCATACGCGCACGGCGGAGAGATGGTGGGTGCGCCCATTTCTCGCCGCGGTGGACGTCTTCAAGGTCGACGTGCAGTCCGCCTATTCGGTCAAGCACATGGTCGAGGCGGTACGGGACCGCGGCCGCAAATTGATGATCTTTCCCGAGGGGCGCCTCACCAACACCGGCACACTGATGAAGGTGTATGAGGGCGCCGGTGTCGTCGCCGACAAAGCGCGCGCCAAGGTGGTGCCGATCAGCATCGACGGCCTTCAGTTCACGCCGTTGGGCCGCATGAAAGGCAAGCTGCCGATTCGATGGTTTCCGCATCTCTCGGTGAAGATCATGCCGCCGGTCGACTTGGCGCCTGATCCCGCGCTTCAGCTGAACCCGCAGCAGCGGCGCGAGGCCATCGGCATGGCGCTGCAGGACTTGCTGGTCAACACCGTATTCCGCGCCAAGCAAACTCATCGCACGATTTTTTCCGCTTTCCTCGACGCGCGCGCGAAATATCGCGGCCGCACGCTGATCGCCGAAGACGTTGCGCGCGAGCCGATCAGCTACAACCGCGTGTTGCTCGGCGCCGCCGTGCTTGGACGCAGGCTTGCGGCCGAGTCCGCATTGGGAGATTGCGTCGGTGTGCTGCTGCCGAACGCCAACGGCACCGTCGTGACGTTCATGGCGCTCGAAGCGTTCGGACGCGTGCCGGCGATGCTGAACGTCTCGGCCGGCGCCGACTCGATATTGAGCGCCTGCACGGCGTCCCGCGTGACGACCGTGGTCTCGAGCCGCGTCTTCGTCGACAAGGGCAAGCTCGCCCCGCTGATCGCTCGCCTCGAAGGGCAGGTGCGCATCGTCTGGATCGAGGATTTGCGCGCTTCGCTCGGACTTCGCGCCAAACTGCGCGGCAAGTGGGATGCGTTCTTCGCCCGCCGCCTCCCGGGCGCGCGCGCATCGGCCGATTCGCCCGCGGTCGTGCTCTTCACATCTGGCTCGGAGGGCACGCCCAAGGGCGTCGTGCTCAGCCATCGCAATATCGTCGCGAACTGCGCCCAGCTCTCGACCGTGATCGACTTCAACAGCAGCGACCGCGTCTTCAACGCGCTGCCGATGTTCCACTCCTTCGGCCTCACCGCGGGCGCCATCCTGCCGCTTCTCTACGGCATCAGGACCTTCCACTATCCCTCGCCGCTGCATTATCGCGTCGTGCCCGGCCTCATCTACGACACCGATGCAACCATCTGCTTCGGCACCGACACGTTCCTGAACGGCTGGGCGCAATACGCGCACGCCTACGACTTCTACGCCATGCGCTACATCTTCGCCGGCGCCGAACGCGTGCGCGACGAGACCAAGCGCCTGTTCGCCGACCGCTTCGGCGTGCGCATTCTTGAAGGCTATGGTGCGACCGAGACGGCGCCGGTTCTGGCGATGAACACCGCGATGCACTGCCGGCCGGGCACGGTCGGCCGATTCCTGCCCGGCATCGAATGGCGCCTCGAGCCGGTGCCCGGTGTCGACAGCGGAGGTCGCCTCTATGTCCGCGGCCCCAATGTGATGCTCGGCTACATGCGCGCGACCGCTCCGGGCCACATCGAACCGCCTGACGCCGGCTGGCACGACACCGGCGACATCGTCGAAGTCGACTCGGAGGGTTATGTTGCCATCAAGGGCCGCGCCAAGCGTTTCGCCAAGATTGCCGGCGAGATGGTGTCGATGACCGCCGCCGAGACCCTCGCCGGTTCGCTCTGGCCGGACGACCAGCACGCCGTGCTCAGCGTGCCCGATGCGCGAAAAGGCGAGCGGCTGCTTCTCTTGACCACCCGCAAGACCGCGAACATCGGCGAGCTGCTGGCCCATGCCCGCTCGCGCGGCGTTCCGGAGATCATGGTGCCGCGATCCCTGATGGTGATCGATACCTTGCCGTTGCTCGGCTCAGGAAAGCTCGACTACCCCGCCCTGCAAAAAATGGCCGCCGCCCAAGACGCCCCCGTCGAAAACAAGGCCGAAGCCGAGGAATCCGTACTGTCCTGAAGCACTAGGCGGCTCGTTCCCAGTACCGCGAACCGCCGGATTGTGGTTTACTGCGCCCCGACACGACGAAGATCGGTCTCGGGCAAACTCGCCCACTGGGAGGGACATATGAGCAATTTCACAAAACTGACGCGCTCTCGGCTTCTGATCGGCGGCGGATTTGCCGCGCTTCTCGCAGCGCTTGCCGCCGGACAGGCAGTGCTCGACAAAACTGCAGCGGCACAAGCCAAGGCGAACGTCATGGCGCCGCGCTTCGAAGTCGACCCGCTGTGGCCCAAACCGCTCCCCAATCACTGGGTTCTCGGGTCCACGATCGGCGTTTTTGTTGACCCCGACGATCATGTTTGGATCATCCATCGCAGCTCCGCCACGCTGGCCAACAACGAGAAGCCGCTCGAGCTGAAGACCGGCGAATGCTGCGCCGGCGCCCCGCCGGTCCTCGAGTTCGATCAGGCGGGCAACCTCCTGCGGCACTGGGGTGGACCCGGCGAAGGCTACGAGTGGCCCGACTCGAACCACGGCATTTTCATCGACTACAAGGGCAATGTCTGGATCGGCGGCAATGGCGGCCCCGATTCCCAAATCCTGAAATTCACCAAAGACGGCAAGTTCCTGCTGCAAGTCGGCAAGAAGGGCGCGCGCCGCAAGGAGGGCGCGGCAGCGGGTAACGGCGAAGGCGCCGCGGCGGGCTTTGCCGGCGGCAGCAACGACGAGCTCAATTTCGGCCGCGTCGCGAAGATCTTCGTCGACCGGCAAGCCAACGAGGCCTACATCGCCGACGGCTATTTGAACAAGCGCGTTGCGGTGCTCGATGCCGACACCGGCAAGATGAAGCGCTGGTGGGGCGCGTATGGCAACAAGCCGGACGACACGCCGCTCGCCCCGTACGATCCCGCAGCCCCCCCGACGAAGCAGTTCCACAATCCGGTGCACTGCGCCGACATGTCGGTCGATCGGTTCATCTATGTCTGCGACCGCGTCGGTGACCGGCTCCAGATCTTCACGCCCGACGGCAAGTTCATCAAGGAAGCCTTCTATGAGACGAACACCAAGAACGCCGGCTCGGTCTGGGACATCGCGTTCTCGAAGGACCCGCAGCAGAAGTACATCTTCATGGCCGACGGCGTGAACGAGAAGGTGAAAATCGTCGATCGCCAGACGCTGGAAGAGCTGACGACCTTCGGCGACGGCGGCCGCCAGCCCGGAACGTTCTACGGTGTGCACAGCATTGCGACGGACTCGAAGGGCAACCTCTACACGACCGAAACCTACGAAGGTAAGCGGGTCCAGCGCTTCCTCTACAAGGGACTGACGCCCGTGACCAAGATGAACCAGGGCGGAATGGCGACCTGGCCTGGATCGAAATAGGTCGCGGCGTCTCGCCATGTCCGTGAAGGTCGTGCTCTGCCGGTTTGCGTTGCTTCTGGCAGCGCTCACCGTTTTGGCGCTGCCTGTCTCCGCTCACGACATCCCGAGTGACGTGACGGTTCAGGCGTTCGTCAGGCCGGAAGGGCACACCTTACGTTTGCTGGTCCGGCTGCCCCTCAAGACCGTCATGGACGTGGAATTCCCGCACCGTGAACGCGACTTCGTCGACCTTGCGCGCGTCGATCAGTCCCTGCACGACGCCGCGACGATCGCGCTGTCGAACAACATCGAGCTTTACGAAGGCGATACGCTGCTCGGGAGCCCGCGCATTGTGTCGACGCGCATGTCGCTCGACGGGGATCGCTCGTTCGCCACCTACGAGCAGGCGCTGGCTCACGTCACCGGTCCTCCGCTCTCCGCGGACACGTCGATTTTCTGGGAGCAGGGCATCCTCGACGTGCTCTTCGAATATCCGATTCAGTCGGATCGTTCCTATTTCTCGATCCATGCCGCGTTCGATCGCTTCGCGCTGAAAGTCGTCACCGCGCTTCAGTTCCTGCCGCCGGGCGGAATCGACCGCGCCTACGCGCTGGAAGGCGACGCCGGATTGGTGAGGCTCGATCCCCAATGGTACCAGGCGGCCGCGAACTTCGTGAAAATGGGGTTCTTTCACATCCTCGACGGCACCGACCATTTGCTGTTTCTGCTCTGTCTCATCATCCCGTTCCGCCGTGTGCGTCCCCTCATCCCGATCGTGACGGCGTTCACCGTGGCGCACTCGATCACGCTCATCGCGTCCGCGTACAATTATGCGCCGGGCGTCCTCTGGTTTCCGCCGCTCATCGAGACGCTGATCGCGACCTCCGTCTTCTACATGGCGCTCGAGAACATCGTGGTTTTGCGCCCGGGGCGGCGCTGGATCATCACCTTCCTCTTCGGCCTCGTGCACGGCTTCGGCTTCTCCTTCGGCCTGCAGCACACGCTTCAGTTCGCCGGCTCGCACCTTTTGACCTCGCTCCTTTCATTCAACATCGGGGTCGAGCTTGGCCAGTTGCTCGTGCTCGTCCTGGCCGTGCCTCTCCTCAACCTCCTCTTCCGCTACGTCGTGGCCGAGCGCATGGGAACGATCATTCTGTCGGTGATCGTCGGCCACACCGCGTGGCACTGGATGATCGAGCGCTTCCAGGTGCTGCGGCAGTTTCCATGGCCCAAGCTCACGGTGGCCGACCTTGCGAGCGGCCTGCGCTGGCTCATCGTCATCGTCGCCATCGCGGCGGTAGCGTGGCTGCTGTCCCTCGTGACGCAGCGCTGGTTCACCCGGCGCACGGACGAAGTGGTTGTCGGCACAGCCGCACCTCCAGGACGTCCGACCGGCCAGTTCCATGTGGTGAACAACGCCGCGGCGGACTCGAAGGCCAACGTCCATACGGCCGAAGTCGACGACCCGAAGCGCGTCAAGAAGCTGGTCGCGACCAAGCGCTGAACGCTAGCGAGGCCCAACGGACACGGGCTCAAGACCCGAATCTCTGATCAGACGCCGGCCGTCCGCGCTGCCGATCGCTTCCAGCAGCATGCGCGCCAATTCCGGCTGCGCGCTCCCCGCCCCGATGGCGGCCGAATAATTCGTCGGAACCTGCAGCGTCGCGGGCAGCGGTCCGGGCCACTTCACGCCGCGAACCGGCAGGATCTCGCTGACAAAGGCGATCGCCATGTCCGCCTCGCCCTTTGCCACTTTCTGGACCGCCTCTTCGCCGGTGAACGTCAGGGCGGCTTTCTTCATCACCTCGTCGGCAAGGCCGAGCCGTTGCAGGAACGCCATCAGATTGACGCCGACTTGCCCGGCAAATCTCGGGTTCACATAGGCCACGGAGCGAGCCTGCCGCAGCGCGCGCATCAGCGCCTCAGGCGTCGAGATATCGGGAACCACCGCGCCGTCGCCCACCGCAATGCCGATCAGGGCGCGCGCGATCTCGACCCGGCTCCCGGCGCGGATGAGCTTCTCCTTCTCGAGCTGGTCCATGCCGAAAGACGTGACCTCGATGAGATCGGGCTTCTCGCCGGCCTCGAGCGTCGCCGAAACGGTGGTGGTTATGCCGACGGTGACGTCGACCGTGTGGCCGTTCTTGCGCGCGAACGTCTCGGCGATCTCCCGAAGGGGAGCCGCCATCGATCCGGTCAGCATCAATTTCAATTCGGCGGCTGCGCCATGGCCGGCCGCAAGCAGCAGCGCGGCAAGAAGCGCGATCGTCCGGCCAACACGGAGTGTAGATAAGCGGTTCATAGGCTTTCTACCGATATCGCTTGCAAAGAATCGTTGCCTGCTGCCATCGATATTTCAATCGCACTTGTGATTAGCCGGTCGCCACAACTGGGACCTTTTGTATACGCTCTCGCGCAATCCATTTTAGAAATGTGGGCTCCTTGTCCTCACAGGACATCAAGAAGACCTTCCTTCGAGCGCGCGTAAGAGCGACTAGAAAGTCACAAATTTTTTGATCAGACGGCTGCCCGTCCTTCGTTAGCAACAATCGGTCATCGAAATCCGTTATAAATACGTACTCTTCTGCGAGGCCTTTTGAACCCGGAATAGTTGTGATTTTGATATTGATGTTTCTTGTCGCTGCGTCATCGCCTTTTTCAGCGTCATCGCCTAACTGGCCCCTGAACGCCTTTATGGCGAGCTCTTGTGGGTTGAGTCCAAGGTCCTTGAATAGAGATGCGAACGATTCAGGATCGACCGACTGATCCCTCAGAATCCTCTTGATGACCGATACCATTTTTTTGATTCGCTTTTTCAACGGGCCTTCAACGAGGTCGACAAAGTGCGACCCTTCCACGTGGGTTTTCTACAACAGAGGTCGTAACTCGGACTCCGACATTAGAAATTTCAAAACAATTCTCCACCCCAAATTGCTCTTCTTGTCCTCTATCAAGATTTTTAGACCGTCCAATAATTGCGGCTCTTTCGAACCCTCACTCTCAACGAAAGTGACATTTTTAAAACCTTTCTTTCGAAGACTTTTAGCGAGACGCCGACAACGCCTTTTTGTCGGCGCGATTACAAGGACTGAAAAGCGTTGCCTCCTCTCTTCGGCAAGCTCGCTAATTTGCTTCGCGATAAAGAAAGAAATCTGAGTGGGGAAACAACCCTGAGCATGCACCAGAGTCGGATATTTTCCACAATCAGCGTCCTTATCTTTGTCGTCATAGAAGATGTAGGATTTCTCGATCCGGTCCTGCAAGAAACCTGACCGTATCGCAAACCTAACGACGTCATTGAACGCATCCACGATCACGCGCGTACATCTTGAGCAGTATGGAAGGGTGAACGCGTCGTATTCAGGATGCCCGTCACTGAACCGCTGGCGTATGTGTATCGGACTTGCTTTCTTAAAGTAGTACAAGGCTTGATCGTCATCGCCCGCCAGAAGGATCGGGCTTGTTTTTGCAAGTAGGTCAATGAGTGAAACCTCTAACATATTAAAGTCTTGAAACTCATCGACGACAACTTGATCGAACGCCGGGATTTTTTCTGGGTGCACCTCGAGATATCGCGCCGCCGCGAAAATAATATCGCAAAAGCCGTAGTGGCCGTAATAATCCTTTCGCTTTTTGTAGAACGGAATGTTTTCGTTGTTATCATCGCGGTTGTAGAACAATTCGTCGAAATCGATAGTCTTCCCTTCCAAAACTGATGCATCGTCTTTGATGATTGACGACAAATTAGGAAATACCCGGGCACTCCCGTTTGCCCGACGAATTACGTCACGAGCAAAGGCGTGCAAAGTGCGTACTTTGGATAAGCCGTTAAGTTCTAACGTCAGGTCCTCAACGAGGGAATTTACGAAGGTAAGGGTTAGAGAATTTCTCTTCCCTTTGAGCACGTCTTTAAAAAGAGTCGTCTTGCCTGTTCCGGGCCCGGCAACCACAATCTTCTTGCGGGACTGAGAATTTAGAACTTTATCGACGAAACTTTGCCGATCTGCTTTTGCAACAGCATACTTGTCGGCAGAATCAGACACGAGTGACAGCCTACTATAGCTGATGGAAAATCAAACAACGCAGAGTGACTCCCGCCCCCACGGTAAAAGTTACAAAACTTATTTCGCCGACACCGCCTGAGTGAATCCCGCCTGCCAGCGCGCCGCATACGCTGCGCGCGGCACTTCCTGACCGCGCAAGAAAACTTTGTTGATCTTGCGCGTGTTGGAAATGCTGTCCAGCGGATTGGCGTCGAGCACGATGAAGTCCGCGTTCTTGCCCGGCGCCACCATGCCGGTGTTGAACTTGCCGATCGCTGCGCCATCGCGGGTCGCCCCGACGATGACTTCCATCGGCGTCAGTCCCATCGCCACCTGGCTCTCGAGATCGAGATGGTTGGACAGGCCGATCAGATGCCGCGTCTGGCCAGTGTCGGTGCCGGAAACGATCTTCATCCCCGCCGCACGCAGCTTGAGCGCGTTCTTCGCGTCCGCGTCGAACGCCGCTTTCGCGCGCGCGACGTCGGCAGGCGTCATCTTCTTCAACGGATCGCCCCAATATTCCTCGATGTGCCGCGGCGCATACGTCGCCTTCAGCAGCGGATCGTCCAGGAATGCCGGACGGCGCGCGCCGCCTTGCGTGTTCATCCACCCGGTGATCAGCGCCGGCGTCATCCACATCACCGGACGGTCGTTTCGGGCGATGCGGTCCTTCACGATGCCGACGATCTCGTCGTCCACGACGTCGCCGCCGCGCACCGGAACATGAAGCCAGCCCTCGACGCCCGCGCGCATCAGCACCTTGGCGTTGGCGAGCGTGATGTTGTGCACGCCGACCGGCACATTGAATTTGTGCGCTTCGTCGGCAATCGCGCGGATCAGGTCGGGTGTCAGCGTCTTCTTGCTGCCGCCCCTGTCGTCCACCCAGATCTTGATGAATTCGGGCTTGATCTTGACGTAATCGTCCACCGCCGCGCGCGCCTCCGCGACCGTCGACACCGGATAGGCCACATCGACCCGCGAGGGGTGTCCCTGCGCCCCCGATCCCGGCCACGCCATTCCCGGTCCCGCCGTCTTGAACAAAGCCGCGCGCGGGACGGCTTCGTCGCGTACTTTCAGCACCGCGTCGCCCCAGCCGGTCCGGCCGCCATGCATGTCCGAACGGTCGACCAGATCGCCCACGCCGACGACCACGCCGACTCCGAAATAGGCCAGCCGCTGCATATGGTCGATCAGATTGGCGCGCGTGAAGCTTTCCTTCGACATCGTGCCTTGCGCCAAATTCTGGAACCCGTAATGGCCGTGCATATCGGTGAGCGTCGGCATCACGGTCTTGCCGGTGAGGTCGACATGCGTCGCGCCCGCGGGAACCTGCACCTGTCCCTTGCGGCCCACTTGCGTGACCTGCGTACCCTGAACCACGAAGGCGGAGTTTTCGATCGCCGGGCTGCCGTCGCCGGTGATCAGCCGCGCGCCTTCATAGACG
>WNFT01001736.1_pt1 | contig 18471 bp, 18 predicted proteins | sample 5400191 | NCBI WGS metagenome assembly WNFT01 (sample SAMN13153359, study PRJNA577476) | soil metagenome | isolation source: 80 cm saprolite under Madrone tree | place: USA:California | collected 2016-06-14 | reverse complement strand
CCGGAAGATCGCGCAAAGCTTTCTTTCAAATCCGATTCGCGAATTCCGAGTCGAGCCATTCGACTCTCAATCGTTTTTTCCATCGACAAATCAGCGGCGCATTTAAACCGGCGCGATATTCTCGCGGCCGTGCCGCAGCACGCGCGCCATCCAAATCAATTCGTCGAGAAATTTGTCCGCGCGCGAGACATAGGTTTCGTCGAGCAGCCGCCCCCGTTCATCAAAGAGGGTTCCGACTTTTCCGAAGTTCACGTCCTCGAAGATCGTAACGAGGCCGAGCTCACGCAGGACCGGCAAAAGATTTTCGATTACGCGCGCACCACCAAACGGCCCAGCCGAAACGCCGCAAATTCCCACGGCTTTGTGAATGTATTCTTTCAAATTCATATCGAGCGCGTGCTTTAGAAGTCCTGGGTAACCATGATTGTACTCCGGGGTGACGATGATAAGGCCATCGCAGCGTTCGATGGTTGCAGAAAACTTCGGCTCTTTCATTTGCTCGCCGGCATCGTCGAGACGCATGGGAAGCTCGCGCACATCGATCAGTTCCGTTTCAACGCCCGTGCGTTTCTTCGCCTGCTCGAAAACAAATTGCGCGACATGCTCGCTTTCGCGGCCCCGGCGTGCCGTTCCGAGAATAATGGGAATGAAGAGTGGGCGCTCTGCCGGCATTGGATCGACAATTCGGATGGACGGAAAGGCGAGTAATCTTCTGCCGATGGCCGGACTCGAACCAGCACGGGCCGTTTAAAGCCCAACGGGTTTTAAGTCAATCGGTTAGTATTGAGTGAGACTGATGGCTTTCATGAACTGTTTATCTTTCTTAGGCGGCACGCGCGGGCAGATTTTCTTCAATCTTGTTGATCAACTCGGGAATAGCGATCGGCTTGGCGAGAAATGGATGCCCTTGGATGCGGAGGCCAGCCTTTGTCTCAGGTTTCGTGACTAGCGCGGTGAGAAAGATAATCGGCGTTCTCCGCAATTCCGGATCGGCCTCGATTTGTGCCGCTACTTCACCTCCGTCTGTCGCTGGCATCAATATGTCTAGCAAGATCAGATCCGGCCTAAAATTCTGGGCACTTTGATGGGCCTTAGTCGCATCGTTCTCTTCGCGCACGAGATAGCAGCCGGTCCTTTCGAGAAGTATTTTGACCAGGCGGGTGCTTTCGCGGTCGTCATCAACAATCAGGATGCGTCGCTTTTCTTTGACCGCCGACCCGGCGATTGCATCGATCTCAGACTGATCGAACCAATAAACGCGACATAGCGGTGGATTCTGACTAACGATGTACGAAGCATTCACATTGAATCCGTTCTCGCCTTTGATGACTTGCATCACACCCGATACTTCCAAATCTATTTCGTCCCTCACCGGCCTGAACGTCACAGTCTGTCCGTCGATCTTCTCAGGGGGTATTGGCAACTTAACCGTCGGCGGTCTGTATCTCATACACGGGAAGATCAGACTGCACTTGGTTCTGGCAAGGCGATAATTTCCTCCAAGTCCCAAATATGGTTGGTCACTCCTGTTTCTATTACTGGATATGACTCCCAACATTTGGTGAATCCGGCAGAAATTGTAATGCGTGCCGTGAAGCGCAACCGCGTGCTCGCTGGAATTCCATTTGGCAGAACTTGGCAAATAGACAAGTAATCCGTCCGTTTTGATGCGCGAATATCCAGAATCGATTGAACTCGCTGTGTTCGCGAATTTCACCTCGTAAAATGCGTTTTCAGAGGTGCCGATGATGGGATTCGAACCCATACCTCGCTTGTCGCGAGAACGGATTTTAAGTCCGTTGCGTCTGCCATTTCGCCACATCGGCGTGATGCGTGCACTCTACGCGGGTCGATGCGCAGACCAAGATTTTTTGCGCCGCAACACTTACATCCGCAAGGCCGCCGCGCCGCGTAATTAAGAGACGGGCTTCTTCGCCGTAAGGAGCATGATTGAGGCAATTTCAACCGGGAGAAATGCTATGGCAGGAAAATTGGATGGAAAAAAAGTTGCAATTCTGGTGGCCGACGGTTTCGAGCAAGTCGAGATGACCAAACCGCGCGATGCGCTGGAGGAAGCCGGGGCGGAGACGAAGATCGTTTCGCTGAAAGCGGGGCAAATTCAGGGAATGCATCATGCCGACAAAGGAGATGAGTTCGATGTCGATCTTACGGTCGCGGATGCCCGACCGGAGGAGTTTGACGCGCTCATGATTCCCGGCGGCTTGTTGAATCCGGATGCGCTGCGCTCGAATGAAGATGCGCTCGAATTTGCGCGCCATTTCTTCCGCGAAAGCAAACCGGTGGCCGCTATTTGTCACGGGCCGCAAGTGTTGATTAGCGCTGATCTCGTTCGCGGAAGAAAGATGACTTCGTGGCCGGCGATTCAAGCCGATATGCGTAACGCTGGAGCGCGTTGGGTGGATGAAGAAGTCGTCGTGGATAACGGCCTGGTCACAAGCCGCAAGCCCGATGATATTCCGGCGTTCAACAAGAAGATGATTGAGGAATTCTGCGAAGGCCGGCACAAAGCGATGGCCGGAGCGAGTTCCGCGATTCTCGAGACGTAGTTCGCGGCTATTGTAGGGACGATCTACGACCGTCGTATCGTTTCGGCGCTCATAGAGTGCCGCTACAGGCTCCCGCTCGAGAACTTCGATCCGCGCCGGACAAATTCCCTTGCAACTTGTAGCTGAGACTTCAATTTCACGGTTGGAACGCGTTCATGACCACGGCCAACAAAATTACCGTCGTTCGGATTTTGATGATTCCAGCGTTCGTGACGATGGCTATTTATTATGGCCAAAGCATTCAACGCGGCGCTCCGCTCGAGTGGCAACGCTTTGCCGCGATCGCGATTTTCCTGCTCGCCGCCGTCAGCGATGGGCTCGATGGTTATGTTGCGCGTCGTTACAACCAACGCAGTTCGTTGGGCGTGATTCTCGATCCGATCGCGGACAAAGGCCTGCTCCTCAGCGGCATCATCACACTGAGCATCACGAACTGGAGCGAGGTCGATCCGGATTACGGACGATTTCCCGCGTGGTTTCCCGTTCTCGTTATCACTCGCGACGCCGTCATTCTCGTCGGCGCGGTTGTCTTGCATTTGCTTAACGGCAAAGTGCAGGTAAAGCCGAATTGGACCGGCAAAGTTGCGACCGTTTGCCAAATGTGCGCGATCGCCTGGGTGATGTTGCAGCTGCATTTTCTTCCCCTGCTCTTCGTTGTCATCGTCGCCGGAATTTTCACATTCGTTTCCGGCATCGTCTACGTGATGGATGGCGTGCGCCAGTTGCAGGCCCAAGGACACGCTCACGCACGCCGGGATTAAGGCCGACTTCTTCACGCAATTGCAATGAGCGGCTCAACGAAAACGCCGAACGTCGCGATCATCGGGCGCCCGAACGTCGGCAAATCGGCATTGTTCAATCGACTCGTCGGCCGGAAAATTGCCATCGTTCATGATCAGCCGGGCATCACGCGCGACCGGCTTTCGGCAATCTGCGCACGCGCGGAGCGGCCGTTCAATCTTTGGGACACTGGCGGAATTTTTGGCGCGGGCGAAACAGAATTGACCGCGCAAGTGCATCACGCCGCCGAGGAAGCTTCGCGCGAAAGCGATCTTCTTTTGTTCGTGGTCGATGCAAAAGAAGGACTTTCACCGATTGACCAGGAACTCGCACGAACTCTGCGCAAGACTCACAAACCAATCGTCCTCGTCGTTAACAAGATCGACAATGAGAAGCACGAGAATCTCGTGGCGGAATTCGCCACGCTTGGGTTCGAAAGGAGCCTCTCAATCAGCGCCGAGCACGGCCGCGGCATTTCTGAATTGCTCGACACGATTGTCGATCTTTTGCCCGCGATGGCTTCAGCGATCGAAAATCAAAAATCGAAAATCGAAAATGCGCTGGCTCTCGCCGTCATTGGTCGCCCGAATGTTGGCAAATCGTCAGTGATCAACTCCATCATGCGCAGCCAACGCGCCATTGTCAGCGAATTGCCAGGAACAACTCGCGACGCGATCGATATTTCATACGAGCGGAATGGCGAACAATTTCTGTTCATCGACACCGCCGGAATCCGCCGACGCGGCAAACACTCCAGCTCGGTTGAAGTCTTTAGTGTGATGCGCGCAGAGCGGAGTATTCGTCGAGCGGATCTCTGCGTGTTGATTGCCGATGTTACGAGCGGCGTCACCGCGCAGGACAAACGGATCGCCGGTTTAATTCAAGAAGCGCGCAAAGGCGCGATCGTCGTCCTGAATAAATGGGACCTGGTCAAACTCGCCCCAGGACGAGTCCGTCCGACTGGCGGACCGAAGCGCGGCGAAAGGCAAACGATCAAACAACTTGTCGGTCTAACTCGCGAGAAGCTTTTCTTTCTCGATTACGCGCCGGTGCTGGTCGCATCCGCGCGCACCGGCGAAAACATTAAGAACTTGTTTGGATTTATCGCAAAAATTCAGCGCGAATCTCGCGCCCGCATTGGCACCGGCATTCTCAATCGTTTGTTGCGCGCCGCCTTTGCGGCCAATCCGCCGCCGATGAAGAAAGGCCGGCGCCTCAAACTGTTTTACGCCGCACAAGCCGCCGGAAAGAAGGGTCAACACCTGGAGCCGCCGCAATTTGTTCTGTTTGTAAACGACCCGCAATTGCTGGCTGATCAATACAGGCGTTATCTGGAAGCACGAATTCGTGACGCGCAAACTTACACCGGATTGCCGATTCAATTGGTATGTCGCCCGAGAAGTGAAAGTATGTAGCGGCGGTTGTGTCACCGCCGAATTGAATGAACAGGCGCTCGCCGCGGCGAGCGCCTCTACACCTAGCTTACCGTAACGCAGTTTAATCGAACATTTTTTCGTTCGCGCCTGTCTCAACACTCACATGAAATCCACTCAGGAAATTACGGTCGAAGTGCAACGGCTCGGCCAATGGATTCCTGCGCTGCGCGAGCAAATCGGGCATGTGGTGATCGGGCAGAAATATCTGGTCGATCGATTGCTGTTGGGTTTGCTCGCCAACGGGCACATTTTGCTCGAAGGGGTGCCGGGCCTGGCAAAAACGCTCACCGTGAAAACGATGGCCGCCTGCATTCAGACCGGCTTTCAACGGCTGCAATTCACGCCCGATCTTCTCCCCGCCGATTTAATCGGCACGCTTATCTACAACCCGCGCACTGGAGAATTTACAACCAAGCTCGGCCCGATCTTTTCGAATTTGATCCTGGCGGACGAAATCAATCGCGCGCCGGCCAAGGTGCAAAGCGCGTTGCTGGAAGCGATGCAGGAAAGGCAAGTGACGATCGGCGAACAAACTTATCCGCTCTCCGATCCATTCCTCGTACTCGCTACACAGAATCCGATTGAGCAGGAAGGAACTTATCAACTCCCGGAAGCGCAACTGGATCGTTTCATGTTGAAATTGAATATTGGTTATCCACAAAAATCCGAGGAGCGAACAATTCTCGATTTGATGGCGACTTCGGCGCCGGACTTGCATGTCAATGCGGTGGTCGATCCGAAACAAGTCATCGCGGCGCGCGATATCGTAAACCAAATTTACATCGACGATCGCGTGAAAGATTACATTGTCGATGTTGTTTGGGCGACGCGCGACCCGGGAGCGTATAATTTGCGACTCGAAGGATTGGTTCGGTACGGAGCATCACCACGCGCCACGATTTATCTGGCACTTGGCGCACGCGCCCACGCATTTCTCAACGGCCGCGGTTATGTCACACCGCAAGATGTGAAAAGCATAGGTCCGGATGTGTTGCGCCATCGCATCATCGTCAGCTACGAAGCCGAAGCGGAGGCGGTCACGAGCGAGACAATCGTGGAAAAAATCTTTGCCGGCCTTCCGGTGCCCTAGCTCGAAAGATGAGGGAAACGGAACAGAAAACAGCAGAGATTCTAAAAAAGATCCGGACACTCGAGATCAAAACGCGCGGCTTGGTTGAGACCGCATTCGCGGGCGATTACCACAGCGTCTTCAAAGGACGCGGCATGAATTTTGAGGATGTGCGCGAATATCAGGCGGGAGACGAAATTCGCGCGATCGACTGGAATGTGACGGCGCGGCTCGGCACAGCGTTCGTAAAACAATTCACCGAGGAGCGCGAGTTGACCGTGATGTTGATTGTCGATGTTAGCGCGTCAGGCAATTTCGGCAGCACCACGCAATCGAAGCGCGAACTTGCGGCAGAAGTTGCGTGCTTGCTCGCGTTCAGCGCAATTCGAAACAACGACAAGGTCGGCTTGCTTCTCTTTTCCGATCGGGTCGAGCTTTTCATTCCGCCAAAGAAAGGCCGGTCGCACACGTTGCGATTGATTCGAGAGATCCTGTTCTTTCAACCGCGGGGACGCGGGACTGCGCCGGCCCTTGCGCTCGATTATCTAAACAAGATCGTCACGCGCCGCGCGGTTGTATTTTTTATTTCCGATTTTCAAGCGCCCGACTTTTCACACGCTCTCACCGTGAGCGGGCGAAGGCACGATTTCATTGCCATTCATATTCAGGATGAGCGCGAGAAGGTCTTGCCCGGCATTGGAATCATCACGCTCGAGGACGCCGAAAGCGGCGAGCAAATCGAAGTGAACACAATGGATCGCGCGACGCGGCAGCGTTTTACTGATTTCGCAGACGAACACGAAGCGGAACTTTCGCGCACACTTCGTCGCAGCAACATCGACGCGATCGCCTTGCGGACGGGAGAGGATTATTTGCCCGCCTTGCGCTCATTCTTCAAGCAACGCGAGCGACGCGTGGCGGTGCGATAATGCCGATCTTGTCCATGTCGATCTTTCTCGCCGAAGAGTTTCACGACATTGTACCGCCGGTCGATTATTCATTGGTCCCGCCATGGGTGATTTTTGTCGCGACGTTTGCTGGATTAACCCTTCTCGGTTGGGTGGTGTGGCTAATTTTGCGAAAGCGCAAACAGCCGCAGCCACCGAAATTGCCGCGCGATATTGCGCTCGACGCGCTCGAACAAATCAGCACTGAGATCGAGAGAATCAGTCCGTATCGATTCAGTATTCGTGTGTCGGATATTCTTCGCCGCTACGTCACCGAGCAACATGCATTGCCAGTGACGCGCCAGACATCGGTCGAGTTTTTAAATGCGCTCACGAATTCTTCTCCGTTTTCTGAGGAGGAAACGAGGCTGCTCGAAAATTTCCTGAATCGATGCGACCTAATCAAGTTCGCGCGTTACGATGCGACAACAGCGGACAGTCGTTCGCTTCTCGAAGAAGCAACGCGCTTTGTCAAAGGAGGAGAACTTGCAACTACATTTGTCTGATTGGGCGGCGCATACAGCACTCACGTTCGCGCGTCCGTGGTTGCTCGTGTTGTTGCTCGGGATCCCGTTGCTCGCCTACTTGCGCGGGAAACGCGGGCCAGCGGCGGCATTGACCTTTTCGTCGACAGCGACGCTGCGCGCTATCGGAAAACAGAGCGCTGCTCGTGCCGGCAAAATGCTGCGCGCGCTACTCCTCGCAACTTTGGCGCTTTTCGTCATCGCGCTGGCGCGGCCGCAACTTGGTAAAAGTCTTACTCAAGTGGAAGCCAGCGGTATCGACATCATGCTCGTGCTCGATGTCTCCGGGTCGATGTTGATAAAAGATTTTACGATCGGCGGCGAAGAGGCGACGCGGCTTGACGCGATCCGCGAAGTAACGCGAAAGTTCATCGAGGGCCGGCCGAACGATCGGATTGGCATCATCGCCTTTGGCGGCCGGCCTTACGTGGTAAGTCCGATGACTTTGGATCACGATTGGCTTTTGCAAAATCTTGAACGAGTGCGCATCGGACTGGTTGAAGACGGTACCGCCATTGGGTCGGCCATGGCCGTGGCGGCAAACCGACTGAACGACAAACGTTCTAAGAGCCGCGCCATCGTGCTTTTGACTGATGGAGAAAATAACGCCGGAAAAATTCCGCCAAATACCGCGGCGGAAGCGGTAAAAGCGCTTCATATCCACTTCTACGCGATCGGCGCGGGCATTAACGGAATCGCGCCGGTGCCGATCTTTACTCCGCGGGGCCCCCTCACGGACACGTTGGGAAATATTCTATATGAAAACCAGCGCGTGGAATTCAACGAGGCCGGGTTGAAGGAAGTGGCAAAGATCGCGGGCGGACAATTCTTCCGCGCGACCGACACGAAATCGCTCGAACAAATCTATCAGGACATCGACAAGCTGGGGAAATCGACCGTGAGCGTAAAAAAATACCAGGAGTATCGAGAATTATTTCCGCTCTGCATCATGAGCGGATGCGGTTTGCTGCTCGGGCAGATTTTGTTGTCGCAGACAATCTGGAAAAAGTTGCCGTGAAGAAGATGTCGCCAAACCCGGCGAAGCCGGGCAGCTCCTTCAGAAGAAGTCATGCGTTGGAAGCTGGAACACAAATAGAAGGAGCTGGCCGACCCGGCCGATTGAGCCAATCGGCTGCCCTTCGGGCGCGAAGCGGGTCGATCTTATGAGCTTCGGGGCGCCGGAATGGTTTTGGGGGTTGCTGGCAATACCAGTGCTGGTGGCTCTTTACATTCGCGCAGAACACCGCGGCGCCGACCGTTTGCGCGAATTCGTTTCGCCGCGCTTGCTCCCGCAACTCTCGGGGACGGTGAATCGATTTCGCCGCGTCCTGCGTTTCGGGTTGCAATTGTTCGGCGTCGTCTGCGCCATCGTCAGCCTGGCTCAACCCCGCTGGGGTTACACGTTCCAGGATGTAAAGCGCAAAGGTCTCGATTTGCTCATCGCGGTGGACACGTCGCGCAGCATGCTTTCCAACGACGTGCCGCCGAACCGTCTGGAACGCATCAAACTCGCGGCGCAGGACTTGATTAACGAGTTGGAAGGCGATCGAGTCGGCTTGATTGCGTTTGCCGGTCGCGCCTTTTTGCAAGCACCGCTGACAATCGATTACGAAGCCGCCGTGGAATCGATTAACGATCTTGACACAAAGACCATCCCTGAAGGCGGGACAAATATCTCGGAAGCAATCGCGCTCGCGTCGCGAACTTTCGGAAAGAGCGCGATGGGAAATCGCGCGCTGATTATTTTTACCGATGGCGAAGAGTTAAGCGGCGACGCCGCTCAGAGCGCAAAAAATGCGGCCGATACCGGTGTGCGCATTTTTACGGTCGGCGTGGGGACACCCGAAGGTTCGCTAATTCCGATCAGCGGCGAAGACGGCGGAACAGCTTTCGTCAAAGATTCAGCCGGGCAAGTCGTAAAATCGAAATTGGATGAAAAACGTTTGCGCGAGATTGCCCAAGCGAGCGGAGGATTTTATCTGCACTTAGAAAACGGCCCGCGCACAATGCAGCAGATTTACGCCGAAGGCCTCGCCAAAATGCAAGCCGCCGAGCTCGACGTGCGCTTGTCCCGGCGGCAAATTGAGCGCTACGAATGGCCGCTGGGTCTGGCTTTGCTTTCGCTCGCAATGTCGATCTTGATTGGCGAACGCAAACGGGTCCGCGAAAAAGTTTATTCTCGCGTGACCGCAAAAATGGCGACAGCAACCGCTGCTCTCCTGATCTTTTCCGGACCATTCGCCTTTGCCGCGGTCTCCGGGCTCGAAGCCTATCATGACGGAAAGTTTGGCGATGCTTACACGCAGTTTCAGGAAACATTACAAGCGCATCCGAGTTCGCGCATCGAAGACAAGCTCCAATTCGATTCCGGCGCGGCGGCTTACAAAATGAAAGAGTACGGCAAAGCGCTGGAATCGTTTAGTCAGGCGCTGCTCTCGGCTGATGGTGGTCTGCAGAGCAAGAGCCATTACAACCTTGGCAACACGCTATACGAGCGTGGCGAAGCGCAAAAGAGCGACGACAAAAAGCTGGGCGATTGGACAAACGCGCTGCAGCACTATGAGCAGACGCTTAAGGTCGAACCGCAGAACAAAGAGGCGAAAGAGAATTATGAATACGTAAAGAAAAAAATCGAGGAGCTAAAGAAAAAGCGCGAGCAACCGCCGCCACCCTCGCCTTCGCCCTCGCCGCCATCAAAGCCGCAAAAGAACGAAAAGCAGAATCAGCAAAATAACCAAAACCAGCAGCAGCAATCCTCGTCGCAAGAGCAACAACAGCAGAAAGAGCAGGACCAGCAACAGCAGCAGCAGCAATCACACGCTCAAAACAAACCCGAAAACGGCCAAAACCAAAAACCAGAAGACAAGCAGGACCAAGCTCAAGCAAAGAACGAACCGCAGAAAAAAAAGCAACCAGAACCTGGCGAAAGCCCGTCACCTTCGCCTGGCGACGGACAGCAGCAACAAAATCAACCCTCACCTTCGCCTGAGAAACAAAAAGGTGAGCAGGCTAAAAAAAATCAATCGCCGGGTGAGCGACAGGCGGAGGAATCGCCAACTCCCGGTGAAGGCGAAGAGGAGACCCCGTCGCCATCGCCGGGAGAAGGTGAAGGCTCAGGCGAAAATGCAACGCCGTCCGCGACTCCGTCAGAATCGCCCCAAAAGAAATTCGCCGGCGAATTAAAAGGAGCCGCAAGCGACAAACCGGAGAAGCCGCCGGAGAAAACCGCGCAGATTGCCGAGGCCGAACCGGAGAGGGAAGGTCAAATGAGCGAACGCCAGGCCGAGACGCTGCTCCAGTCGATGAAGGATGAAGAGGCGCGTGTGCGATTGGATGAACACAAGGCCGCACGCCATGTCTATAACGACTGGTAGAACGATGGCGTTCGATGTTTGATTAAAGATGTCGATGTACGGAATGCGTGCTTCCATTCCAGTTTTCTTCCTGGCGATGACCGCGTTTGGCGGAGCCGATTGCGTGCTTGCGGACGCTCCGAGAGTGACGGCGGTTCTAAGCAACTCGGAGGCCGCCGTCGGACAAACGGTCCAGTTGCAAATCAAAGTCACGGGCGATCGCGCTGCGGAAGCGCCCGAAAATATTCTTATTGACGGTCTTGAAATTAATCGCACCGGAACAGAACAGCACTTCGAGATGAACAACTTCAACGTGAGCTCGAGTGTGATTTACAATTACACAATTCTCCCGCTCAAATCCGGCAAGTTCAAAATCCCGCCGCAAACGATTCGCATCCGCAGCAGTTCGCTGCGCACACCGGAATTGACATTAAACGTCGCGGATTCGCCTGATCGTTCCTCTTCGTCGCGCTCAAATCGCAACCTGCCACCTGGCGATACGAACAAGCTTGTCTTCGCCGAATTGATCGTGCCCAAAAAGATTGCCTTTGTCGGTGAGATGGTGCCGGTCGAAATCCGGCTTGGCTTTGACCCGCGCGCGCATCCGAAGTTGGTCGATGGCCCGGAGATAACCGGGCAGGGATTTACCGCGCAAAAGCTGCAGCAGTCCCAGGAGAATCTGGAAACGCTCAACGGCAGATCTTACGACGTGGTGACGTTCAAGACTGCCGTCGCGGCCGCGCGCGCGGGAAAATTCGAAATCGGGCCTGTGAAAGCGAAAGCGCAGCTATCGCTCCCACGAAGCCCGAGCACGTCACGATCGCGCTCACGCTCGCCCTTCGACCTGTTCAACCTGGATGATCCGTTCTTTGCAGATCCATTTGGTCAATCCGAGCGGCGCGAGCTGGACGTGGAAAGTGAACCCGCAACCTTCGAGGTCAAACCGCTGCCCGCGAATGCGCCACCAAGCTTTTCCGGTGCGGTCGGAAATTTTACGATGACGACGGACGCCAAGCCAAAAAATGTGCAAGCCGGCGACCCGATTACCGTAACATCGACAATCTCCGGACGCGGCAATTTCGATCGCGTCAATGCGCCTGCCTTTGAGGATGAGCATGGCTGGCACAAATATCCGCCATCCTCCAAGTTCAAGCAGGACGACGACGTTGGTATCAGCGGCGTGAAAACTTTCGAGACCGTAATTTCTCCGAATGAAAAGAAGCAGGCCCTTCCGCCTTTGGCATTTTCGTATTTCGATCCACTCAAGGAAAAATATGTGACGCTGCGCAACGAAGCGATCCCGATCAGTGTTCAAGGTGGCGCCCCAGCCCCACCGAATGCGGTCGCATCGCAACCGGCGGCAACAGCGCCAGCTACCGTCGCTGCGAAGCCGTCGCCAAAACCGCAAGATATTTTGTATCAACTGACGGAACGACCCGCGCGCGCGCAGTCGTTCACGCCGCTGTACGCGCGCCCGATTTTCTGGATTGCCCAACTGATCCCGCTGGCGGCACTGCTTGGATTTGCCGGATGGAAAATCCGGCAAGCGAAGATCGACAATCGCGAAGCGCGACGCATCGGCGCTTTGCACCAGGAATCGATTGATCTTTTGCGAAGGTTAAGACGAGGCGAGGTGTCGCCGCAGGAATATTTCTCGGACGCTTCCCGCGCCGTGCGAGTGAAGACGGCGCTCGCCAAGAACGTGGATCCGAACGCAGTGGATGCGGAAATGGCGGCAGCAACATTTCAGCTCGATGAAAACTCCCGCGCGCAATTGCGCCGGTTGTTCGAACGAAGCGACGAATTGCGTTACAGCGGCCGCCCCAATGGGGCCGGAACAATTTCCCCGGAGAACCGTCGTGAAGTGCTGGAGCTGATCGAAAATTTACGGGTATGAAACAACTGATTATCGCTCTTTGCTGTACGACGGTTTGCACATTTGTTGTTCCGTTGGCATTTGCGCAGTCGGATGCGGCGTTTGCCAAAGCAAACGCGGACTATGCGGCTGGCCATTTTCAAGAGGCGGTCAATGGTTATGAAACACTCGTCCGCTCGGGAGAATGGAGCGCAAATCTGTTTTACGATCTCGGCAACGCTTACTTCCGGGTGGGAGATTTCGGGCGCGCGATTTTGAATTACGAACGCGCACTCGCGCTGGATCGACATCATCCGGAAGCGGATGCGAATTTGCGCATCGTGCGAGATGAGGCGCGCGCACTCGAGATGCAATCAAACTGGCCGGACCGTTATTTCCAATTTGGGAGCCTCGATCAATACAGCGTTGTGGCAGCGGTCGCCTTCTGGCTCGGGATGTTTTGCTTTTTCAGGCTGATCTTCCGGCGACGCCGTTCCGCCGCGATCATTACATTGTCGATCTTATTTTTTTCGATTTCCGTCATTGCGGCTTTTGCGATTTATAAACTCGAGAATGGCAACAGCGGCCGCGCACTTGCGATTGTGACTGGCAGCGGAGTCGAAGCGCGGTTTGCTACTGCAGACAGTGCGAACAGCATCCTCGCGCTGCCTCCCGGCAGCGAAATCAAAATCCTAAGTACTCGCGGGGACTGGATTTATGCCGCGCTGCCCAACAATCTACGCGGCTGGCTTCCGGCGAAGAGCGCGGAATCGGTGCGGCTGTAGGCCCGACACTGTGCGTCGTCGACAATCGGCCGCAGGCCGGTGGCTACAGTGCTGATATTTGCGACGATCATAGATCGCCACTAGAGAATTTGTATGAAGGCGGAGATGGACATCGGCACCGACAAGAAAGCGCTCCAGATCAATCTGGAAGCGAAGAAGTATGGAACGTTCGCCGAGATTGGCGCCGGCCAGGAAGTTGCGCGCCGCTTTTTCCACGTGGGCGGCGCGGCCGGGACGATCGCAAAGACGATCTCGGCTTACGATATGACCTTTAGCGATGCGATTTATGGCCCGGCCGATCGCTACGTGAGCCGTGTCCGGCTGGGGACGATGCTCGACCACGAATACAATCTCTTGCTGGAACGGCTTAACGCGAAGCTCGGTGGAGAGCGAACGTTCTTCGTCTTTGCCGACACAGTCGCAGCGCGCAGCTTCAAGGAGCACAACGAATCGCACGGCTGGCTCGGCGTACGATTTCAATCCGAAAAGCATGGCGAGCCGAGTCAGATCATCATTCACGTGCGAATGCTCGATGAGACCAATGTCGATCAACAGGAAGCGCTCGGCGTTATCGGCGTTAATCTAATTTACGGCGCGTTCTTTCATGGCGAGCCGGAAAAACTAATCTCATCGCTGCAAGAAAATCTCGCGCCAGGGCGGATCGAAGTCGACCTGATCAAGTTCTCCGGTCCGCTCTTCTGCAAGATCGATAATCGCCTGATAAGCTTGCAACTCGTCAGCCAGGGCCTGACCAATGCGGTCATGTTCACGGCCGACGGCGAGATGGTGCAGCCGGCGGAAGTTTTTTACAAAAAGGCGATCCTGGTTGAGCGCGGCAGTTTTCGGCCAGTCACTTACGCGACCAACGATATGCTGGACGGCGCGCGCGGTGTGTTTCTGGCGCAGTCGGGTTGCTCGGAGAAAGATCTGGTCGTGCTTATGGAGATGACGCTCGAAAATCTGCTTGCCGAAGGGCAGCTCAATCACGCCGATTTTCTCGCCCGGGTCGATATTTTAGGCGCGCTGGGGCGAACGGTCTTGATCTCGAGGTTCGGCGAATACTACCGGTTGGCGGGGTACCTCTCGCGCTACACGAATCGAATGATCGGGCTGGTGATGGGGGTGCCGAGCTTGATGGAGATCTTCGATGAAAAATATTATCTGAATCTGGAAGGTGGAATTCTGGAAGCGCTTGGCCGGATGTTTAAAGCCGGACTGAAGCTTTACGTTTATCCGATGATCGACGAAGGGACGGGCAAAATCGTCACCGCGACGCAGCTCGAAGTCGCGCCAAACCTGCGGTCGCTGTTTGATTATTTAATCGACAATCAATTTATCGAAGAGATCTCTCATTATCATTCCGAGTACCTGCGGATTTATCCGGCGGCGGCCCTGGCCAAGTTGCAGTCCGGGGATAGCGGATGGGAGCGAATGGTTCCGCCGGAAGTCGTCCAGATCATCAAGGAGCGCGAATTCTTCGGCTACCGCGCGCCGGTCGCGGCGTAACTGACGATTCGCGGGGGCCTGTCAAATTTACGCGCTGAGCATAAAATAGAGTTAGAAAAAGATCAACGTCGGCACAGTTCCCGCTTCATGGGACGTAAGCATCATGGCCAGACGCGGAGATTCCGTTATCGGGATAGATTTAGGCAAGCATGCGTTCAAAGGCGTGTCGCTGCGCCACAAGAGCGATTCCCGGCTTGTGCTCACGAACTTCGCTTCGCGCGAAGTGCCGGAGGAATTCGACACGACGGATGAATTGGCGCAACAACTGAAACTTTTACTGCGTGACCTTGGCGGAAATGTCAGGGGTTGTGCCCTCGCCATATCCCATCCCGCCGCGCTCTTGCGCATCATCGAGCAACCCAGCACGCCCATTGACTTACTCCGCACTGCGCTGCGTTTAAATGGGCTAGCTGTGCTCAACCAGGAATGCAGAGATTTCGTGCTCGATGTCGCGCCGGTGTGCATAAATGGAGTTGGCAAAGGCAGCGCCAGCGGAATCGACTCCGGCGGGGTAGCGGTTCAGAGCGCCGTCGTGACAAAAACCAAGTACCTCGTGGGAGGAATGCTGCGCCAATCCGTGAAGCAAATATCCGAAGCCATGAGCAAAACGCGTGTTTCGGCGGATATTCTTCAACTGGCTCCGGTATGTTCATTCAACGCCTTCGAATTCGCTTACCCGGAAATTTTCCACAACGACGCTTTTCTCCTCCTCGACATGGGACACTCCCAGAGCACGGTGCTCATGGGCAGCAAAGGAGAACTGGTGCTTGTGCGCAGCATCGATTACGGAGGAAAGACGCTCCGGCAAGCGCTCACCGCAGATGGTGCGCTCGAAAAAGATGCAGCCTGGGCGCTGCTTCAGCAGGGCGACCCGGGGATGGCAGAGATCTGCCGTGCAGCGCTCGCGCGCCTCGCCACCGAGGTCCGTAACTCGATCGGCTTCTTCGAAGGGCAAAGGGAAGAAAGCATTAGCCGAGTTTTTGTTTCCGGCGGACTAGCCCGCATCGAGACAATTCTCCAGACACTGAGCGACGAGCTCGGACTGCCGTGTGAAATTTGGGATCCGCTGGAGACGTGTGAAGTGGCCCTGTCCGCGCCGAAGCAAGAGGCCCTCCCTCGTGAATTTGTCTCACTCAATGTCGCCTGCGGGGCGGCATTCGAATACCTCGGAACCTAACAAGCGATGGCACTTCATCTCAACCTCCTTCACGAGGAGATTCTGGAACAAAGACAACGCCAGCGCGATCCGCTGAAGATCGGCATGATCGCGCTCGTCGGCTGCGGCGTGTTGCTTTTTCTTTATTACACTTGGAACGCGTACCGAACCCTGGAAATCAAGAGCCGATTGACCACAATCGAGCGAGCTTGGAAGAAGATCGAACCAGGGGTGACCGCCGCGCAAAAGCGGGTCGCGGACCTTGAAGACGTCATTAAAACCACGCGGGCACTCGACGATTACATCGACAATCGATTCTTCTGGGCGCCATTCTTGCAAAAGGTTTCACGCTGTGTCGCGCCGAATACGCAGTTAACCAATTTTGAAGGCAACGTTCTGGAGGAGAACAGAGGGATCAACGTCTCCCTTGAAGGCGTAGCGGCCGGGCGCGAACCACGATCCGTCGCGGAAGATCTGCGCCAGACGCTGCTCGAACAGTTTCGCCTGAGCTACAGCGACGTGAAGGCAGAGTTCAAAACCCTCGAAGACCTCGATGCCATCGTTAATGTCGCCGGCACGCACATGGCGACGGCGCATTACATTCTTACCGTAAATTTCAATCCAGCCGCTGTGCCCAAGCCTGCCGAATCGCCCGCTGCCACGCGCGCCCGGAAACGATGAATCCATGAAGTTAAACAAAGAACAGATCAAGAAGCTGGCTCTTAGTACCATGGGCTTCGCATTTTTACTCTACGTTTACTTTACCTTTTTCCTCGGCCCCCTGAATCGAAGCCGCGATGGCATGCTGCTAAAGATTAAAGATCTTCAAGGCAAGCTGGACGCCTCCAAGGAGCAAATGAACAAAGCGGTCAAGCTCGAACAGCATGCCAAAACTTCGACCGGTCGTTTTGCGGCATTGAAAGCCCTCAATCCGGAAGGCGCGCCGATCGCCTGGTTCCCTCCTCGAATCAGAGCATTCTTCGCAAACCAGCAGATCGATAAAGTTGTTGCAAGGCTCGAAGGCAGCACCGGCTTCAAGCAAACCGAGCTTACCGGATGGATGAAATACAGCTGGATAATCGACCTCCCCCAGGCCGATTACGGAACGTTAGGCCGGGCAATCGCCGAACTGGAAAACACCGCCCCTCTCATGTCGATCACGAAGCTCAGCATCCACACCTTGCCGGAGCAACCTCAATTCCAGCGTGTCGATCTTGCCGCCGTTAACGTCCTCGAAAAGAAATGAAAAGCTTCGCACTCCTCTTCCTTCCGCTCGTTCTTGTCCTTACCGGCCTGCAGGGCGGCGAGTCGCCCGAGCTCGAGATCAAAAACAAATCTTCTTTTCAAATGGAGAACAATGGCCGCAATCCTTTCTGGCCAATCGGTTTCAAACCAGCGGCCCAACTGTCGAACCGCAGCGCCAACCACGCCGGGCCGGACGTTCCTTTAACCGCCTTCCTCCTTACTTCGATCACTCTCGACCAGGGAGCGCGCTTTGCGATTGTCAACGGCAAGAGCATGCAGGAAGGCCAGCAGTTCAGCTTGCAATCGGGTGCTCAGAATTATCAGATCAAGCTCAAATCCATTGAGGATGGGCGCGTCATTCTTGCCTGTCGCGATCAAGAGATCATTGTGCCGCTGCGGCGCAAGTAAAGTAGGGCAAGATCGACATATTGGTAGATCGACAATCGTCGACCGAGTACCTGACTTTGCCTGAAAGTCGATTGATTTTCTTTGCGAAAAGCAGTAGCATTTCGCCCATTCGCGATTAACACGAAGTCGCAAGTTGTGGCACTGAAGCGCGTCGTCTGAAAACATCACCGACATTTATCTTTACCCTCGTTTTATGCTTCTGTGCGTTCACGGATGGACGCGCTGAAGGCTTCGATAAAGCGTTCGGACCGCGTTTCAATGCCGGCTACGTCGCCAAGCCGAGCGGACCCAGGCAAGGCCTCGATTCTATTCATCGCTGGAATGAAATCGCCATTAATGCCAGCGGCCTCGATCACACGCCGGTCGCGCCCGGCGAAACTCGGGTATTCGGAGAACAACTCGGGCCCGACCGTTCGAGCCGCGCCATGGCCATTGTTCACATCGCCATTTTTGATGCGGTGAACGCGATAGTTGGACGTTATCAAAGCTACACCGGTGTTCAGGCACCACGCGGTCCGGTTTCCATCGAAGCCGCCGTTGCGCAAGCCGCGCACGATACACTCGTAGCGCTTTACGCATCCCAATCGGCAAGTTTCGATACCTGGCTGGCTGATGATTTACTTCAAATCAAAAATAAAAATGCGGAAGCGAATGGAATTGATCTCGGCCGGCGCGCCGCCGCCGCGATTCTCGCGATGCGAACCGACGACGGCTCGGAATTTCCGGAACCAGCTGTCGGAGTCGATTATTTCACGAGCGATCTCGCCGGACATTGGCGCCAGGATCCAATTAGCCTGATCCCGCTCGCACTCGGCGCGCATTGGGGCGAGTGCCAGCCGT